>JGI12053J15887_10000792_pt1 | contig 13632 bp, 9 predicted proteins | sample MedBloCAOM1_O3_FD_15887 | JGI IMG/M metagenome (IMG submission 15887)
TCGAGCCGTTGATTATAATAGTGGTAATAGCTATGCCCGGTGGCCCCACGGGGTACCGAGTTGATAACGATCCCGGGGACATCAACCTGGCGATTGGTTAGTTCCTCTATCGCTCTTTGAGTGCTCACTGCAGAGCTGTAACCCAGCCGCACGACAAAGAGGGTCCAGTCCGCTTTTGCTGCCAACGTTGCCGCGTCGTCCGCCGCCAAAACAGGGGGCGTGTCCAGTATGACATAATCAAAATGCTGGCCAAACGTGTGCATCATTTCATCGACGCCATATCGTAACATTTGCTCAGTAATGTTAGGAATGGCCGCACCGCTTGGTAACAGCATGAGAGTAGGCATTCGCGTTCTGTATAGAACCTGATTTAGCGATTTGCGATTGGTGAGCAAATCTGATAGCCCGAAATCGGCATCAACGTTCAGCAGCTTGTCCAATCTGCCTCGCCGAATGTCGCCATCCACAAGTAGGACACGGGCGTTTGCAGCCGCCAGCGCAATCGCCAGATTGGCGGCCACCGTTGACTTTCCTTCATGAGGTACCGCACTCGTCACGGCGATGCATTTCTTCCCTGTATATGGGACAGGTAAATTGAGAAGACTGGAACGAAGATTGCGAAACGATTCAGCGAATTCGAGATGATTTCGATCGCAATCGAGCACGGTGCGCAGACGCGCCGCCCAGCGATCTCTTAAAATCTTCCCAAAGATTGGAAGTCGAAGGGTCCTCTTGATAGTGTCGATCGTCTGAAAGCGTTGGCTGAATTTTGAAAACACGAGTATCAGACCGGTCCCCAAAAGCAAGCCGAGGAACGAAGACTGAACCGTGTCGACTATAACGCTCTTCTTTTCAGCAAGCGCAGGACTAGCACTTTCAAGCACGGCGATGGCTTCCTGATCGAGCTGCCTGCCGACGCCCACGTTCTGCATACTAGCAGTCAGCTTGTCGTAGGTCGCTTGGCTGTTATCAAGGCGTGACTTGAGATTGCGATAGGCTGCGAGATGACTGGTCAGTTCGAACAAATGATCTTCTTTTTGTTTGATTTCCTGCCGTAGGGCGTCCATCTCCCGATCGATTGCGGAGATGCGGTCGGTATCATTTTCATGAATTTGTGAGGATAAAAATGATACAACCTTTTCCGCGTTATCGATCTTGACATTAATCTGTCGAATCTTCGGATGCTGGGGCCGCAGGTTGGCCAGCAATCGCTGGCGTTCAGCTTGCAGCATCGCCAAATCTTGCTTCGCTATTAGAAGCTTATCCTGCGGTTGCTGTTGACTTGTACCGCCGCCGTTGTTTCCATCCGTTGAATCGATCGGTATTGAGGCGCCGGCTGTTGCAGGGTCTGTCGCCGTACCTCCTGTTGCTGCAATTGATTTTTGGAGCCGCAGATCGGCCAATCTTTTCCGGATTGTTGTAAGGTATTCCGTTTCCGCAGTTGTTTCGTCCTCAAGGGAAACCACACTGAACTGACGCTGAAACTCATTTAATTCCTGGGAGGTAGCTGCGATTTCATTCTGAATCCGAGTCAACTCTGCGGTCAAAGCGGTCTCTGTCACATCCGAATGCTGTAACCGGATTTGCTTGCGGAGCGCGATGAACGTTCGCATGCCTTCATCGAGGAATTTTTGGGTATAGTCAGGATCTGTGCCTGTGGCTTTCAAAAGGAAGATCGTCGTGCGGGGAATGTACGTTGCCGATAGTTCGACTGGCCGCCCTGGTGCTAGTTTCCCCGAATCAGCGAGGGCCTTTTCTGTTCTTGCATGGACTTCATGCCCCTGCATTATCGTCGCCTGAGTGCCAAGGAAATCTTGCGATTGATCGTTGAAGGTGGATCCGGCTTCGATATTGATTTTTCCGGAGAGTACCATTTTAGCCTCGCTCTCGTAAATCTTTGGTCGACTAATGTGTTGCCAATAGCCGAACGCCATTGCTCCCGCGACAGCAAAACATAGCAGCCACCAGAAGCGACGCATTTCATATAACAGCGTTCCAATATCGAACGAATTCATAATAGTGATCTCCTTACCAATTGACGATGCGCGCCGGAACCAAAATGACGTCGCCGGGATTTAACGTTAAGTCTAGGTCGACACGGCCCTGTTCGATTATCTTTTTGATATCGACGATTTGAATTTGCTGAGAACCACGTGTCTTGCGGATCAACCGTACCTTGCGTTTATTCGCGAAATCAGAAAACCCGCCGGCCTGTAAAATCGCCCGACTAACAGTCAGTGGTTCATCAGGAGATATTTCGAGTGGACCCTGCTTCGCGACCTCTCCGGTTAGATAAATTTTACCAGGGGAGCGGACTGTCCGTTTGTCGAGGGAAATAAGTACTGTCGCCTTTTTATATAGAGATTCCTCAAGGGCATGCTGAATTTCTAGCGCAACGGCGCGCGAGGTCTTGTTAACTACGGAGACATTGCCGATATAGGGAACTTGAACCTGCCCGGAATCGTTTACCGGGAGTGTAACAGCTGGATCTTCATCTTCCAGAATCCTGAACGTAAGCTGATCCCCAATTAGAATTGGAACCTGGTCATCGAGCTGCACTGTCGACTTGATCGGCCCGCTCCCAGATAGTTGGACATAAGCTTTTTTTAAGGATTGCGCATTGCATGATAGCGTGACAAGCGCCATCGGAACTGAAAGCGCAAAAGTTAACAAGAGATGATTAGAACGCATAGTTAAACCCGCAATTGATGTAATTCTGACCGTAGCTATCTCCCTGCAGATCCGAATCCCGCTTCGTATATCTGTATCCGAAAAATGCCTTCCATTTTTTCCCCAAGTCGTAGATAGCATCTGCGCGAAAGCCATACTGCGTGTAGCTACTGGCGCCGGGGCCGTTTAATTGTTTTCCGAAATCGGCGAAAGCAACGACCGAAAGCTGTACCGGTTTGAAAGGCAGAATAGCGACACCACAATTGATCGTGTTGTCCTCAATAAGCTCATTTCCAGCGGCAAATTGCAGGTCCCGTACAAATGAACCGTACAATTGAAGGTTTCGATTGATTTTGTGCCGGACGGCCATGGAGATATAATAGTTGAGCGGAGATGCGCCGGAAATATCGACAAGATAGATTCCGGCGGCCAACTCGAATTCGACAAGGCGCGACAGCTTTCCTCGCAAGAAAGGGCCGATGCTGACGCTGTTGGCGGTGCCCCCGATGGATGCAAAGCTCTTAGTGAAATTGATATCGAGACCGGCATCCCATGTCGGATTGACGCTTGTAGTCAATGATGTTCCTAATCTGAGCGTTTGACGATTTCCAGAGGAATTATTGGTTATTGTGTTAACCGTATTCCCATTAGTGTAGGAGCCTTGCGTACTATACGTGTCTTCGAGGCGGACCTCCCAGACAAACCTCTCCACCAACCAATCCACCGAAATGCCGGACGTATTGTCGAATCGATTGAGGTTGCTCGTATTTGAGGCCGAAGAATCCTGGGTCGGATCCTGTGTGTACGAAAAGCGGTCGTATAATGTAAAACGCAGGTCCGCAACCTGGAATTGGAATTGGATTTTGGAATCCGGAATCAGCGAGATATTGAAATCGTTTCCACCGCCTCCGGCAATGTCTTGATTGAGCTGGCCGCCCAAGGTGAGATCTAGGCGATTTTGGTGAGAAACAATCCAGCTCATGTCCAGATTAATCCCTTCGAAAAATTCAGTTCGCGGAATTTTATGCGTTTCCGAAAGATTGGAGTTATCTGTGTAGTTGAAACCCAGAGTGGCACTTAGGTTGCCGGTAAATGGACCGAATCGAATTGACGAACCTTTTTGATCGAGGGAGAACCGCGCCAATGCCGAGGGGCCGATTGACGAACGCAGCGTATCCTGGGCGCTCGCAGTATCAATTATGAGAATCAAGAAAATGCTAGCCAAAAACGCAACAACGCACGGCCGACAAATATTTTCGGTCCCAGACGAATCGAGTGGAGGCGTTGTACTGTAATCGATCTCTAACATAGCGAGCGCGAATCGATTGGATTTCATACCGCGGATATTCTATCGAATCTTTTACCCTTCCGCAGTAGTTTCCTATGATCCCTCCATAATTATCGACAGTAAGCCGTCCAAGTTGAGTCCAGCGGAAGCGAGACGCGATTAATTCAACGCCCTTTCGCAAATAGCATGATATGGAGCGTTTTCAGTACAATGGCGATATCCAAAGAAAGGGAGAAATTTCTGATGTAGTAGAGATCAAACTTCAATTTCTCCAATGCATCCGCCTGACTCTCTCCATAAGGATAATTGACTTGCGCCCATCCGGTGATACCGGGTCGTACGAGATGCCGATAACCATAAAACGGGATGTTGCCATCGTATTTCTCGACACATTTGATCCATTCGGCTCGCGGTCCGATTATGCTCATGTCGCCTCGTATCACATTCAATAATTGCAATAATTCATCGATTCGCGTGCGCCTTAAAAGTCCACCAAGTCGCGTGATCCGCGAATCATTCTTTGCGGTGTACAACGACCCTGAGTCCGATCCGATGCGCATGGTCCGGAACTTAAAGAGCATAAATGGATTTCCGTCGCGGCCGATCCGAGTCTGCCGAAAAATCGCAGAACCTGGACTATCGAGGCGAACCAAAAGCGTTACGATAAGAAGAAGTGGGGAGAGCAGCAGGAGGGCGGTGAAAGCGACTGTGAAATCAAAGAGTCGCTTCACGTGATCATAAATGGAATCCCGGGCAAGAAGGGATTCCCTGGCGAAGGCCCACCAGGCTTCAATGCTCTCGACCGGAACTTGGCGCCATTGAGTCTCGTGAAAGGATTCAAGCGTGTAAACCGGAATATGTCGGAAATGAACATAAGCGAGCAGCTGAGCTAGCTTCGGATCGAGCTGAGACGGAGGGACACCTATAATAACGCCGTCCGATTCCGGATCAAGACCAGCCAGGTCTTCCTCAAAATTTGCAAGAAAGCTCGGCCCGGCTTCACTCAAAACCGGCAGACCCGCGTCCCGTGGGTCAGTCGAATAGACCCGTAACTCTTGAAGCATCCGGCGGCTTCGATAAAGCCGGTAGAAAGATGAGGCCGTCTTCGCGTCAGCGATCAGGAAAAAATTTCGACGAGAGTGGTGCGCTTGAAGAATCCCCGATAACCAACGGCGGACGAATAGCGTGGAAGCGCCAAACGCTGCGAAGTCGAGAAGGACGACAAAGCGGCTCGGTTTTACCGAGTCATCGAACGTCACGAAACTGTAAAGTAGTGTGATCGAAATCACCAGCGCGATCATAAGCGCAAGGAGGTGTTCGACGGTATAGGACAAGCTCGTCATCAGCGACCGGCGGTCATAGGCTCCGACCAAATAAAGAATAGTTGAGCTGACAAGGGCGGGAACAATGAGAACGGGCCACACGATATGTCCGTGCCAGCCTATTACGACTGCCCGCAATTCAGAGAAGAACAGGAAAATAGCCGGCCAGGACAGAAGGTCGCCCATTAATAAAGTTATGGCCGGAAGCCAACTGATATTCCATCCGAAATGTGCCCTTCTGACGTGAAGTCGGAACTTCGAAGCTAGTGTCGAAAGGTCTGAACTGATGATTGTTGTTTCCATCGGAGCGTACACCAGAACCGAACAAACGGACTGGTGTATCAGTCGCAATCGGACGGAATCGAGACGGATGAAGCCGGCTCTCGTCTTTGCTTTGGCACGCTCTAGAACACAGGGAATTTATGGGGTTGACTATAGAAACTAGTAAATAAGGAAGGCTCTTATCGGACCACAAAATCGAATGGCGAAGATTGGATAACGGCATCATAATCATATCAATCGTGCGCTCGACCATCGGATTCGGGTCTCTGGATCTTGTTGCTCAAAACACCTTGATAAAATGTTGAGTATTTCTGACTTATGGAAGTCCAGTCGAACTCGGTGCGAGCTGCTGTTGCCAGGCTTTTGCGGTCCGCCTCCGATCGTTTTCCGGCTGCCAAGTTTTGCGTGAGAGCGGAGCAGAGGCTCTCCAGATCAGGCTCCGGGACGGGAAGGCGATGTTGAACCAGAAATGGCGTCCAAGGAGTAGCTGTGGTTGTTAAAACGGGTGTTCCAACCTGGCAGGCCTCCAAAATTGCGAGACCGAAATTTTCCGAATAAGTCGGGAGACAAAAGAGATCTGCGCCCTGCAGATAGACCCATTTTCGAGCGTCCCAGATCGGCCCCTCAAATTGAATGATCGGGAGTTCCTGCGCATTGGCCTGTGCAAATTTTTTAACCTGCGAGAAATATTTGGAATCTCCATCTCCGACGATCACCAAACGCAGCGAGGAATCATGCAAGCCTAGTCGGCGCAAAGCCTCCAGAAGAAGGTGCAATCCCTTTTTTGGATGGATTCTTGAAAGGTACAGCAAAATGAACTCGTCATTGCGCCAGCTTAGAATCTTTCGAGCCTTCGCGTAGCCAGGTCCAATTTTTTCCGGCAGCCCGAATCCAATATCGCCAATGTGGATGCCGAGTCGAAATTTAGAAAGATGGCATTTTTCGAGTGAACTGGTGGCTAATAAGCCCGAAGCATTTTTCAGAAATAGACGTTCGCGCAGCAAAAAATAGGCCCATTTTTTCCACCATTTATGACGCCACGCCCACGGTTCGAGCATGCCATGCGGCGAAACAACATATGGGATATTTGCTGCGCGGCATTGCTTTGCGATCTGAAAAAACCTCGGTTGCCAGATACCGTGGAAATGCACGAGATCAGCTTCCGCGATCGAAAAGGGTTCGGTTGCCACATCCAGCCCGTTTTCCTGGAGGGCATTTAGCAGTGTGCGAATCGCGAGGTCCAAGCCACCGACGCGCTGGGATTCAGGAGGAATGTAAAACCGGATCCGCATGGAGAATTGATTGATAGAGATTTAAGTATTCGCCTGTCATTCGCTCGAGCGAGAACTGTTCGAGAGCCACATTGTGTGCAGATGATCCACGAAATTTTCGGTCACGATAGTCTGCAATGGGTTGGGCCCAGTCGGATGAATCGGATCTCGCGATGATTGCTTTGGCTTGATCCAAAAACGAGAAATCGGCAGCAAGATTTTCAGTCACTGCAATCGGCAATCCGGCTGCCATCGCTTCCAATAGTGCGAGAGGAAGTCCCTCGAATTCGGCTGTATGCAGGAAGAAATCTGCTGCCGCATAATATTTCGCCGCTTCGGAGATCCAACCCGTCACAAGGATACGATCGCTCAATCCAACAGCTGCAGCGAGTTTCTCGAAGTCGCTCCGTAACGGACCGTCTCCCACCCAGATAAATGATGAATTTGGAATTTTATCTGCGACCTTTCTTGCTATTTCCAGAAAGAGCAAAGGGCGCTTTTGTTGCACCATGCGGCCGACTCCTAGTATCAGTATTTGTCCGGCATCGAACGGAAGTGCCGACCGTGTGCAAGCGCGTTCCATTTCCAAATCCGAGGCTTGGGGAATAGGAACTCCGTTTGAAACTAAAAACACTGGTTTGTCAGCACCTAGAAACTTTTGGAGGTCGCTCTGACGGCTTTTTCCGATGGCAACAAGCGGCCCGGTAAATCCTCGCAAAAATTGCCGGGCGACAAGATCGCGCAACCTGGCTTGACGAGCGTGCAGGAATGCTGCGCTTTGCGTCACGTGAATCGTGCAGATTGCCGGTAATCCAGATTGGTCCGCGGCGCGAAGCAGATCCGGGGCGTCCTCCAGATTTTGCTTGTTTACGTGCACCACATCGGGGCGAATACTCACCCACTCGCGAGCAACATTTTTCGCCGTGCCGAAATCCAAGGCGGCACCGAAATTCCTTAGCCGCCGATCATAGGTATTCACGTACGAACTTCGATGAATTTTGCCGAATCGCTGAAACTGTTCGCAGAGCATTTGCATTCGCGGATGATCTGATGCCCAAAGAATTGGATGATGCCCCGATTCCGCAAGGGATCTGCCGAGACTCAAAAGGAAGAGCTCACCGCCGCCTTGCGAGCCGGAGCTGCTGGAAGCGAGTAAAACTCTCATATGTTGTTGAATAGGGTGGAGAGAACCGTAACCCAGCGTCGCGCGCCCTTTTCCGGAGTCCAATGTCGAGCAATTTCACTCGAACGCTGTCCGAATTCGGCGAGTAAATTTGGTTGGGTGATAAACGATTCCATCGCTGATGCCAATCGATCGACTTCTCCCGCCGGCACTCTGAATCCATTCCGACCAGACTCGACGAGGTCATATCCTGCGCCTACTGCGTCGGAACAGATCACCGGCAGACCCGCACCGATTGCCTGGTTGACCACGACGCCCCAACCGTCGTATCGACTCGGTAATACGAAGACATCTGCACGGGAGAAAAATTGGGGTAAGTCTTTCGGAGCCGAAAAACCTTCATATGAGATTTTCTGTTTTGTCGAGTCCGGAATCTGTTGAAGAATTTTTTCGAGATCCGCTTCTCGGCCGGTAAGGATGAGTTCTGCATCGAGCCCTTTTCGGATTAGTAAATCGAATGCGCGCACCAGAATATCGACTCCTTTGCGTGCGATCATTTGCCCGCAAAAGAGAAAGCGAACCGCACTTCGCGATCGATCGAATGAGGCCTGACGATCCATGAAAGGTTGAAGATTGCAGTGATATGGAATGTTGTAAATCGGTACAGATGGAAACCGAAGCCGATAAGACTTTTCGGCCTCTGTTCCGATGGCGACGATCGCGCTCACATTCCTCAGCCGTCCTGCGACGAAATGTTGTATCAATCGACGCGTATTCGATCCTTGATCCCGAAGCGCTTCTCCCCAGAATAACAATTTTCTATCCTGTATATTAGATCGCAACAGATATTGAGCCAGCGACGATGTCAGGTTGTTTAAAATAACCGCCCTGCACTCGCGAAGATTTGGATGTTCGGTTACGACGTGAAATCGGTTGCCAGCGACTGAGACATACCGTCCGCGTAAAATCATTTCGTACGGCTGAAGCGGTTCTTCGGGCCATGGTGAATCCGGGGCTGCCGCCTCGAGATAGTATACTTTAAGGGAAATCTCCGGAGATGCCGCCATCGCCCGGAATATGTCCCTTTGATAAGGAGAGGGAACGACGGAAATCACTCCGACCTCAAACGGTTTCATGTGATTTCGCGGATTGGACCCACGCCAACCGCATCCGCCGGACCGGGTCCGGATTTACGCAACTGGCAAAATAACGCGGTAAGAGAGAGTGCGGCAATGGTTGGAAGGACTGCGGTGCTAAGTACAAAAAGGCTTCGCATCGAAATGGCGGTCGCGAAAAAGCCGGACGCATAGATCAGAAAACCTAGTTCGGATGAAACAGCCAGCGTGAGGCGGCCCCACCAGCCCGTCAGCATTCCGAAAAAAAGTGAGGCTATTATGACGCCCAAAAATCCGCCGGCTAGATAAGCCTCGCCGATAAAAGTCGTCGATAAAGTCGTCGAATCATCTTCTTCGCCGAGTGTTTCCTCAATCGATAGGCTTAAACCTTCAGGTTTACCATGCCACAACGCCCGCGGGATCGGATGAATCAGAGCGACGAAGGGCACCTCAAGGCCGAGATACGGATGCGTCGCCGGAATTTTTTCAGTCATGGCGCTGAGGTTTACGAGGTTCAGATCGACAAAAAAGGAGGCCGGTTCTTCGGCAGCGGATGCCGGCGTATCCTGATGTTTCATATAGTTCTTCAAGCCGATCGTTCTTGTGTCGAGCATAATGCTCGACGCCTGATAAAAGCCCGCTACGGCCAATACGCAAAAAATCAAAAACTCAATCAGACGTTTTCGAGTGATATTGATCCCATACCCAACCAGAAAAGTAATCAAATAAACCGCCAGAACATTTCTGGTGCTGCCGGCGAGCCCTTCAAAAATGACGAACAAAACCCCGATTGCGACAAGGAAAAGGCTTACAGGTTTGTAGCGTTCCCTTTTCGACAAGATCAATCCGCCCAGCGGCGGGATCAGATTTGTCATCATGCCCACTTCATTCAACAAGGCCTTCCAATCTCCGAATCGGTCTCTTTGCCAAGGTTGGGTAAACCGTGGCCCCATCATTTGATCGATCATTTCGCCGATATTAAAATTTACGGCCAGCAACATGTAAAGATGCCCTAGGAAGAAGCTTAGCCAAAAGATGGCAATCAATATTGCGGGGGAAGTTTGATACTGGACCAAAGAAGACATCCAACGGGGAACGGGTGGCGCTAAATGGCGTCCAAGTGCGATCCCTCCGAATGCGATCAGGCAAAGAACGATGCCGTACGAGACCGAAGCGCGGCTAATCATCGAATCGACCGCCGGCTGCGGAAGAAGAAACTCAAAGAACGTCAGGAAATAAAGTGCGAATAGCGCAACAACGTCGGGCCGCAGGATGGCTCGCCAATTTTGCGATACTTCAAGTCCGACCGCCAACAAGAGAGTAACTCCGACAATATGAGCCGCATGTCCGCATACTTCGGTGGGTAATTTCCCGGTCATCGAGAACAGGGCAACCATGAGACCGATGATCCAACAGCCTGTTGCCGTTGGATTCGGTGCTGTACCGATATTTCTTTCCGTACTATTCACGCGCCTGCTCCATTGAGGATTCCATCGTTTGATCCGTTGCGACCGGAAGGTGTTCCGCAACAGTTTTGCTCTTCCACGACATGAGGTTCGCTGAAAGATTGAACAACAGACGGGCTGGTTCCCGCCACGTATAATCACCACTGATAAGACGCCGCTGAGTGGCCCAGTAGCCGAGTTCCTCAGCCAACTCTGATGCATCACGCGTATGAAAAACCGAACCCGTCTCACGATGTCTGACAATATCTTGCGCGCCGACAGAATCGCTGACAATGCACGGAGCTCCGCATGCCAAGGCTTGTGCCACAACAAGTCCAAATCCCTCTTCAAGCGAGGGCAGAACGAGCACGGAAGATCGTCTCATCGCTTCCGCCAATTCCTGCTGCGATACTGCCCCGTGAAACCGGAGCGGACTCTTGCCGTGGTAGCGCGCAAGATCTTGGCTGGCTTCTCCCGAAACCGAACCATAAAAGTCGACACTCCAATGCGCGTTGTCTGCCCGCGATAGCGCATCAAGCAAAGTGGAAATCCCTTTCCGCAGAACGATTTGACCCGCGAACAGAATGTTGAATTTCGAGAATTCCTTCTTCGGCGGCGGAAAAAAAATTGTCGGATCGGCTCCGTACGGAACGATCCAGATTTTTTCGCGGGGAACCCCCAGATCTGCGAGTTGATCCTCGACAATCGACGAGGCTACACAATGAATGTCTGCCAGCTCGTATTCCCTGGATTCACGCTCCAGGTATGATTCGCCGTAGACCGTCTCTTTTTCCAGTTGAAGACCAACTCTCTGGTATTCTTGCTGCATCACTTGAATCCAGTGGCGGGAAGGACCTGTTGCATGATTCAAAACAGTCCGGATATTTTTGTCGCGAGCGCTATTAAAAGTGTGCAGCGCCTGGCCCGGTACGGCGTGGACAAAATCATGGCTATCGAGGTTGTTACCGACCCATTGATCGAAATTGCGGTCCTGCCATAAAAATAGAGATCGATTGGACGGCCGCCAGCGTGCCGGTACACGAAGCAGACCGTAGGTAACTACCGTACGCAGGCTGTGGACTCGAACCTGGTTGGGAAATGGCCGACCCAAACGCCAGAGAGGGTATCCACTATAATAGGTTATAGACCTTTCAATTTCCGATACAGCTTGTGCGAGCGGATAAAGGTGGCAGGGATTCGTGGCTGAAAAACCGAGATTTGGCATTCGCTTTGGTTTTCCAAGGCATTCGCTTTGGTTTTCCAATTCAATACATCGACGGTTTCAAACCGTGCTGAAGAGGCTTTTTCATTCTCGGCAATAGTTGGGCTATCTTGGAAATCGTTTGTGGCCCCGATTTTTTCAGCCAGCGCGCCACGTTGTAAACTTTGATCGAAAGCGGTTTCCGCATCCGCCAGCCGCTNAAACTTGCGCTTAACGCATTTGCAAATCCGATCAAGACTTCACGCGCCGCCCCGCGCCGGAGCGCGTAGAGAAATGTTTTGATGACCGTAACTGCGAGATGGGCGGGCAGAAATGGGAAAGGAACATTATAGATGACAAACAAGACAGAGTTGCGGGCTCCAAGGCGCCAAAGTTTTTTCTTGTTACGAACCGGCGACTCAAGATGATGGATGACCTCGGATTTGCCGTTTCCAATCAAATAACCGGCCTGGAGCAAGCGTACGGCGAGATCGTATTCTTCCCAGTGCATGAAATAGGAGGTTCGATAGCCTCCTGCTTCCAGGAATCGGTCGCGCCGAAACGCCACCATTCCGCCATAAAAATCAAGTGTGGCAAACCGATCATCCGAATTCGGTGCGGCAGTTCGCAAAACATCGTCCTGCCGCACATTGACAAATGGTAAAGTGATCGCCGCAAGTTCAGGGCGATCAAGCCATTTCAGGCCGTTCTCGAGGCTCGTCTCTGAGCAGAATACGCAATCGTCATCGAGGGTAACGATAATCGCGCCCGACGCTCGGAACGCGCCTTGGTTGCGACATGCCGTTGGGCCTCCACTTTCGTTGCGACGCTCATAGTGCGCGTTTGGAAAGTGAGTCGCAACCATTTCTCCGGTGCCATCCGTGGAGGCATCATCAATAACGACAATCTCGCACTTGATTGTTTGCTTTTCGATCGATTGAAGCGTTCCGAATAGGAGCTCTTTGCGATTCTTCGTCGGTACAATCACTGAAACCTCATATGAAATATCGACAGGGTGCGAGCTCGTCAGCACATCCTGTAAATTAATTGTACTCGTCTCGCCGCTTCCGGGCATCCAATGCGCCAGCGCAACACCCGGAAATCCAAATATAAATTTCCATCGACGAAGCGCTACGTTCCATCGCAGGGTTTGCAGGTAGATTCGAATTGCTGTTATAGGGTGATTTTTAAGTAGCGCTTCGAGTGCGGGTGGACGCGTTGAGCGTGTGATCAAATTCAATCGTTCTATACGGCGTTTGCTTCCCCCTGGGTATCGGCCCACTTTTTCTTCTTTGATTAAATGAAAAATTCCCAGGCGCGTGTTATCAAAATTCGAGACTGCGCTGTTTCCATGCTTCCGATAGCCGTAGGTTGCAGGCTCGCGAATCCAGGCGAATCGATTTTCGGTTCCGAGATGCATTGCGAGATCAAGGTCCTCGGCGTTAATCCGTTCCGATTCAAAGCGACTCGCACAGTCCTTTTTTACAAGCATACTTGACGCTCCAATCCAAATGGTGTCCAACGCAGAAGCGAAATAGTCACGGTAGATGAGGGCATTGAGAGGTGTCTCTTTTGCTGTGGTCAATTCTTCGATCTGTTCAAACCAATGCGCAGTGCCTAGGACAAAGCTAGGGCGATCGAAAATCCTTAAACAGTATTGGTAGGTCGCGAGCGTCCACGAGAACCAAACATCATCACTGTCGAGAAAGGCGACATAGTCGCCCTGAGCCGCATCCCATCCCAAATTTCGTGCCGCACCTGGTCCTCGTCGATTCTGTTTTAAAAAACGAACGGGCAGTCCGCACTCCGCGATAGCACGTTCCGTGTGATCGGTTGACCCATCGTCGACGACAATAATCTCCAGCCGATTCGGGTCCTGGCTCGCTAAACTGTGAAGAGTAGCGCTCAATAAGTC
>JGI12053J15887_10000793_pt1 | contig 13632 bp, 10 predicted proteins | sample MedBloCAOM1_O3_FD_15887 | JGI IMG/M metagenome (IMG submission 15887)
CGCTGTCGCTGCTGCGCGCGCTGCAGAACCGGCGGGTGCTGGTTTTTCTCGGCGTCTGGTTCGGCGTCAACATCATCTTCGGCGTCGGATCGATTGCGATCGGCGCGGACGGCGCCAGCGTCGCCTGGCAGGCGCATATTGGCGGTTTCTTCGCGGGCTTGCTGTTGTTTTCGCTGTTCGATCCGATCCCGCGCGCGGTTCCGGATGCTGCGGATGCGTCATCGCCGGATACATCGAATCGCGGCTGATCGCCGCTTGCGGCGCAGCGCAATTTCATTCATCATATCAGCGTTATGAGGCAGCGCGTAAGCCCCTGAGCGTGCTTGGATGCCGTGCCTGCCGAATGCGCCTGCAACGAAATCGGCGCTGAACTGTTGATTGAAGACTCACGAACAAAAGACCGCGCTTGCTCAAGGGCGCGATCAGGCTTCAGGGAGACGACAATGACGGTACGTGCAATTCTCGATTCCAAAGGTCATCACATCACGGGCGTCGATCCCGACGCCAAGCTCTCGGCGGCGATCAAGATTCTGGCGGAAAAGAAGATCGGCGCCGTGCTGGTGATGAGCGACGGCCGTATCGAAGGCATCCTGTCGGAGCGCGACATCGTGCGCGTGCTCGGCGAGCGAGGGGCCGCGGTGGTCGACGAGCCGGTCAGCGCCGTGATGACGCGCAAGGTCGTCAGTTGCCGGGAGTCGGACACCGTCAGCGCGATCATGGAAATGATGACATTGGGAAAATTCAGGCATCTGCCTGTCGTCGAGGACGGCAAGGTGGTCGGCCTGATTTCGATCGGCGACATCGTCAAGTGGCGGGTACGGGAATTCGAGAACGAGCAGGAAGCGCTGCGCGATTACATCAAGACCGCCTGACGGGAAACGCGAAGGCGATCAGGGCAGCTTGTCGGCCGCCGCACCCGGTTCGCCCGCGACCGGCGCCAGAATGTTGATCGCTTCCTGAATGGAGTCGATGGCGCGCTCGGCGGCGCGGGCGCCAAAGGCGATCAGATCGTCGGCGCGATGGAAATCGAACCAGCCGATTTGACCAATGCGGGGCGTGATCAGCAGGTCCGGCGGATCGCCGGCCAGCCGCGCCCGGGTGATGCGGTCCTGCATGATGTTGAAGGCATCGACCATGACCGAGGAAATGCCCGGCCGTCCGCCGCTGCCGAAAAACTCCCGCTTCACGGTACGCTCGGGGGAAAACAGCCGGCCAAGGCCGCGCTTCGGGGGCGCGGGCTCGATGACGGCCTCCGGCGCTTCGGCCGATGGGCCGTGGGAATAGATCGTCGTGCTGTGCGTGAACACGTCGCTCGACAGATTGGCGGCGATCACAATTTCCGCTCCCAGCGCGCGCGCCGCCGATACCGGCACCGGATTGACCAGTGCGCCGTCGACCAGCCAGCGGTCGCCCACCAGCACCGGCGAAAATATCCCGGGCAGGGCATAGGAGGCGCGCATCGCGTCGACCATGCGGCCATGGGTCAGCCAGATCTCGTGGCCGGTACGGACTTCGGTGGCGACGGTGGCATATTTCAGCGGCAAGTCCTCGATCAGGGTCTGACCGATCGATGCCTCCAGCTGCGAAGCAAGCTTGTCGCCGCCGATCAGGCCCGAGCCGTTAAGGCGGATATCGAGATAGCCCAGGATATTTCGCGGCTGCAGGCTGCGCGCCCATTCCTCGAGCGTATCGAGATGGCCCGCGGCATAGGCGCCGCCGACCACCGCGCCGATCGAGGTGCCGACCACGACATTGGGAACGATGCCATGGGCAATCAGTGTCCTGAGGATGCCGATATGGGCGAATCCGCGCGCGGCACCGCCGCCCAGCGCCAGCCCGATCACCGGCCGCCTGATACTGCCCAGCCCTACCTTGTCGGGGCTATCCGAGCCTTTTTGGCCCCGCCCCATCCAGTTATCAAGCACCGAAGGACTCCTACGGACACAAGCTAAGCATTGCCATCCGGCTCCGCCAGAAGGTAGCGCAAGCATGGTTTATGCCGCGGTCGGGATTGGCCTATGCAGGGATTGTGACTGGACCGCGACGCCGCGAATAACAGTAGGTGTTTGGCCGGTTCCGCCGGCTGCTCCGGTTAGCCTGCTCCGGAGGCTTGAATTTGCCGCGTTTTCGGTGAAAAGCATGGGCCATGACATCAGGGGGTCACGGCATCAGTGGATCCGGGCAGGGCGGACGCCTGCTCCGGGCGTTTGCGCTTGCACTGATGCTGGTTTGGCCGGCCGCTGTGCATGCGCAGATGTTTACCGACCGGCCGCCGCCGGTGCCGCCGAATGCCGTTCCGGATGCGCCTTCGGGTCCTGCGATGAACCTGGCCCCGCCTTCCGGTCCGGCGTCGATTCCAAGCCTTCCGGCGCCGCTCACGCAACCTTCGATCGCGGTGGTACCCCCGGTTGCGGCACCTCCGGCCCCATCGACGGCCGGCCAGGCCGTGCTGTCGCTGACGGCGCGGTACGGCAAGGACCTGCCGGTCATCACTAACGGGCTAGTGTGGCGGGTGTTTGCCGACCGCCCGGACGAGACCGGTACCTTCAAACTGATCCGCGAGGAGCGCGGCGCCACCCCCAACATCGTGCTGCCGCCGGGCGGCTATGTCGTCCATGTGACTCTGGGGCTGGTCAGCGCGGTGCGGCCGGTGACCATGAAATCCGAGACCGACCGCGAATCCTTCCTGCTTCCGGCCGGCGGCCTGCGCATCGAGGGCCGCGTCGGCACCTCGAAAATTCCGCAGAACCAGATTTCGTTCGCGATCTACAAGGGCAGCCAGTTTGAAGTCGGCGAGCGCGCCTCGCTGGTGCCGAACGTCGCCGCCGGCGATGTCGCGTTGTTGCCGGAGGGCACCTACTACATCATCTCCAACTACGGCGACGCCAATTCGGTGGTGCGCTCGGATATCCGCGTCCAGGCCGGCAAGCTGACCGACGTCATCATCACCCATCGCGCCGCCGTGATCACGCTGAAGCTGGTCAGCGACAAGGGCGGCGAGGCACTGGCGAACACCGCATGGTCGGTGATCACGCCGGGCGGCGACGTCATCAAGGAATCGATCGGCGCATTTCCGCGCGTCGTGCTGTCGGAAGGCGAATACCGCGCCATCGCCAAGAACGAAGGCAAGGTGTTCGAGCGGTCCTTCAACGTCGTCAACGGCGTCGACACGGAGGTCGAGGTCGTCGCGCGCTAGGGCGGCGCCTCATGGTGACTTCCGATTGTCATAGTCGCTAACGCGGACTAACCATCGCAACACTTAGAACTGTCATAATCGCCGGATCGGCGTACCGCTCCCATAATTTTCACACGGCATTAAGCCCGCCTGCATTGGATGCGTCAGGGTTGAATATGCGCGCTGTGGGGAATGACATGATTGCGGCCAAGAAATCGTCCACGAAATCGTCCGGCAAATGCAACACCGAGATGTTCGATGACGTTCCCGTTCTGCAGCGCAAATGGCAGGCCGCGCTGCGGCCTGGCGAAGGGCTGCCTCGCTATGAAGATGTGATGCTGGGCAGCCTCGGCCGCCTGGCGGATCATATCGTCTTGCTGACGAACAATCATGACGTACTCGAAGTGTCGCGCACCGGCCGCTACGTCCAGAAATGGCTGGGCGACGAGCGCTGGGACATTCCCCTGACCGCGCTGCCGCCGGATTGCGCTACCGCGCTCAGCGAAGCCGCGGCCTGCGCGGTTCGCAACGGCCGTCCCTATCTCGCCACGGCGCACTGTGTGCGCGATGGCGTGGTCCAGACCTACGATATCCTGGCGCTGCCGACGTCCTCACGCTGGGGCGGCGCGCTGATCGGCGTCTACGTCAACGAGCGGGGACTACAGTATAACTTGCTGGATGCGATTTTTTCCACCACCGATGAAGGCGTCCTGTCGCTTGCGGCGATCCGCGATTCCGGAGGGCAGGCGTTCGATTTCCAGATCGTCCATCACAATCAGGGCGCGTCACGGCTTCTGAAGCTGCCATCGACCGACCTGCTGTGGCACCGGCTCAGCGCCGGGGGAAACCTGCTGTGCTCGCCTGACGTGATCGAGCGGTTGCTTGGCGTCATCAGGAGCGGCAACGGGCATCAGTTTGAAATCGACAGCGATCATCGCAACCTGAAGCTGGGTGCTGCGGCCTTCGGCGACATTCTTTCGTTGACGGTTTCGGATGTCACAGCTCTCAAGCGGCGTGAGGCTTCGTTTCGCCTGCTGTTCGACAATAATCCAATGCCGATGTGGGTATTCGATGCCGAGACGACGGGGTTCATCAGCGTCAATGATGCGGCCGTGCAGCATTACGGATACAGCCGCGAGACGTTTCTGCGGATGAAACTTCGGGAAATCTGGCCTGAAGATGAATGGGTGACCCACGGCCAGGCCCTGCAGCAGGTCGGCGACACCTATCATTCCGGCCGCAACTGGCGGCATCTCAAGGCCGATGGCAGCGAAATCCAGGTCCTGACATTTGGACGCCGCGTCGCGTTCGACGGTTGCGACGGCTTTCTCGTGGCTGTTGTCGACATCACCGAACGGCGCAAGGCCGAGGCCCGGATCGCCCATATGGCGCACCATGATGGCCTGACGAATCTGCCGAATCGGGAGCTTTATCAGGAGCGCCTCAGGCAGGCCCTGGAGCAGAGTCAGCCCGGAAACGGGAGAGTGGCGGTGCTCTGCGTCGATCTCGACCTGTTCAAGAACGTCAACGATTCATTTGGCCACCCGATGGGCGACCGGCTGTTGAAGGCGGTGGCCGACCGGCTGAGGTCGGAGCTTCGCGGCAACAATCTCGTTGCCCGGCTTGGCGGCGACGAGTTTGCGATCGTGCTGGCTTCCGACGTCTCACCGAACGAGGCGAGCGATTATGCGGCATGGCTGATCAAGATATTGAGCGCCATTTACGACATCGACGGCATCGAGATCGTGATTGGCGCGAGCGTCGGCATTGCACTTTCGCCCGGCGACGGCGACACCAGCGAGGAACTGATGCGCAACGCCGACATGGCCCTGTACCGGGCGAAGTCGGACGGCGGCGGCGTTCATCGGTTCTTTGAAAGGGAAATGGACCGGCAGGCCCAAAAACGCCGCGACATGGAGCTTGATCTGCGGCGCGCCTTCGCGAACGGCGAATTTGAGATTCACTATCAGCCGCTGGTCGATCTCGCCGCCGACCGGATCAGCGGTTTTGAATCGCTGCTGCGCTGGCGGCACCCCGAAAAGGGCATGATCTCGCCGGCGGACTTCATTCCGGTTGCCGAAGACATCGGATTGATCGTCTCGCTGGGCGAGTGGGTATTGCGGAAGGCTTGCACCGAAGCGGTGAAATGGCCCGAGGACATCAAGGTCGCCGTCAATCTGTCGCCGGTGCAGTTTCGCAGCCGCAACCTGGTTCAGGTGGTGATCTCGGCACTGGCGCATTCCGGATTGTCGCCGCTGCGGCTCGAGCTTGAAATCACCGAATCGCTGTTCCTGGCGGAGACTGAAGCCAATCTCGCGATCCTGCATCAGCTGCGCGAGCTCGGCGTCAGCATTTCGATGGACGATTTCGGCACCGGATATTCCAGCCTCAGCTATCTCCGTAGCTTTCCGTTCGACAAGATCAAGATCGATCGCTCGTTCATCAAGGATCTCGCGCAGCGCTCCGATTGCGTGGCGATTGTGAGAGCGATCTCCGGCCTTGGCCGCAGCCTCAACATCACCACGACAGCCGAAGGCGTGGAGACCGTTGATCAGCTCGACTGGCTCCGCGCCGAAGGCTGCAACGAAGTGCAGGGCTTCCTGTTCAGTGCGGCGAGGCCGGCCGCCGAGATCCAGGAGTTGCTGAAAAATTTCGGCCGGCGCGCATCGAAGGCGGCCTGAAACCTCGGGGCCAATCCGACAACCGTCATGCCCGGACTTGATCCGGGCATCCATCCTGCTTCGAGAGAACCCCTTCGAGAAAGATGGATTGCCGGGTCAAGCCCGGCAATGACAATATCCTAGAACCGCGTCACAATATCGCTGAGCGCCGGCCGCGGCCGGTCTTCGCTCGGCTTCGACGGCGTGCCGATGTGGATAAAACCGGCGAGCCTTTCGTCCGGCTTCAATCCGAACCCGTCCAGCACGTCGCGATCGAACGCGAACCAGCCGGTCAGCCAGTTCGCGCCGTAGCCGAGCGCGGTCGCCGCGGTGACGATGTTCATCGCGCTGGCGCCCGCCGATAATTCCTGCTCCCACGCCGGCACCTTGGGATGCGGTTTGGTGAAGCTGACCACGGCAATCACCAGCGGGGCATCCATCAGCCGGCGCTTTTCGATCTCGATATCGGCCGCCGCCGCCTGCGGGTTCTTGCGTGCAAAGACCTGCGCGATGATTTCGCCGGCGCGCGCCCGCGCGTCGCCCTCGAACACGATGAAGCGCCACGGCGTCAGCTTGCCGTGATCGGGCACCCGGGCGCCGACGGTGAGGATGGTTTCGAGTTCGGCCGGCGAGGGGCCGGGACCGCTCATCTCCCGCGGTTTTACCGAGCGGCGGGCTTTCAGGAATTCAATGGCGTCTGTCACAGGGCTGTTCTTTCATGGCAACGATCGAGGGTCGCATAGCACGCGAAGCCGGGGGCCACGAGGCCGTACGGATCGGTTTAGACCGATTGTGATCGCCGATCGTTACTTGCGCGCGGCCGGCCTGGTCCCTGCCAACGCGCCGGACAGTCACTCGGCGTCACCGGCGGCGGCCAGCCGCATCTCAACATGATGCCATCGCCGGCGCTACTTCTGCATCAACCTGAAAGGTCCGTTTCCGGGTCAGTGACAGACGGAATCCTGCCGACCCGTAATCTATTGCTTCCGTCGCGGGGGGGCAGGGGCAACAACCGGTCCCGGCACGCAATTGATGCTGCCGATGGTGTTGGAGCCGTACTGGACAAATCCGTTTGCCGTGGTCGGCGAATGTGGCGCTGAGATCGGCAGATAGAGATAGCAGATGGTTCCATCGACGGGATCGCGCAGGCGCTGGATCACGGTGTCCTGCAATGGCCCCGCGAACTGCCGCTCCAGAACCATCTTGGGCAACTTGGCCCACTCGGCCGATTGCTGGAACTGCTGCGGAGGGGCCTGCGCGGGCTGTTGCTGCGCGAGCGCGGGCCATGCCGCTGACATCAATGCCGCAAGCAGAATGAATCGGTTTGCGTGAGGGCGGGGCGATCGAAGCATTTGCAAGCTTCTAGCCCGATCGCAATTCGCCCGCCATACCCGCGTCACGCCGGACGGTCAGTTCAGCGTAATCGATCCCGAGACGCTGCCGCCGACGCTGCCCTGGTTCGGCACCCCCGATACCGATGCGTTGAAGCGCAGCCTGTTGGTCGCCGCATATCCCAAGCCGAGCGCGAGGCCGGACTCGCCCTTGAAGTTTCCGAACCCGCCGGCCAGCGAAAGCTTGCCGGGACGGTCGTCATAGCGAAGGCCTGAAGCGGCCAGGGCCAGCGCGACGCCGCCGCGGGCCTCGGTGCGGGTGTCGTTGATCTGGGTCTGCAGGCCTCCGAGTTGCGACTGGAATCCCGCGGCGACCGATTGCAACTGCCCGACATTGACCGCGTCGGTCTGGCTGATGCCGGCGGCGACGTTGGTCAGGCGCCGCTCGTTGCCGGCCGAGCCGAACGAGACGGTGTTGGCCACGGTATTGGTGGAGCCGGAGCCGATCGCGACGGAGTTGGCGGCGGTGGCGGATGAGTTCGGACCGACCGCGGTCGACAGTGAGCCGGTGGCTACCGCGCCATCGCCATAAGCGGCGCCGCCATTGGCGGCGGACGCTCCGGCGCCAACCGCAACCGAGCCGGTCGCAGTCGCGCCGGTGCCGATGGCGATCGAGTTCAGGCCGGTCGACGAGGAGTTGAAGCCAACGGCGATCGAACCCGACTGCGTCGCCTGCGAGCCGGTTCCGACCGCAATGGAATTGAGCCCGCTGGCAGTAGATCCCGAACCGACAGCATTGGCATTGGTGCCGGTTGCGGATGCGCCGGGACCGGTGCTGTTGCTTTGAAAATAGCGGGTGCCGTTGGTTGTCAATTGCGTCATCTGGAGATCGAGTGCGTTAACCGCGCCTCCGACGTTGTTATAAGTGGCGCCCTGAACGGTGTAACTCGGCGCGGTCAACTGACCACTGCCGTCGAGTCCCGCGCCTCCGCCGAATGCCGCCGCAACCCGCTGGTTGGCCGTATAAAGCTGGCCGCCGTTGATCGCGTCGGTACTGCCGGCAGCGACCGTTCCGGCCAGCACGCCGGTGACGGTGCGATTGCCGGCGGTCCCGTTCACCGCCACCTGGGTGCCGTCGGTGGTGGCACCGACCGTAATCGGTTGACCCGGTGCGGCCTGTTGCACGAGCGACGATCCGCCACCGACCAGACAGGATAGATAGCCCTGGGCATCCGTCGCGAGACCGCCGCCGCAGCCGGACAGGCCTTCGAAGCGTATCGTTCCGGTGGTGTGCAGTTGCGCGGTCGGCGAGGCGGTTCCGAATCCGACGAATCCGTTGGACGCGATATCGATGCTGCTGGTCGGCGCGCCCGGCCTGATGCGGAACGGCAACCTGTTGCCGTTGGTGACGTCGCGGATAAAGAAATTGGCTTCGTTGCCAGCGATGTCCCACGTTTGCGCGGTGAAGCCGCCAGCGTTGGTTTGCTCCAGCCGGATGCCGGGCGTGTCGGCGTTGCTCAAATGCAGCTTGAGCAGCGGGTTTTCGGTGCCGAGACCCACATTGCCGAGGCTGTTGACCCAGAGCGACGCCGTGGGCGCCCCGGCGGACACGCCAAAGATCATCCGGCCTGCGGTCGTGTCCTCAATTCCAAAGAAGTTTCGACCTCCGGCAGCCGAGTCGTTCGCAACCAGCGTCCAATCATTGGCGGGGAATCCCGCGGCCGTACTGGTGTCATCGAATTTGATACGGGTGTTGTTCTCTTTCAGCCGCAGAGTGTCAAAGCCGAAACTTTCGTTGTTGACGCAATCAAGTCCGATGCATGCAGAGCCCTGCACGATCAGGTCATCCGGAATGACCTGATCGGCGAAAGCGGTTGAGCCGATCAAATCAGGCGCCGCGGCCACCGAGAAAACCAAAAAAGCGAATTTTGCCCTCGCAATCTTGTGATTGCAGGTAAGTTCCAGTTTCATTTTGTGCCCCCGCTGCAATCCCGCAGCGTTGCATACAAACTGGCTTGCTGGCTGTGGCCGGATCGTCACAGGTCCGGCGAATCCCAAGTCAGGCTCGCACGGTTGCAGTAGCCGGTCGCAGGCTCAATCCGAGCCCCGTGCCTCGACGACTCGCCCCTAGGTTGGGTTTGGCCTGGCCGGCATCTTCGCCGCCCGATCGAGCAGATCCTTGCCGAGATCCTCCAGAATTTCCCGCGTCGCCAGAAACAGGCTGTGTCCCTGTTCGGTTTCGATCGCCAGCGCCACCACGGTCGGCTGATTGGGATCCGGGATCAGTTGATAGGCCCGGATCGGATAGGCCGGCAGTTCCTGTTCGCTGGTTGTCGGTCCCCGGGCCATCAGGTTTCCAGCCTCGCCCGCTTCACATCCGGCGGTGTTGCTTCCTCGACCAGCGCGGCCAGCGCTTCGTCGGTCGGCATTACCGTTTGACCCTCGCTGCCGAGACGGCGGATCGAGACCGAATGGGTCTCGGCTTCCTTCTTGCCGACCACCAGCAGCGCCGGGATTTTCGCCAGCGAATGCTCGCGGACCTTGTAGTTGATCTTCTCATTGCGCAGGTCGAGCTCGACGCGCAGGCCGGCGCGCCGCGCGGCGGCGGCCACCACCGTGGCGTATTCATCGCCTTCCGAGGTGATGGTCGTGACCACGGCCTGGATTGGCGCCAGCCAGAGCGGGAAGTTGCCTGCGAAATGTTCGATCAGGATGCCGATGAAGCGCTCCATCGAGCCGCAGATCGCGCGATGCACCATGACCGGCGTTTTCTTCGAACCGTCGGCGTCGATGTAGAACGCACCAAAACGTTCCGGCAGGTTGAAATCCACCTGCGTGGTGCCGCACTGCCAGTCGCGGCCGATGGCGTCGCGCAGCACATATTCGAATTTAGGGCCGTAGAACGCGCCTTCGCCGGGATTGATCGCGGTCTTGATGCGGTGGTTGTGGCCTTGCGCCTCGATCTGCGACAGCACCGTCGCCATCACCCGCTCGGCATGGTCCCACATCTCGTCGGTGCCGACGCGTTTTTCGGGCCGGGTCGAGAGTTTTACCGTGAGATCGCCCTCAAAACCGAAATCCGAATAGGTCGACAGGATCAGGTCGTTGATCTTCAGGCATTCGTCGGCGAGCTGCTGCTCGGTGCAGAACACATGCGCGTCGTCCTGGGTGAAGCCGCGCACCCGCATCAGCCCATGCATCGCGCCCGACGGCTCGTAGCGATGCACCACGCCGAATTCGGCCAAACGCAAGGGCAGGTCGCGATAGCTCTTCAGGCCGTGCTTGAAGATCTGCACATGACCGGGACAGTTCATCGGCTTCAACGCGAACCAGCGCTTGTCTTCGGCCTCGTCGCCGGCGGATTGGGCCGCGAACATGTTTTCGCGATACCAGTCCCAATGGCCGGAGGTCTCCCACAGCGACTTGTCGAGGATCTGCGGCGCGTTGACCTCGCTGTAGTCGCCGGTCAGCCGCCGGCGCATATAGGAAATCAGCGCCTGGAAGATGGTCCAGCCCTTGGCGTGCCAGAACACCACGCCGGGACCTTCTTCCTGGAAGTGAAACAAGTCGAGCTCGCGGCCGAGCTTGCGGTGGTCGCGCTTCTCGGCTTCCTCGATCTGTTTCAGATAGGCGTCGAGGTCTTCCTGCCTGGCAAACGCCGTGCCGTAGATCCGCGTCAGCATCGGATTGTTCGAGTCGCCGCGCCAATAGGCGCCGGCCACCTTCATCAGCTTGAAGGCGTTGCCGATCTTGCCGGTCGACGTCATGTGCGGCCCGCGGCACAGGTCGAACCAGTCGCCCTGGTAGTAGATCTTGATCGGCTCGTCGCCGGGAATGGCGTCGACCAGTTCGACCTTGAAGGCCTCGCCCTTGTCGCGGAATACCTGTTTGGTCTTTTCGCGGTCCCAGACGTCTTTTGTAAACGGTTTGTCGCGCGCGATGATCTCGCGCATTTTCTTCTCGATCGCGGCGAAATCCTCCGGGGTGAAAGGCTCGTTGCGGAAGAAATCGTAATAGAAACCGTTCTCGATCACCGGGCCGATGGTGACCTGGGTGCCCGGCCACAGCGCCTGCACCGCTTCGGCCAGCACATGCGCGGCGTCGTGCCGGATCAACTCCAGCGCGCGCGCATCGTCGCGGGCGATGAATTCGATCTTCGCATTGTGCTCGATTCCGTCGGCAAGGTCGGTGACCACGCCATCCAGCGCCATCGCCACCGTGCGCTTGGCCAGCGACGGCGAGATGCCCTTGGCGATATCGAGGCCGGTGATGCTTTTGGGGAATTCGCGTGTCGCGCCGTCGGGGAAGGTGAGGGCGACTTTCATCTGGGGTTCTACTGGTTTCAGATTGCTGAGGCTGTACTGGAATCCGGACGCGGGCTTGTTCTGGTCGGGCATTGAGGTCTCCTGTGGCTCACTCCTGCGAACGAGCGCAGGTAAGCGGGAAGCAGCGGTATAGCAGGGGATACGGGCGGCGCAATCGGGCATTTCCAAGGAAATTGGCGGCGCGCCGGCTCCATTTGCTCGCTGGCCGATCGTCATTGCCACGGCGTTCGTTTGAGCCTTTGTTCGATCGCGTCCTTGGCGGTAGCGGTATAGACCTGATACAACCGCGCTGTTAGCATTTGCATCTTGTCCAAGTGTTTTCCGGCATCGCTCAGCCCCACCGTTCCCCATGACATTGCGTCTAGTTCTCGTCGTAACCCTCGCGCTGATCTGCGGACCGGCGTCGGCCGCTCCCTTGGTCCGCGCCGCGCCCGGCGAACCGCCGGCGCCGCCGATGGTGTTCTATGTCGTCAAGGGCGCCCCCGATTCCTGCGGTCGCGGCTGCGACAGCTGGATCGCGGCCGAGGGCCAGATTGACGCGGCGGCCGCGCCGCGCTTCCGGAAATTCCTGACGCGGGTCAGGGACCGCAACCTGCCGATTTATTTCTCCTCGCCCGGCGGCAATCTCGATCAGGCGCTGGCGATGGGCGCCATGCTGCGCGAACGGCCCGTGGTCGCCAGGGTGGCGCGCACCGTGGTCAGGGAGTGCAGCTTCGAGGCGCAGAACGGCGATGTCTGCCTGAAGCTGAAACAGTCCGGCCGCGAGCTGCATGGCGATCTCTGGACCCGTGGCGCGATGTGCAGCTCCGCCTGTCCGTATCTCATTCTCGGCGCCACCAGCCGCGAGATCGCGCCGGATGCCGTGCTTGGGGTGCATTCGCCCAAGGTGGTCGTTCGTTTCAGTGGCGGCGGGGTACCGACCCAGCAGATGCGGTCAGCGGCGACCGCGCGGGGCCTCGAACGCGCCGACCGCATGCTGATGCACTATATCATCAAGATGGGCGCGGAACCGGCGCTGCTCGTCATTGCGAGCACGACCAGGTTCGAGGACATGCATGTCCTCACCCGCGAGGAGATCGTGCGTTTCGGCATCGACAGGCGCGAATTCGTGGAGACACCGTGGACGTTCGAAAACAACGGCCGCAGCATGGTGCGCAAGATGGTCGTGCAGAAGAATGACGCCGACAAGTCGTTCCGGTTGTCGCAGTGGCGGCTGTTTTGCTTCAACACCGAGCAGTTCGAACTCGCTTATCAGCGCCAGGCCGTGGCCAACGCGTTTCTTCCCACGGTTTCGATCTCGGACGGCGGCCCAAAACCGCTTTACCTTTCGCCCGCATCATCCAAGCCGCCGGGGTTCGACCTGTGGGGCCTGCGCATGACCAGGGCGTCGGTCCAATCGCTGACCGCGTTGCCGCAGCTGGATCTCACCGAAACGTCACAGGCCACGGATGGGCACCGGCTCGCCCACTCCGTGAAGTTCTCCGGCGAAGGGCTGGCGAGCGCGATGGACAGCCTGCGCGCAACCTGTCCGCCGCCAAAGAGCATAGCTCCACTGCAAACGATCGGATCGCGCGACAGCGCGGCGAAATAATCCCTTCCGGCCTTTTCTTCCACCGTCGCGTGGTCTACCTGCACCTGCATGGAAAATGCCCATGCCGGACGCCGCTTCGCTCCCACCGCCTTGATGCTTGGAAATATCGTCACCGGCTGCTCGGTGCTGGCGCCGGCGGGCATGCTGAGCGAACTGTCGTCGGGGCTCGCTGTCACCATCCGCGACGCGGGTTTGCTGATCACGTTCGGTGCCATCGTGCTGTGTATCGGTTCGCCTGTCACGGCGTGGCTGACCAGCCGGATCGAGCGCCGCACCTTGCTCACCGCAACGCTCGCGGTGCTTGCACTCACCAACCTCGCGTCGGCGTTCGCGCCCGATTACACCAGCCTTCTGATCATCCGCCTGATCATGCTGGCGGTCGGCGCGCTTTATACGCCGCAGGCCGCCGGCACCACCGCGCTCATCGTGTCCCCCGAAAAACGCGGCAGCACCATCGCCTTCATCTTTCTCGGCTGGTCGCTGGCCGCGGCGATCGGTCTGCCGCTGATCACCTTTGTCGCCAGCCGTTATGGCTGGCGCACGGTCTATG
>JGI12053J15887_10000794_pt1 | contig 13629 bp, 9 predicted proteins | sample MedBloCAOM1_O3_FD_15887 | JGI IMG/M metagenome (IMG submission 15887)
TTCGCCTACATCAACATTGTTGACGGCAAGCCCTTCGAGCTAACCCGCCTCAATCCTGAAGAGGCGCCGGTCACCATCAAATATGAAAACAGCGAACCGACGTATCATGTCGGCGACCGCGTTATTCCTCGTCAGAATATTCTGCACATTCCAAGCCCGTCGCTGAACGGCTGCGGTCTAGTGCATGACGCTCGCGAAGCCATTGGCCTCGCTATCGCGCTCGACCGTCACGCTGCAAAGCTGATGGGCAACGGCGCGCGTCCAAGCGGCTTGCTTTCGTTCCCCGCCAACACTGGACCGGACACCCTGACGCGCGGCAAAGCCGCATGGCAGGCAACACACGGCGGCGACAAGTCGGGCGGCACTGCAGTCATACCCGGCGATGTCAGATGGCAGTCGCTAACCTTCACCAGCGTTGATGCGCAGTTCATGGAAATGCGCCGGTTTGCGATTGAAGAAATCGCCCGCGTGTTCGGTTGCCCGCCCCATATGCTCTTCGAAATGGGCCGCGCGACTTGGTCAAACTCTGAACAGATGGGTCAGGAATTTCTGACTTACAGTTTAATGATCTGGGTCAAGCGCTGGGAATCGGAAATTCGGCTCAAGCTATTTTCGCCGGAAGAGCGCGCGATCTACATCGCTGAGTTCCTAACGGACGACTTCGCACGGGCTGATCAAGCTGCGCGCATGATACTGACGCCAACAAATCACATACGTTCTCGCTGCGGGTCTTTCACCGATCGGCATCGGAAGCGACGTCGCCATCTCGGTTAGAGGTCCGGCCGCCTTCAACGGCATCGCCGCCCTTAAGGCCACCCACGGCCGCATCCCATACACCGGACACTTCCCGACCGCCATGAGCCGCTATTGGCACGTCGGTCCCATGGCGCGCACGATCGGCGACGTCGCGCTCGGTTAGGCGCCCTGTCGTTCGATCTCCGCTGCGCGACGCAGCCTCCGCCCGTTAACCAGCCGACCCGCCTCGTCGCAGCCACGATCGCCTGCCGAACGAGCCTTCAACCCGCCTCAGCAACAAACCGCCAGCGTCCAAATCCCCATAGCGTCTGACGCGCGGCCTCCCTACACCTCCCGAGATTTTCTCCCCTGGAGGTTTGCGTACGCCGGCCCCCANCGCGCGCCGCAATTCCTTTATGGGGCCGCCATCCGCAAACCTTCACAGAAGCGGCCGGNCGCCACGGGGCGACGTGGTGCGAAGGAAGGACGACCTGCCGGCCAGGGGCACGGCGAACATCACCATCCGCAAAACTTAGCTGGCGCGGCCAAGGCGGCGCTGCAGTAGCATTCGATCCGCGCAACATTCCGGTACCCCGGATGCCGGCATCGAGATCCGGGTTAAGAAGAAGCCGAAGACACGCGAGATAGGTTCACGGCGGACGAGGAGAAGATAATCGTGCGTGGGATGCTGGTCCTTGGGACCAAGTAGATCTCGGTCGCGACGGCGGGCCCGCTCAGTGCCGTGGATCCGCGCATATCCCGGCGCCCGGGTAATCACGCAACTCGGGCCGGAGGACTTCTTGGTCCACGAGGGCATTGACGCCATGCGGATTGTCGCCGACCTACAAGGCCCCGGCATTATCGGCTAGTCCGGCTGCACGACGACCTGAGCAGGGATCACTGGGTCGGCTCCCGCATCAGTGGATCGCCGCGTACATAATTTTTTCCTCGGTCGCATCAAGCGCGGAGATTCTTCCAAACCTGGGTGCCATGGAGCTGATGGCGCGACCGATACTGCCAGCGAGGACCGTATCGATCTGCACGCGCTGCCGATTTTCCACATGGAAGATATGGCGACCGACCGCCGTGAGATAATCATTCCCGAGCGTTGACGATCGTGCTGTGATTTCGCACGCTTTTGCAGATCGTGCACAGTTCATGTGCGACGCCGTCAATTCTTTAGGCATGTGTGCGTCGTTTTCCGCCCAGCAGAAAAAAAATCCGCATTCGGCTCGCCAGATCATGCGGACAATTCCGCATAGGATCGTGCACGAATTATCATCCGGGAATGGCATGAGGCTTGCTGAGTTAAACCCGGCAAAGCAGTCGCACCGGCGAATGTTGATTTGAGGAGTAGCGCGTGGCGGCACCTGCGTTCCATCTTGGTTGGTTTTTGGGTAATGGATTCGGGGTTCACGGCTGGAATCAGCCGTGGGGCGGCAAGACGGAAGACTGGTTTCAGCCGGACCTCTGCCTCGATCTGGCGAGGTCGCTCGAACGCGCCTGCTTTGACTATCTGCTGCTGGAGGACTCGTCCTTCGTTCCGGATAATTACGGTGGCTCGATGGATTTCTATCTCAAGCGGGCGATGCGGGCGCCGAAGAACGATCCGCTGCCGCTCGCCCCGCTGATTTCGCAGGCAACCCGGCATCTCGGCATCGTGCCGACGATTTCGACGTCTTTCTATCCGCCCTATCTGCTCGCGCGATTGATTGCGACGCTGGACGTGATGTCGCACGGCCGAATGGGATGCAACTTCGTCACATCTACCGCGCAGCGCGCCGCGCAGAATTTCGGCCTCGACGAGCACATCGAGCATGACGCGCGGTACCGCATGGCTGACGAGTTCGTCGATCTGGTGTCGCAGCTCTGGAGCTCCTGGGAGGCCGACGCGCTCGTGATGGATCGCGAGAACGGCATTTTCGTCGATCCCGCAAAGGTCCGGCCTATCGAATTCAAGGGTGAGTTCTTTTCATCCCGCGGCCCGCTCAACACGGTGCGGCCGACGCAGGGCAAGCCTGTCCTGGTGCAGGCCGGCGGATCGCCGCAGGGCCGTCACTTTGCCGCCAAGTATATGGACACCGTGATCGCGGCCGTCAGCACGATCGAGGAGATGAAGGAGTTCCGCACGGACATGCGGACCCGGGTGGCCGGTCACGGCCGGGATCCGGACAAATGCAAGATCATGTTCATGATCTCGCCGACGCTCGGCGAAACCGCGGAAGAGGCGCAGGAGCGCTACAAGCGCAGCGAAACCAATCGTCACCTGTCGCCGGAGCTGACGCTGGCGCAGATGGGCAGCCTGACCGACATCGATTTCTCCGGCTACGATCTCGACGCACCGGTCGGCGAACTGACGACGAATGGGCAACAAGGCACCTTCAAGCGTTTCATGGCTCAAGGCCGCACGCTGCGCGAGATCGCCACAAAATTCCGCCTTGGCATGGATAATCTGGTCGGGACGCCCGACTATGTGGCAGGCGCGATGGGCGAGATCATGGAAGAGGTTGGTGGCGACGGCTTCATGCTGAGTGGCACGCTGACCCGGCGCTATATCGCCGAGATTGTCGATGGCTTGGTGCCGGCCCTGCAGAAGAAAGGCCTGGTGCGCGGTTCCTACACGCACAAGCAATTCCGCGAAAACCTGTTCGAGTTTTGAGCCGATGATCGCGTTCCCGAACAGCGAATGTTGTTGCGGCGAAAGCAGTACATGCCGCTGACCTTGCTGATCCTGCGTCGCCTGTTGTGGGTGCTTCCTGTCGCCCTCGGCGTGGTCACGATCACGTTCTTCATGGCGCGGGTCTTCACCGGCGACCCGACCGAACTCTACACTCCGCCCGAGGCGACGGATGCGCTTCGCGCCCAGATCAGGGCCCAGCTCGGTCTCGCCGATTCACTGCCGAGGCAATATATCCGCTACCTCCACGATCTCTCGCAGTTGAATCTCGGGACCTCGTTCACCACCGGCCAGAGCGTCGGCAGCGACCTGTGGCTGCGATTGCCGGCGACGCTCGAGCTCGGTTTTGTCGGTCTTACGTTTGGCGTCGTGTTCGGCATCCCGCTCGGCGTCATCGCTGCGGTAAACCGCGAACGCTGGCCGGACTTTCTGATACGCGGCCTGACCCTCGGAGGCATGGCGCTTCCGCAATTCTGGATCGGCCTCGTCCTGATCATGTTTTTCTTCGTGACGTTGCGCTGGCTTCCGGGACCAGTCGGCCGGTTGCCGGTCGGAGTGCCGCTTCCACCTCTCGTCACCGGCTTCCTGCTGATTGATACGCTCGTCGCCGGAGATTTCCCGAAGTGGCTGCTCGCGGTCCGGCAGCTGATCCTGCCGGGCTTGACGCTGGGGTTGAGCACGATGGCGCCGGTCGCGCGGGTGACGCGTTCGTCGATGGTCGAGGCGATGCAAAGCGACTACATCCGCACCGCGGTTGCCATGGGGCACAGCAAGCGCGTGGTTTGGTTCAGGTACAGCCTGCGTAACGCGCTGCTGCCGGTCGTCACTCTGATCGGTGGAGTCGCGGGGCATATTCTCGGCGGCGCCGTGCTTCTGGAAGCGATTTTTGCCTGGCCCGGGCTTGGTCAATATGCGCTGCAGGCGATCGAACGTTCGGACTTTGCTGCCTTGCAGGGATTCGTGATCTACGCATCGCTGCTATACGTGATCGTCTTTCTGATCGTCGATCTCATCTACATGCTTATCGATCCTCGGATGCGAAGTTGATAATATGAGCAAGCTGACGGACGCAAGGGACGTGTTGGTACTGGCGCTGCGGCGGCGAGCGACGCCGGGTCCTGGCGGGGTCGTCGGCCTGAAGGCGCCGCTGTCGCAGTCGATCCCCTCCGAGAAGCCAAGGCGCCGCGCCCGCGCGCCGCTGTCATGGTCAATGCGGATCGGCGCGGCGATACTGCTCGTTTACGTCACCGTCGCGCTTGTTTCGTTCGTCTGGACTCCCTACGACCCGTTCCAGCCCGGCGTCGGTGATGGCTACGCGCCGCCGAGCATGGAGTTTCTGCTGGGAACGGACCGGCTCGGCGCCGACATGGTGTCTCGCCTGATGGCCGGCGCCCGTTACGATCTCGGAATATGTCTGGTCGCCGTCTCCATCTCGCTCACGGTCGGAACGGTGTTGGGCACCATCGCCGGTTACTACGGCGGCTACGTCGACATCGTGATCCTGCGCATCGTCGAGGCCTTCCAGGCCTTCCCGGGTCTGCTGTTTGCGATGCTGATGGTGAAGGCGGTGGGGCCAGGCGTCCCGAATATCATCATGGTTCTGTCGTTCGTCGGCATCCCGGATTATCTGCGCCTTGCCCGCGCCGAGATTCAGTCGCGTCGCGACTGGCAGTACGCCGAGGCTGCGCGCATGGTGGGCAACCGTCCGTGGCGCGTGGCGTTCCGACATTTGCTGCCGAACAGCATCGGCCCGATCCTCGCTTTTACCTCGATCAACGCCGCCTTCGTGGCGCTCGTCACCGCGAGCTTGGGCTTTCTCGGTCTCGGGCTCGGTCCCAACACGCCGGAATGGGGCAACATGATCGCCCGCGGCCAGGACGGCGTGATGACCGGCGAGTGGTGGGTGTCATTTTTTCCCGGCCTGGCGATTCTTGGAATGACCGGCTCGTTTTACTTGCTGGGCGATGGGCTTTCGGACCTGACCGATCCCCGGAGGCGGCGATGACCGAACCGTTGCTGGAAGTCGTGGGCTATCGCGGCGCGTTCCGCTCTCCGACGGGAGAGCTCACTCCGGTGCTTCACGATGTAAGCTACCAGTTGAAGCGGGGCCTGATCACCGCCGTGGTCGGCGAGACCGGCAGCGGCAAATCGCTGGTCGCGCTGTCGACTCTCGGCATCCAGCCGCCGAGCTTCAGGCGCACCGCGGGGCGCATCCTGTTCAAGGGCGTGGATCTGCTTTCGATGGATGAAGCCAGTCTCCGAAAGGTCCGCGGCCGCCAGATCAGCATGGTGTTCCAGGACGCGCGCGCTGCCCTCAATCCGGTATTTACCGTCGGGCGGCAGCTTGCCGACGTCTTTCAGCTGCAGCATGGCGGGACTCGCGCCGCGGCGATGGCGCAGGCCATCGAGGCGCTACGGCTTGTCTACATTCCCGAACCGGAACGGCGCGCCCGGCAATACCCCCATGAGTTCTCCGGCGGCATGGCGCAGCGCGTGATGATCGCGATGGCTGCGCTGGTCTGCCAGCCGGAGCTTCTCATTCTTGACGAGCCGACGACCGGCCTCGACGTCACCATCCAGTCCGAAATCATGACGCTGATCGTTGATCTGTGCAAAGGCCGCGGACTGACGGCCTGCCTCATCACCCATGATCTCGGCGTTGTCGTGGAGACCTGTGACGAGGTTGTTGTCATGAATGCCGGACGGGTGGTGGAGACCGGCAGCGCCGAGGCGATCTTCACCGCGCCGAAGAACGACTACACACGAAAGCTGCTGGCCGCCAGTCAACTCGTGGAGGCGGCATGATCACCGCCGCCGCACCGAATGACTATGTCGCCCTGCGCGTTCGCGGGCTGAAGAAGCACTTCCCCGTTGCCGGCGGCCGCAAGCTGTTCGCGGTGGATGGCATCGACTTCGATCTCGCGGCCGGCGAGACGCTGGGAATTGTCGGCGAGAGCGGTTCGGGCAAATCGACGGTGGCGCGCTGCGTCGTGCGGCTGATTGAACCGACCGCGGGCGACGTCTGGATCGATGGCAAGTCGATCCTCGGGCTCAACTCGGTGGCGCTGGCGAGCGCCTACCGGCAGATCCAGATGGTGTTTCAGGATCCCAATGCGTCGCTCAATCCGCGCATGACGGTGCGTCAAGCCTTGCACGAACCACTGCAACTTCATCTCAAAATGCCGCTGCAGGCCCGAGAAGCGCGGGCGCGGCAGCTCATCGACATGGTCGGCCTCACGGTTGTGCACCTCGACCGATATCCAAATGAACTGAGCGGCGGGCAGCGTCAGAGAATCGGCATCGCACGCGCCATCGCGGTCGAGCCGGAAGTGGTCATTCTCGACGAACCGACGTCGTCGCTCGACGTGTCGGTTCGCGGCCAGATCCTGGAATTGCTGCTCGATCTACAGGAGAAGCTGAACCTCGCCTATCTGTTCGTCAGCCATGACCTTCAGGTCGTTCGCCACATGGCCGACCGCGTCGCCGTCATGTATCTCGGCAGCATCGTTGAAATCGGCTCCTCGGCCCAGGTGTTCGGGATGCCGAGACACCCCTATACCCGCGCTCTGCTATCTGCCGCGCCCGTGGTCAAGTGGGGCGAAAAGCGGACGCGGCTGCGGCTCTCGGGCGAAATTTCGAGCCCGATTGATCCGCCCGACAGCTGTCGACTGGTCGGCCGCTGCCCGTACGAACAGCCATCATGCACGATGGGCAGACCGCCGCTGATGGCCATCGCAAAGGGGCATTCCGTCGCCTGCCCCATCGTCGTCGCCCGAGAGGCGACCGCACAGCTCACTCCGTCGATCGGCGATCTGATGACGACCACTTCCTGAATTCATCCATGGAGTCGAACATATGAACGATATCTCACGACGACCTCTCGGCCGGCTGCTGCCGGGCATCATCACGGCCGTCATGCTGGCGACGGGCAGCATCGGCGGCGCCGGTGCCGCGGACATCAAGCCGTTCGTTCATGCCATCCCCAATGACATCAACAGCCTCGATCCGGCCGACATCAAAGGGCAGCAGGACCAGGAGATCGGCGTCAATATTTATGAACGGCTGGTCGAGTTCAAGTTCGAGGAACAGAAGGACGGTTCGTATCTCGCCGATCCGATGGCCATCGTGCCGCAGCTCGCTGTGTCCTGGACCATCGACGGCGCCGCGATCACCTTCAAGCTGCGGGACGGCGTCAAGTTCTATCCCACCGGCAACCCGATGACGGCGGAAGACGTCCGCTACAGCTTCGAGCGTCTGGTGAAGATCGTCGGCAACGGCAAGAACCAGGCAGGCATTGCCGGCCTGTTCACGGCCGACCAGATCGAGGTGGTCGACCCGATGACGGTCAAGATCACGTTCAAGGACGGCCCGAACGGGACGCCGACGTTGCTTCCCGTGTCGCTGATCTCGATGAAATTCCAGCAGTTTGCCATCATCGATTCAGTGGAGGTGAAGAAGCACGTAACCTCCGAGGACCCCTACGCCAATGCATGGCTGATCAAGAATGTGGCGTCCACCGGACATTACTACATCGCCGGACGCACCCTCGGCCAGCAGCTCGAACTGAAGGCCGTCGCCAACCATTGGTCGGGCAAACAGCCGGCCTTCGAAAACGTCGTGCTGCGGATCACCGGAACGGCCGATCTCGTCTCGCTGATCAAGGGCGGTGTTGTCGATTACGCCGCCGAGGGATTGACCGGACGGCAATACGACGCGCTGGCCGCGGCCGGTTTTCCGGTCATGTCCGGCGACACGCCGTCATTGATGCGTCTCTGGATGGCGATGGACAAGGAGCCGTTCACCGACGTTCGGGTGCGGCAGGCGATGCTGTATGCCATTCCTCACGAGAGGATTATCCGCACCGCCCTGTCTCGCCGGGGCAAGCGTGCGATCTGCTTCTACAATCCTGCCGATGTGACCTGCAACAACAGCTATGAGAAATACAGCCTTGATCTGGAGAAGGCAAAGCAGCTGCTGAAAGACGCCGGCAAGGAGAATTTCAGTTTCGATTTTTGGTATACGACGGCTCTTCCCTATAACAACGACATCGCGATCCTGATTGCGGACTCGTTGAAATCGATTGGCGTTACAGCCAATCTGAAGCCGACGCCGGCACTGCAACTGCAGACCGCGGCACGCGCCCGGGTCTTGCGGACCGAAGACTCGATGAGCGGGATGATGTTGAATGAAGGGGTGATCTGGTTGAATGACCCGTCGACCGCGACCAACCAGTGGTTGGCGACTACGAATAACATGTCTGGAGCCACCAACTGGTCGCGCTACAGCGACCCGGAGGTCGATGAGCTGCATTTCAAGTTCAGAAACTCCAGCGATACCGCCGCTCGCAAGGCAGCGTATCAAAGGATCCAGACCAAGGTCTCGGATGCGGCCGTTTCAGGGACGCCGATGATCTTCCTGGGACGCAACATCGTAATAAACCCTGCCGTGACCGGGGTCACCTTCTCGCAGGATCCATACGCCCGCTACGTTTACCTGCGCCCCAAGGGTTGAACGCAGACGCCCATACGCCTTGACTTCCTGCCGTCGCGACGTCGCGACGGCAGGTGACTGCTGGAAAGAGGGAGCCGTATCGCCATGACGATTGCTGACATTCAAGGCCCACCGCGTGACCTGGTCGGTTACGAGGGTAATCCTCCGAAGGTGGTCTGGCCCGGCGGCGCCAGGATCGCGATATCGCTGGTCGTCAACTACGAGGAAGGCTCGGAGTTGTCGATCGGCGACGGCGACGCCACCCGCGAGCCGGGCGGACCGCATTATTTTCCGCTGACCGCGCGCGATCTCGGTGTGGAGGGGCATTATGAATACGGATCGCGCGTGGGCTATTGGCGCCTGCTCGACGTGTTTGACGAACTTGACGTGAAATGCACGTTCTACGCCTGCGCCGTTGCGCTCGAGCGCAATCGCGACGCCGCCGTGGAAATGCGCAAGCGTGGTCACGACGTGATATCGCACGGCTGGCGCTGGGAGAACCACAATCTCCTGACCAGGGAAGAAGAGCGCGAACACATTCGCCGCGCGATCGTGTCGATCACCGAAACCACCGGCGAACGTCCCCTTGGGTGGTATTGCAAATACGGCCCGAGCGTCCATACGCGCGAACTGGTCGCGGAAGAAGGTGGCTTCCTGTACGACTCAGATGCCTACAACGACGACCTGCCTTACTGGACGATGGTCGGGTCGAAAAAGCATCTTGTTATCCCCTACTCGCTCCAAACCAATGACGGCAAGTTCAACTGGGACGCGTTCGGGTCGCCGCTGGACTTCGAGAAGCACCTGAAGGCCAATTTCGATTGTCTGTACCGGGAAGGTCAGACCCATCCGAAGATGATGTCGATCGGCTTGCATCTGCGGCTGAGCGGACATCCGGCACGCGCGCATGCGCTCCATAAGTTCATCGCGTACGCAAAATCGTTTCCGGGCGTCTGGTTCGCGCGGCGGATCGATATCGCCAATCACTGGATCGAGCACCATCAGGACACGCTGCTGCCCAGGGTCACCTACCCGCGCATCACCGCTTAGCGAGGAAACGAAGATGATAAAAGACTCCGAGCCGAACAGCGTCGGCCCCGCGCGCGATCTTGTCGGCTACAACGGAAAACCTCCGAAAGTCACATGGCCCAACAACGCGCGGATCGCGATTCTGCTGGTCGTCAACTATGAGGAGGGCTCCGAGCCTGCCGTCGGTGACGGCGATCCGAACAGCGAGCGGGCTTTGTCCGAGACCAATGTCCGCCCGTGGCCGGCCGGCCAGCGCGATCTGGCCATGGAGACGATGTACGAATACGGATCGCGCGTCGGTTACTGGCGGCTTCTGCAGATGTTCGACGAATTTGGCGTCAAGTGCACGTTCTATGCGTGCGGCGTGGCTCTGGAGCGCAATCTGAAGGCGGCGGCGGAAATGCGCGGACGCGGTCATGACGTGATCAGTCATGGCTGGCGCTGGGAAGATGTCGCGCTGCTGACCCGTGAAGAGGAGCGCGAACACATCCGCCTGGCCGTCAAGTCGATCGAGGCAACGACCGGTCAGCGGCCGCTTGGCTGGTATTGTCGATCACGGCCGAGCGTCAACACCCGGGAACTGGTGGCCGAGGAAGGCGGGTTTCTGTACGATTCCGACGCATACAACGACGATCTGCCTTACTGGACGATGGTTGGATCGAAGAAGCATCTCGTTATCCCGTATTCGCTGGTCAATAATGATGCGCGGTTTGGGTCGGGAGCATTCGGACCACCGGAAGATTTCGACGAGCATCTGCGTTACACGTTTGACCGGCTGTATCACGAGGGTGCGACGCATCCAAAGATGATGAATGTTGGGCTGCATATGAGGATCATCGGTCATCCGTCGCGCTCCGAAGCGGTCCGGAATTTCATCAAATACGCTCAGTCGTTCAAAGACGTCTGGTTTGCCACGCGGATCGAGATCGCCGAGCATTGGATGAGTCACCATCCGTAGCCGCCGGGAGCCGGCGACAGTTTTATCGCTTGTGTCGCCGCAAACCCGCAATCGATGCGGGGTGTTTCGCTTGAGGAGCAATTTCCGATGAACGATATGGCTGCCCTCAAGGCGAAGGCCTGCGCCGCGATCGACGCGGTCGCGCCGTCGTTGATCGACGTCAACCGCAACATGCACAGCGAAGTCGAATATTCGTTCAAGGAGTTCAAGGCGAAGCGCTGGCTTTGCGACATCCTGGCAACAAACGGGTTTGCGGTCGAGGACGGGCTGGGATCCCTGGAAACGGCGTTTCGCGGAACGCTCGGCTCCGGCAGGCCCGGGCCGCGGATCGCGTTCCTCAGCGAGATGGACGGTCTTGCCCCTTATGGCCAGAGTTGCGGTCACAATATCGGCGGGCCGGCCAGCGTCGGCGCGGCGATCGGACTGGCCAGCGTCATCGGACACCTCGGCGGCGAGGTCGTCGCGCTGGGAACTCCGGGCGAAGAGGGCGGAGGCGGCAAGAACATCATGCATAGGGAAGGCTTTTTCGACGGCCTCGACGCTATGATGCTGGTCTATCCGGGGCGAGACAATATTGCCCATTCGCGAGCGCTGACATCGACACGCGTGAACTTTTCGTTCTTCGGCAAGGCGGCCCATGGCGCCGCGCGGCCTGAACTCGGGGTCAACGCCCTGGACGCGATGATGCTGGCGCTGAACGGGGTCAGCATGCTGCGTCAGCAATTGCCGTCCGATGTTCGCGTTCACTACATGGTCACCAAGGGTGGCACGCTCGGCAACGTGATCCCGGATCATACCAGCGCGGTGTTGACTGTTCGGGCAAATGAAAACGCGACGATCGACCGGATCATCCCGCGGCTCGATGCATGCTTCGCCGGTGCCGCCATGATGACCGGCACGCGGCTCGAACAGAGTTGGGCGGGCAATCGCGGACGACCGCTGCTGAGCAATTTCGAAATGTCGAAAATCTGCGATGCCAACCTTCAGGCGGTCGGACGACGGACGCGGCCTCGCGACGAACTCTCCGGGGCCTGGGGAGGCGACACCAGCAATATCAGCTGGTTTGTGCCGACCATCCAGCCACAGGTCGCGCTCACCGAAGCGCCGCCGCACAGCACCGAATTTCACGACGCGACGGTCGGTCCAGCGGCCGAGGCCTGCCTGCTGGATGCAGCCAAGGCGCTGGCAATGACCGCAATCGATCTCATCGCCGATGCTCACCTGCTGCAGCGAGTCAAAGACGAGTTCACGGCCAACAACAAATTCTAGCTAGGCTCGGACTCAATTACACCAGAGGATGACAGCTGCGGCAATGAAGGCGTCGGAGAGGTAATTGACGGCAATCTTGTCGTAGCGCGTGACGATGCGACGCCAGTCCTTGAGCCTGCACCAGAGGCGCTCGACCAGGTTGCGCGTGCGATAGGCCCCTTGACCGTAAGGGATGGGGCTCTTCGGGAGAATGTGGATGGGATCACCAGCTCGGCACCAAGCGCGGTGACTGCAGCGCGAATGGCGTTTGTATCGTAGCCTTTGTCGGCAATTAGCCGATCGAAGCGGCCGCCTGTAGCGTCGATCAGGGAGCCGACCATCGTCATGCCGTTGATGTCGCCGGCCGAGATCAGCAACACGCGAGGTCGGCCTTGATCGTCGGTCAGTCCGTGAAGCTTGCTGGTGCGACCGCCCCGCGACGAGCCGAAGGCCAGCGCGAAGGCCCCATACTCCAATCAAGCGCTGTCACTTTTCTAACTAAAATCACAGCCGGTCGATCCTCGACAGATTGCATCTTTCTCAGGCCAGACGGTTCAAGATGGAAGGCGCCAGAACAGGCGAGACCTATGGCGAAGGCCATTACCTTGGCTGGACTTGACGAGCGCGGCTGTCTTTATGACCTTCGACATACGTACATTTCTGAAGCGATAGAAAACAACGTCCCAGTCTTTGTCATCGCAAAAAATTACGGAACAAGCATTCGGATGATTGAAACAAACTATGCAAAAGTTCTTGCAGAAAAAACGCGAGCGTTCATCGAGATGGGTGTCCCGTCTATTCTGGGCAGCAGTGTACGTTGATCAACCAACGAGAAGGATCAAAAATCAAACTGAATCGGCATACTTCCCTGCTGCGACTGATTAGGCTTTATCAACCAATGCGGTCCCGCCCCGGTGTCGCAGCGCTGGTTACACCGGTCTTTGCATCAATCCTTGCAAGCAGTTTTTTTACATGGGAGTAAAGCGTTTCCAAGGTCGGCTTTGCGCCAGAAGCCGCCGGTCGCGAAGCCTTTGGACAAAACCTCAGACCTCATCCGAAAAGGTCAAAACCTTCCTGCCAGCGTCTGACGCACGGCGAGCAATTGCGATCGAAGTTCGGACATCTAGGATCGCGCCACACGTAGACGCAGGTGTGTTTGGCGAAGCCGTCGTCGGGAGGCATATGGGACGCTCGCGAGCCGCCCCGCTGGGGTCACCCGAACGCGACATCAGGACAGCTCGATCATCTGCCAGCTTCGGTAAGATGGAGCTCCCTCGCCGGCCACCCGAGGTGGTTTTGGTCCCGCCGCGGCTTGAATGGTCCACAACGATGGTCCACAGTGCGCCGACACGACCGCCGGGGCTGCTCGCGAAGTTACTGCAGGCCAACGGTTTTTGATCGGCGACGCGAGTCTTCGTTGGAATCCTNCGATCTTGTCCGGAATGCGAAGATTAACGATCGTCCGGTCCTTCTCAAGCAATCCCTTGTCGAC
>JGI12053J15887_10000795_pt1 | contig 13627 bp, 10 predicted proteins | sample MedBloCAOM1_O3_FD_15887 | JGI IMG/M metagenome (IMG submission 15887)
ATACGTGAAGCGCGTCTTCATCACCGACGAGGCGGAGATCCTGCCGCGCTATTTGCGCTTCGTGCGCGGGCTGGTGGATTCCGCCGACCTGCCCATGAACGTTTCGCGCGAGAAGATCCAGGAGAGCCCGATTCTCGCCGCGATCAAGAAAGGCGCGACCAGCCGGGTGCTCGGCGACCTGGAGAAATTCGCGGATAAGGAGCCCGAGTCCTACCTCAAGACCTGGGACATCTTCGGCACCGTCCTGAAGGAGGGCCTGTACGAAGATTTCGAGCGTCGCGACACACTCCTCGGCCTCGCACGCTTCAAGACGACCGCCGCCGACGGCGCGTGGCGCAGCTTGAAAGACTATGTCGCCGCGCTCAAGGAGAACCAGACCGCGATCTACTACATCGTGGGCGACGACATCGCTCGCCTCGAAGCCTCGCCACATCTGGAAGGATTCCGCGCGCGCGGCGTCGAGGTCCTGCTGCTTGCGGACCCGATCGACAGCTTCTGGGTCACATCCGGCGTGTCGTTCGACGGCAAACCATTCAAGTCGGTGACGCAGGGAGCAGCTGACCTGGCGCTCATCCCGCGTGTCGACGCCAAGCCGGAGCCGGAAGCGGAGACCGAGGATGCGGTCAAGAACTTCTTGACGTTCATCAAGGACGCACTCGGCGAAGAGGTGGCGGAGGTGCGCGCCTCGGATCGGCTGACGGACAGCGCGGTCTGCCTGGTCGCGCCCGAGTTCGGTCCCGATCGCCAGCTCGAGAAGCTCTTGGCCGGCGCGGGACGGCTGACATCGGTGTCGAAGCCGATCCTGGAGGTCAATCCGCGGCACGAGCTCGTTGTCGCGCTCGCCGCCCTCGGCGAGGACGAGCGCGCGTTCAAGGAGGACGCCGCGCGCCTGTTGTTCGATGAGGCTCGCGTGCTCGACGGGGATCGCCCGACGGATGCCCGCACGTTCTCAGAGCGGCTGGCCCGGGTGCTCACGCGAGGCCTTCGGAAGAGCGACGCCTGAGACTCAGGCGAACGCAGATCGCCATCGCGGCGTCATTGCGCCGCGGTGGCTCCCGCTGTCGCCACTTGCGCATCCTGGTGGGACGCCACGCCCGAGACGCCGATCGCGCCTACGATCTTGCCGCCCGCAACGATCGGAATTCCGCCTTCGGCGACGCACGCCCCGAACGTCAGGACTCTCAGCCCCGCGCCACCGCCGGCGACCGCATCTTCGAGCGCCTTGGTCGGACGGCGGAACTCGACCGCGGTGCGCGCCTTGGCTTCGGCAAGCCGGACCGAGGAAAGCTGGGCATTGTCCAGCCGATGCAGCATCAGCAAATTGCCGCCCGAGTCCACGATCGCAATTGATACGCCCCATTTGTTGGTGGCGGCTTCGGCTTCGGCCGCCGCCATGATTTTCTTCGCCGCCGCGATCGATATGGGTTCGCCGTACGGCGTGGTGGGCGGCGCCACCTGCTGCTGCGTCATTGAGTCCTCACGTGGGAAGCGGCGCTCAAACGGCCGCGGTGACCGAACATCGGTTTGCAAGCACGGTCGTGCGCAGAAAGGCTGCAAGCGCGCTCATCTCGTCGTTGCTGAGCGATGCATAGGGCGGGTACGGATCGCCGACCGGCACGCCGATCAGATTGAGCGCCGCCTTCATGACGGGGGCGAGGCCCCGATGCATCCATTTGGACGGGAACAGCGCGAACTGAAGCTGCAGTTCGACCGCGCGCTCGTAATCCTTGGCCATGAAGGCGTCGATGATGTGCCGCGCGATCTCCGATCCGGGCGGGGGCATGGTCGCACCGGAGCCGCCCAGTAGCAGCGTCGCCAGCAACATCTGCATGGTCGTGAAATAGCGGGCGTGACCCGCTCGATCGATCTCGACGATGAGGCGTGACACCCGCGCCAGATCGCGCGAGCTCTCCTTGATGAGCTGCACGCTGGGAAGCTTTGCCAGTGCGATGGTGTCCGCAATGGACACATCGGCGCCCGGTCCGGGGTTGAGGTAGAGGGTGATGGGCAGATCGGTCTCGCGCGCGACCGCCTCGAAATAGGCGATGAGATCGGCCTGCGTGGGCGGGCCGGCGAACGGGCGCATCGGCGCCAACAGCTGCACCGCGGCGGCGCCGAGCTTTTGCGCCAGATGAGCCAGCTCGACCGCGGTCTTGAAGGACGGATGGGAGATACCCACCATGACCGGCACGCGACCGTCGACAGACTCGATCGTGTGCTGGATCAGAGCCTTGCGCTTTTCGAGGCTGAGATAGGTGTATTCCTGGGTTTCGACACCGGCGGCGACAACCATGGTGGCGCCGCAGTCCTCGACGACGTAATCGATCTGACGCGCAAGCGCCGGCTTATCGACTTCGAGGTCGGCCGTGAAGGGAGTGAGCGGCGCGACGATCAGTCCAGGATTCACCATATCATCCTCACGCCAAGCCGGCTCGTCCGCCCGGTCCTTTGCACACATGCATACTGCTCGTGCCCAACACCAATCAATATCCCCCCGGTCCGGGTTCTCGTCGTCAAAGCTCGCGCGTGCGCGCTGATCTCACGTCCCTCGCCAATTCTACGCGTGGCGTATTGAACGCTTTGCCACCTCGCGGGCACACGCAATGAAGAGTTGTGCGACGGGACTGACCGAGCGCTTTTTCAGCGTGATGATCCCAATTGGCCGCCGTGTCGTCGGCAAATCGATGGGCAAGATTTTGATGGTCCCGTTCTGCGGATGGAACCTCAACATCGAACGGGGCAGAGCCGTCAGAAAGCGACCGGTCGCGACGAGACGGCTGCGTGCGGGAACGGAAGACGTGACGACAGTTGCGCGGGGCACCTCCAAGCCGCTTGCACGGAAGGCCTCCACCACGACCGATCCGAACAGACTGTCAGAGGGCGGCAGCGTCCAACATTCGTCGATCAGCTCGGCAAGTTTCACGCTGCGCCGCTTCGCCCACCTGCTTTGACGTCCGGCCGTAACCACGAACGGCTCTTGGAACAGAATCTCCGCACTCAAATGCTTGTCATTCAGGGGCCGGAACATTCCAACGATCGCCAAATCGACTTTCCGCTCTTCGAGAGCGCGGTAGGTTGCGGCCGATTCGGCCGCCAACAGATGGACGACGATGTGCGGATATTTCCGTGAGAATCGCTCGATGACAACGGACACGAAACCGGTCGCCATGGTGACCGGACATCCGATCCGGACTTCGCCGGCATGCGGGTCTGCAAGAAACTCGATATGCTTGACGCCCTGTCTGAGCTCGTCAAATGCGGCCAGGCTGCTATCGAGGAGCGCGTGCCCATAAGGCGTGGGCTCGATACCCTGGGCGCTGCGGTCGAGTACGCGCACCCCGAGCGTGTGCTCCAAATCCGAAATCGCCTTCGAGATGACCGGAACGGAAATCGCCAGTCCCTCGGCTGCCTTGGTCATGCTGCCCGACTGCACGACGGCAATGAGCACGTGCAGATCCCGCAATTTGATGCGGCGTCCGATGCGGTCTGCCCACTGCATTCTTACCTCTTAGTCAAATCGCTAAGGGGAATGCGAAAAATCGAACTTCTCCAAGCTATCAGGAAAGCGCATCGTTTCAATCTGATTTGGCCCATTGCGAGGGTGAACTCGCGAGGAGGCTACCGTGATCCGCTGCAATCGCCGTCAAATCCTGTGTGCCGGCATGGCGGCCTCGCTTGCAGGGTTTCGTGCAAGAACCGCTCGTTCCCAGACGCATTACCCGCAACGACCCATTCGTGTGATCGTGCCTTTTGCGGCCGGAGGCGTCGGTGATGCGGCCATAAGGGTTCTTGCTCCCCGACTGGAGCAAAAGCTCGCTCAGAAGCTTGTCATCGAGTCAAAGCCGGGCGCTGCCGGTAATATCGGAACGCTCGAGGTCGTTCGGGCCGCGGCCGACGGCTACACGATCCTGGTGGCGGCTGCAGGCAATTTCGTCATCAATCAATTCCTGATNAAGATGTCGTTTGATCCGCTGGCCGCATTGACCCCGGTTGCGAAGGTTGCGGAAATCCCGATTATCTTCTGCTCAAATCCATCGGTGCAAGCGCACGACCTNGCGCAATTCATCGCCTATGCGCGCGCGCATCGCGGCAAATTGAACTACGGCTCGCCCGGCAACGGATCGGTCAATCATCTTCTCGTCGAGAACCTCAAGCGGGTCGCGGATATCGAGATCGCACACATTCCGTATCGTGGCTCGCCGCCCGCGACGCTGGCGGCCATCGCCAACGAGATCCAGCTGTATGCGATCGGCTTGGCGGCAGTCGCGGGCCATCTCAAAGAAGGCAAGCTGACCGCCCTGGCGGTCACCGCAAACCAGCGGCTGCCGATGCTCCCTGAGGTGCCGACCGTGGTCGAAGCCGGCTTTCCCAGTCTTGCCATTTCGAACTGGTGGGGGATGGCCGCTCCGAAGCAGACGTCGGAGTCCGTTATCGGCGTCCTCAATCAGGCGATTGTTGAAACCTTGAGCGACACGACCGTCGTCGAGCGCTTTGCCGCGTTGGGGATGCTTGTGCCGACGCAGACGCGAGAACAATTCGTCGCCAGCCTCAGCGCCGAAGCCGACCTGTGGTCTCAGATCATTGAGCGGGGAAAGATTGTGATCGAGTAGTCCTACGCATCGCCGTCCGGCAAGACCTGCGCCCGGCACGATGGATGAAAAGCTCGATGAGCGCGCCTCAGGAGAGCGACGATGAAGGTGATGGTGATCGGGGCCGGCATCGGGGGACTTACCGCCGCGCTCAGCCTTCATGCCGCCGGTATCGATGCGCAGGTCTACGAATCGGTCGCGGACATGCAGGCGCTCGGCGCCGGCATTAATCTGCAGCCGAATGCGGTGCGTGAGCTGATCGAGCTCGGGCTGGGCAGCGCATTGGGTGCGACGGCGATCGAGACCGCAGAGCTCGGCTATTACAACAAGCACGGCCAGCTGATCTGGTCCGAGCCGCGGGGGCTCGCCGCCGGATATGCATGGCCGCAATATTCGATTGACCGCGGTGACCTGCAGATGATCCTGCTCGCCGCCGTGAAGGAACGTCTCGGTGCCGAGAATGTATTTGCCGGTCACCACCTCGTTTCCTTCGAGCAGGATGGCTCAAGCGTGACGGCGCAGTTCACGGACCGGGAAAACGGAAAGCGCCTCCCGGCGCGGCGCGGCGATGTCTTGATTGGTTGCGATGGGATCCACTCCTCGGTGCGCACGCAGCTCTACCCGCACGAGGGACCACCGCGATCGAGCGGTCGCATCCAATGGCGCGGCGTGGTCGAAGGCGAACCTTTCCTGGGCGGGCGCACCCACGTCACCATGGGCTTCAGCAATCGGAGGGCCGTGGTGTACCCAATCAGCAAGAAGGCAGCCGAACGCGGAAGCTCGCTCGTCAACTGGCTGACGATCCTTGGCCAGCAATCCCCCTCCGGAGTGCGCGGGGCCTGGGACCGCAGGGTGTCCAAAGATCGCTTCTTCCAGCACTTCAAGGATTGGAATTTCGAGTGGATCAAGTTCGCCGATTTGATCTGCCGTACCGAGGAAATCTACGAATATCCCAAGGACGATCGCGACCCGCTGCCGCGTTGGAGTTTTGGCCGGGTGACGCTGCTCGGCGACGCGGCTCATCCCATGCTGCCGATCGGGGCCCAGGCCGGCAGTCAAGCCATCGTCGACGCCCGCGTGCTCGCCTTCGCGCTTGCCACCACGCCCACGTCCGAGCTGGCGCTGCAACAATACGAAGCGCAACGCCGGCCGATCATGAATGCGGTGACGTTGAAGAACCGAAAGTTCGGCCCAGCTATCGTGATGGAGATCGCGGAGCGGCGCGCCCCCCATGGCTTCAACAATATCGAAGACGTGATAACGCATCGCGAGCTTGAGGACATTTCCCTCGCCTATAAGATCGAGGCGGGATTCGACCCCGAGGCCCTCAATCAGCGGCCATCCCTGACCGTATGACGGGTCTGGCCAATTCGTTGGCTGCCGGTGGCACGGGCGCTGAACGTCCTGGCCGTGCCGGCGGCCCTGCTGACTTGGTACTATGCTTGACCCGCGGATGTGATAGCCACCGCTGTGCCCAAGATCCCGGCGGCATCGCCGCCGATTGCTGCTGCATTGAGCAGCTAAGAAACGAGTGCGGAACTCGATTGCGCTCCGAGCATTTGCTTGGTCGCACGCTCGCTGTCCAAACGGCTGCAACATTCCGGGGGCGTGCTCGCGGGCTGGCGCACGTGCCCTCCCTGGTCCGACAGGACCGATGCCCGTGGCAACGCCGTTTTTTCTACCGTAAGCTCTGGCCCGAAGCGCAACGCCGCCCCCAATGCGAGCCCCGATCCCGATTGGCACAGGTGCTGCATGCGTCCGGCAGGACATTCGATCCACAAGCAGTCGACTTTGACGTTCTGGACCCATTCAAGGGAGGCCATCCAATGTGTGCAGGCGATGATCGCAATTGCCCGGACTTCGAACTTCACCGCCAGAGGCTGCTCGACGACCTCGACGCCGAACGGCGCAGCTTCCTGAAAAGCGCGTTTATCGCCACGGGAGGCGCGGCGGCCCTGACCGCCGGCGGCGTGTCCCTGGTCGCGCCGGCCGCCGCCCAGACGGTTGCGCCGCGGCAGGGCCAGCCCAAGCATCATTACGTGCCGGCGACCGCCGACACCGTCCATTGGGGCTATTTCAGCAAGCTGCTCAAACCCGTCGTCGAGATCGATCCCGGCGACTACGTGACCATCGAGACGTTGACCCATCACGCCAACGACGACGCCGAGCGCATGGTCAAGGGCGATCCCGGCGCCGAGAGCGTCTACCTGTGGACCAAGGACAAGAAGGGCGTGAACCGGCGCGGCGCCGGTCCGATCGACGGCAAGCTGCTGGGGCGTGGCGCCGGCGAGGGGTTCGGCGTGCACATCTGCACCGGCCCGGTCTATGTGCGCAATGCCGAGCCGGGCGACGTCATCGAATTGCGGATCATGGACGTGAAGCCGCGCCCATGCGCGAACCCCACCCATGCCGGCAAGGCATTCGGCAGCAACGCGGCGGCGTGGTGGGGCTTTCACTACAAGGAACTGATCACCGAGCCGAAGCCGCGCGAGGTCATCACGATCTATGAGATCGATGCGACCGGACAGCGCAACTGGGCGAAGGCGGTCTACAATTTTCAATGGACGCCGCAGACGGACCCGTTCGGCGTGGTGCACAAGACCATCGACTATCCGGGAGTCCCCGTCGACCACAGCACGATCAAGGAGAACCACGGCATCCTCAAGAACGTCCGAATTCCCATTCGTCCGCATTTCGGCGTGATCGGGCTTGCCCCCAAGGAAGCCGATATCGTGGACTCCATCCCGCCCGGCTATTTCGGCGGCAACATCGACAATTGGCGCATCGGCAAGGGCGCGACAATGTACTACCCGGTCGCAGTTCCGGGAGCGCTGATTTCCGCCGGCGATCCGCACGCGTCCCAAGGCGATTCGGAAATGTGCGGCACGGCGATCGAATGCTCGCTGACGGGGACGTTCCAGGTCATTCTGCACAAGAAGGCCACGCTCGAAGGAACCTCGCTCGCCAGTCTCGACTACCCGCTGCTCGAGACCCAGGACGAATGGCTGATGCACGGGTTCAGCTACGCCAACTATCTGCAGGAGCTTGGCGAGAAGGCCCAGTCGACGATCTACGAGAAGTCGTCGGTCGATCTTGCGCTGAAGGACGCCTTCCGCAAGATGCGGGCGTTCCTGATGAACACCAAGGGACTCACCGAGGACGAGGCAATCTCGCTGATGTCGATTGCGGTCGACTTCGGCATTACACAGGTGGTCGACGGGAATTGGGGCGTTCACGCCATCCTCAAGAAGAGCCTGTTCGCCGGCGGAGTCGCCTGAACGCGGCACTGCGGGAATTCGCGTCCGCACAGCCTGGCAGCCGGTATCCGAGCGGCCGCGCGTCCCCTCCCGACGCGCAGTGCATACGCGCGGCCGAAAGTCCGATATAGTGGCGACATATGTTGGGCTCGTAGTCGGGAGAACGCGGCATGGACGTGGGTTGCGAAGTGGCTATCGGATCATTCAAGTTCGTCAAATCCGCGATGGCATTGCTGATCGTCGGCGCCGCGACATGCGGCACGGCTTTGGCCGAGGAAAAGCGCACGGGCGGCCCGACGCCTTCGGCGGCAGGGGCCGAGGTCTATTTCTCCGATCTCAAGGACGGCGCGACCATCCCGCCCAAGGCGACCATCCGTTTCGGCCTACGCGAGATGGGCGTGGCGCCCGCCGGCTCGGATCGCGCGAACTCGGGGCATCACCACCTGCTGATCGACACCGAGCTGCCGCCGCTCGACAAGCCGATTCCCAACGACTTCAATCACCTCCACTTCGGCACCGGCCAGACCGAGGCCGAGGTCACGCTCAAGCCGGGACCGCACACGCTGCAGCTGCTCCTGGGAGACAAGGATCACATCCCGCACAGCCCGCCGGTCATGTCGCCGCGCATTCGCGTGACGGTGGCGGAGGGAGCAGGCGCGGCCGCCGAGGCCGCGACCCCGATGCGCCGGCGCAAGCGGGTGCAGACCCATACCGCGCCGCCGAAGCGCGTGGTGGTCGAGCGGCGCACCCGACCCGCCTACCGCTCTTATTATCCTGGCTATCGCTCCTATTACGGCTATCAGCGCTACCGGTCCTACTGACGCCCCGCCCAAAACAGACGAGACGATACGCTCGGGCGGACGGCCGCGCCGCCGCCCGGTTTCGTGTTAGCGCCCCGCCTGCGCTGCGCGCAGGCGCTGGCGATCCAGCCATTGCGCGACCACGCCGGCGATCGCGGCATTGTTCTTCTCGATCATCATCATATGGCCGTTGCCGCGCACGCCGACATCGGCAAGGCGGATGAGCGTGTTGGGCACGCCGGCCTGGTTCAGATAGGCGGCGGTGCAGTGATCGTAGGCGGCGTGATAGGACGCCTCCGCCATGACGATCACGACCGGAATGCGCTTGAGGTTCGCCAACTGGCGGGCGGGCTCCTTCTGCAGCCAGCAGCGCACCAGGTCGGGCTTGTCGGGCTTGTCCTGCCGCACGACATCGAGCGCGGCACCGGCGGAGAGCGGCGGCTCATAGCTGAGCGGAACGTCGCTGAGGCCCGAGAGCTTCGTGCGCTCGGCGTCCTTGAACCAGTCGGGCTCCCCGGTGTTCTCGACGTCGTGTACGGGCGGGCCGCTCGGCTCGACCGCGACCAGCGCCTTGACCAGGTTCGGCCGCGCGTCGGCGACCGGCCAGCTGAAGGCGCCGGACTGCGAATGGGTGAGCAGGATCACCGGGCCGATCTTGTCGAGCAGCGCCACCAGCGCATCGCGGTTGAGCTCCTGTTGCTTGGGGAAGCTCACGATCGATGGAAATTGCGAGGCGTAGAACTGATCGAACACGGGGTCGCCCGGCTTGCCGGCTCCCGGCCATTGCGTGTGAAGATGCGCCTGCGGCCACTGCTTGGAGCGCTCGGGCGCGACGAAACGCTGCTCGACGAAATTGATGCGCGCCGGCTGCACCGGGCCNTGGATCTGCGACCAGTGTGCGGAGCGNCCGCGCGCCACCTGGTCGACCACGTAGACGGCGTAACCGCGGCGCACGAAATACTGCGCCCAGCCCTCGCGGCCNTCGGGCGTGCCGGTGAAATTGGTGCCGGTCTGGCTGCCGCCNTGCACCATCACGATCGGATATGGATGGCTGCGNCGCGCCGGAATCATGTACTCGACATAGATATGCCCGACCATGGGGCTGCCTTCGGCCGAGGTGTCGATCTTGCCGCCGACGAAGAAGTAGCTCGCGCTCGCAAGCGTGAGCGGTCCGCGCTCCTGCGCATGCGCGAGCGATGCCGCGAGCAGCACTGCCGCGGATACCACCATCGCGTATGTCTTGCTGCGAAATCGGTGCATGCATTCCTCCGTCATTTTTCTGTTCGTTGCAGTCGATGCGCTCGCCGCATTCGTATTTCGATCCGATCATAGGGTGGGCAAAGGCGCGCGCAAGCCGTTGCCACGTTCGCGGTGGTGCGCGCCGTGCCCACGCGGCACTGCCGCCACTGAAAGAAAAACACGTGAGCACGCTTCGCTTTGCCCACCCTACCAACATAGCTACGCATCCGGTTCGAAGGCGAAGCCCGTGCCTTCGCGTACGATCATGCCAAAACCGGGAAAATCCAGATGGGCGCCGGCGACCCTGAGCTTGTCGGCGGCCACACGATCGAACATGCGCCGGCGCGTCGCACAGGCCGCCTGCGGATCGACGTCGAAGATCAGCGCCACGTCGGGACGCGGGACCTGGATCGACGCCAGATGGACGAGATCGCCCCAGATCAGCAGGCTCTCGCCGCGCGATTGGATGCGCCAGCCGGTATGGCCCGGGGTGTGGCCGGCGAGCAGCACCGCCGACACGCCCGGCAACGCGTCGCCATCACGCACCGTGCGCATGCGCTTGCGATAGGGCGCGGTGGTCACGCGCGCCTTGGCGATATTGCGGCGGATGCGCTCGTTGGCGCCGCTCGCCTCGTCGCGGTCGAGCCAGAACGCCGCTTCCGCCTCGTGCAGCACGAGTTGCGCGTTGGGATAGACGGCGCGTCCGTCATCGTCGACCAGCACGTTGGAATGGTCGGAATGGACGTGGGTGAGCAGGATGGTGTCGATGCGTTCCGGCGCGACGCCGATGGCGCGAAGGCTGTCGGTGAGCTTGCCGAGCGTCGGGCCCAGGGTATTGCCGGAACCGGCATCGACCAGCACGTATCTGCCGTTGAGCTCGAGCAGGAATGCGTTCACCGCGATGTCCACCGGCTCGCCCGCCGTCTTGCCCGCCAGCCGCTCGGCCTCGGCCTTGTCGATCCCGAGCACCACGTCGAGCCCGGTCGCGAGCACGCCATCGCTGAGCGCGGTCACCGCGATGTCGCCGATCTGCCTGCTGTGCGCGCCCATGGTCTGGCGGCTACGAACCGGGCACGATCTGGATCAACTCCTTGAGTTGACCTTCGTTGAGCGGCGCCGGCAGGAACTTGAACTGGACGGCGTCCTTCATGCTCTCGCCGAGGCCGGAGATCGTGGCGGTCTGCAGGCTCTCCTTCGGGATGAAGTCCTTGAGCATGAGCCGGACCGCCGGCTCCGACAGGCCGGAAAACGCGAGATAGCGCGGCACCGCCTCGGGACTGGAATACATCCAGGCGACGGTCTCGTTGTAGGCCTTCATGTAGCGCGCGAATGTGTCCTTCTTCGCCGCCAGGTTCTGCGCGTTGGTGATCTGAACGCGGATGGTCTGACCGCGGACGGCGGCGATATCGCTGGCGCGCCCGATCATGCGGGCCTCGCCCTTGTCGAGGAGGTCGAGCACGAACGGCGCCACCGCCCAGCCGACATCGACCTGTCCCGACATCACCTGGGTAATCGTCCCGGCGCTGTCGCCGGTTGCGACCGGTCGCGCCTTGAGCCCATATTCGCTGATGAAACGCAGCACCACGATATGGGAGGAGGAGCCGTTGGTGGAATAGGCGATGGTCTGGCCATTGACCTCGCGTATCGAATGCAAAGGCGATCGGGCGGCGACCCACCAGAATGTCTCGCCCGATCCGGTCGAGCTCGCGCCGATGATGCGGATGGGGGCGCCCTTGCCATAGGCGCCGAGGCTTCCGAGCACCCCGGCGCTGAGCCCGACGTCGACCGCACCGGAGACGACGACCTGCAGCGTCTCGCCGCCGCCCTGGGTGTAGAGGATGTCGAGATCGAGGCCGTGCTTCTGAAAGATGCCGGCCTGCTTGCCGAGCTCGGGGATCGCCCCTTCCCAGCTGCCGCGGATGGGCGAGGCGATCTTGAGCGTGTCGGCGGCCGGCGCATGCGGGAGCGCGCACGACGCGACAGCCGCGAGCAATGCGAACAAGCTAGGTTTGTTCCGGCGTTTCATGCCTCCCTCCGGTCTGCACGGATGATGACGGCTGAGGAATCGGCCCCATCACGTCGCGGCAGCTTCGACGGGTTGGCGTGTCGCCCGCACAGGCTGCTCGCGCAGGTACGGCATGACGTCCTTGGCGAACAGGCGCAGGTTCTTCTCCGTGAGGTCGGCGGGAAGGGTGGCGATCTGCAGCATGGCGATCAGGTTGCCGACACCGAGCTCGCGCGCATAGGCGGCGAGGCGCTCGCGCACGGTGGCGGCGCTGCCGGCCACCACCATGCCGAGATCGATGAGATTCTCCGCCGTCATCTCCATCATGCGGAAGACGAACTTGCTCTCGATCAGCGATTTGGTCGAGGCGATCGACGAATAGCCGGGCGGCATCCGCATCTCGAGCGGATAGTGCAGGAACTTGTTGAAGAAGGCCTCGATATGGGGCTTGAGCTCGCGCCGCGCGATCTCGTCGGTCTCGGCGACGTAGGTGGGGATCGCCCAGCCGAGCTGCGAAGGCTGCGACTCATAGCCCTCGCGTTCCGCCACCTGGCGATAGAGATCGAACGCCTTCTTCGCCGATTTCACCGGGCTGAAGGTCTGCAGATAGGTGTACTTGCGCTTGGCGGATGCGCACCATTCCACCGTCTCTGAGCTTCCCTGCGAGGGAATCCACACCGGCGGGTGCGGCTGCTGCAGCGGTCGCGGCCACAGATTGACGTAGTCGAACTGGTAGTGGCGGCCGTGGTAGCGGAACGGCCCCACCTCGGTCCACGCCCGCAGGATCAGCTCGTGCGCCTCGTAGTAACGCCCGTGCGAATGGGTGGGATTGACGCCGCTGGCGAAATATTCCGTGCCGATGCCGCGCACGAAGCCGGTGATGATGCGGCCTCCGCTCATCTGATCGAGCATGGCGAATTCTTCCGCCACCGCCACCGGATTGCTCACCAGCGGGAGCGCGCGGCCGAGGATCGCGATCTTCGCCTGCTTGGTCGATCGTGCGAGCGCCGCTGCGATCAGATTGGGCGCCGGCATCAGCCCGTAAGCGGTCTGATGATGCTCGTTGACGCAGATGCCGTCGAAGCCGAGTTGATCGGCAAGCTCCAGCTCACCGATGTAGCGGGCATAAAGCTTTTGTCCGACCGCGGGATCGAAATAGGAATTGGGCAACGTGACCCACGCCGAATTGTGACGCTCGGTGTAGGTGAGATCCAAATCCGCATAGGGCATGAGGTGGAAAAAAAACGTCTTCATCCCTTTGCTCCTCGAAAGAAGGCCGCCAGCCGCGCGCCGACCTCGTGCGCACGCTCGATCGGCAGCGCGTGTCCGGACTTGGGCAGGGCGAGCAGTTCGGCGTGCCGAATATCGCGCTTGAACGGCTTGTGACACGCGAACGGGACCACCTGATCGTCCTCGCCCCAGACCAGCAATGTTGGAACATCGATGCGGTGCAGCCAATAGGGCAATTGCGGATTGTGCATGCGCGGGTTCCAGCCGAGCCGCGCCAGCGCGGTGCGGTTCTGCAGCGCGATGTCGATATCGAGCTTCGCCTGGGCCTGCTGCCACTCCTGCGCAAGCCTGGGATCGTGGAATTGCCGGCGCGCGAACTCCTCCGCCGTCCAGGCGAAGATATCGTCGAACATGGCCTCACGGGCTTCGACGCCGGCGGGCGCGAGCAGCGCCAGCGACGCCAGCCGGGCGGTGTTGCGGATCGCGATCTCGGCCGCGATCCAGCCG
>JGI12053J15887_10000796_pt1 | contig 13610 bp, 11 predicted proteins | sample MedBloCAOM1_O3_FD_15887 | JGI IMG/M metagenome (IMG submission 15887)
AATTCGGGCTTTCAGGTCGAGCAGCGCCGAATCGACGACAAGCCGATACCGCGCCACCTGTTCGTCGGTCGGCGGACCTCCTGAATCACATCACTTTGTCGAAGCACTTTGCCTCGACGCGACGGCTCATGCGCCAGCCCTCGGGCGTGCGGACGAACTCGTCCTCGTACCACAGCCCGCAGAACAAGATCTGATTCTTATCACCGCCGAGCACCATCGGGTTGAAGCAGATCGTCCGCGACGACGCGGTATCGCCGTCGATGCGCACGTCGAAGTTGCCCAGCATGTGCGCGTAGGCCGGGAAGTTCGGCAGCACCTGCGCCAGCCAGGCCTTCACCTCGCGAAAGCGACCATCGATCCCGCCCATCGCCCGGTAATCGATGTACGCATCTTCGGTGAAAACGCGGTCGAGGTCGTCGAAGCGGCGCTGGTCGATCGCCGTCGAGTAGTCGATCAGCAGCTGCTGAATCTCGAACCGATCCGAAATCTCCTGCTGGGTCAGCATGCGAATGATTCAACACCGCCCAGGGAACCCTTCAGGCTGGAGGGTTAGGCTGCTCATTCCATGGGGAGGTTCGTCGCCGCGATCGCGGCTTGCCTGAGTCTGGTACTGCTGTCGATCACGCCCGTCGCTTCGGCGGAGCCCGACGTCCAACCGGTCGGCAGTGTGCCGATCCCCGACGGCCCCGCTCCGGCGTGGATCGTCGCCGACATGGACACCGGCCAGGTGCTGGCGGGTCGCGATATGGATGTCGCCCACCCGCCGGCCAGCACGATCAAGACGCTGCTGGCACTCACCGCACTCGACGAGCTGCCCAGCCTCGATGCGACGGTCGTCGGCACCGAGGCCGACACCCACGTCGAATGCAACTGCGCGGGCATCAAACCGGGCCGCACCTACACCGCGCGGCAGCTGCTCGACGCGGTATTGCTGGTGTCAGGCAACGACGCGGCCAACGCCATGGCCGACATGATCGGCGGCTACGACGCCGCGGTGGCGAAGATGAACGCCAAAGCGGCCTCCCTCGGCGCGGTCAACACGCACGCGGCCACGCCGTCAGGCCTGGACGGTCCGGGCGGATCAGGCTTCACCACACCGCACGATCTGGCCATCATCTTTCGCGCCGCGATGGGCAACCCGACGTTCGCCCAGATCAGCGCACAACCGGTGGCGATGTTCCCGACCGACGCCGGCGATAAGCCGCTCGTGAACGAGGACGAGATGTTGCACCGCTACCCCGGCACGCTCGGCGGCAAGACCGGCTACACCGACGCGGCCAAGAAGACGTTCGTCGCAGCGGCCGACCGCGGCGGACGCCGACTGGTGATCGCGATGATGTACGGGCTGATCAAGGAGGGCGGCCCGACGTACTGGGATCAGGCCGCGACTCTGTTGGACTGGGGCTTCGCCCAGAGCCAGCAGGACAGCGTCGGCCGACTTTAAGTTGCTTAATCGCAACGCATCCGAGACCTCGTCGGCGAACGCTCTGAGTATGCTCGGCGCCTGTGCGAAAGTTGTTGGCCACGTTGACCATCACGCTGTCCACGGCCGTGCTGGTCGCTTCCCCCTCGTGGGCCGAGCCCGGCATCGAACCCGCGGGCGCCGTTGGGATCCCGGACGGTCCGGCGCAGGCATGGGTGCTGGCCGACCTGGACAGCGGACGAATTCTGGCTTCCCGCAATCGATCTGAGCCGCATGCACCGGCCAGCACCATCAAGGCGCTGCTTGCGATCGTCGTGCTGGATCAGCTGCCGCTCACCGCGGTGATCGTCGCTAGCCCGGCGAACACGGATGTCGAGTGCTCGTGCGCCGGGGTCAAGGCGGGCCGCGCCTACACGGTGCGCCAGCTGCTCGACGGGCTGCTGCTGGTGTCGGGCAATGACGCCGCCAACACACTGGCCGACGGGCTCGGTGGTTATCAGGCCGCCGTCGCGAAGATGAACGCCAAGGCGTTGGCGCTGGGCGCACACGACACCCGCGCCTCGTCACCGTCGGGTCTTGACGGTCCGGGCATGGAGTCGGTCACCACGCCCGTTGATCTGGCGGTGATCTACCGTGCCGCGCTTCGGTATCCGGCGTTCGCCGCTATCGTGCGCCAGCCGTCGTCACTGTTTCCCGCCGACGACGGCCCGCACGAGATCGTCAATCAGAACGAGCTGCTGAAGCGTTATCCCGGCACGCTGGTCGGCAAGACCGGCTTCACGGACCTGGCCAGGAAAACGTTCGTCGGCGCGGCCCAGCGTGACGGCAAGCAACTGGTGGTCGTGCAGATGTACGGTTCCGGCGACATGTACGGCCAGGCGATCGGCCTGCTGGACTGGGGCTTCAGCCATTACGGCTGACGCGCGTGTGCACACGGGAGTCGCCGGCTCCGACAATGACCGTCGCTCGAAACGTGATATCGCATGCGCTATCACGTTTTCGACTCACCTCATGACCGGCTGGGCGGTGCTGATGTGAAAGGTGGGGCTCACCCGAGCCGATGTCAGCCGACCGGCGCGGTCCTGCGGAGCTGTTCCATGAACTGCCGAAACCACTGCGGATGGTCGGGCCATGCCCGCCCCGTCACCAGGTTTCCGTCGACGACATCAGGTCCGTCGACGAACGTTCCACCCGCCCTCTCGACGTCGATGGCAAGTGCCGGGTACGCCGAGCTGCGACGGCCCTGCAGCAGACCAGCGGCCGCGAGCATCAGCGGTCCGTGACACAGCGCCGCCACCGGGGCACCGGCATCGAAGAAGTGCTTGAGGATCCGACGCACGTCGGGATCGTTGCGGAGGTACTCGGGTGCCCGCCCGCCTGGCACCACCACCGCAACATAATCGGCCGGGTTCACGTCGGCGAACGCGACATCGGCCGGCCACGAACGGCCCGGCTTCTCGGTGTACGTATCGAAGCCGTCAACGAAGTCATGGACGACGAACTGCAAGGTCTTCACGGTCGGTGCGGCGACGTCGACGTCGTATCCCTCCTCAAGCAGGCGCTGGTAGGGGTACATCACTTCCAGATCCTCGGCCGCGTCGCCGGTCAATAACAACACCTTTGGCATGTGCCCATTTTCGCGCTAAAAGGCGCGGCCGCGCAGGATCACCACATCCGGGTGGTTCAGCGCATCGACACCCGAGCGCGGATCCTCGGCGTAGCAGACGAGGTCGGCCGACGCCCCGTGCTCCAGACCGGGCCGGCCCAGCCACGCCCGCGCGGTCCAGCTGGCCGCGCCAAGCGCCTCGGTCGCGCTCATGCCGATGCCCTTGAGCGCCTCGATCTCGTCGGCGATTCGACCGTGCGCGACCGTGCTACCCGCGTCTGTGCCCGCGTAGATCGGTATGCCGGCTTCGCGAGCGGCGCCCATCCGCGGATAGCACGTGGCGTAGAGGTCCCTCATGTGCCGTGCGTACATCGGATACTTTTCCGCCGCGTCGGCGATGCCGGGGAAGTTTTCGATGTTGATCAGCGTCGGCACCAGCGCGGTGCCGTGCTCGACCATCAGCTCGATGGTGTCGTCGGTCAGCCCGCTGCCGTGCTCGATACAGTCGATGCCGGCCGTGATGAGGCCGGGCAGGGCGTCCTCGCTGAACACGTGCGCGGTCACCCGCACGCCGTTGTCGTGGGCGGCGTCGATCGCCTGTTTGAGGATCTCGTCGGACCACAGCGGCGCCAGGTCGCCGACATCGCGGTCGATCCAGTCGCCGACCAGCTTGATCCAACCGTCACCCCGGCTGGCCTGCTCGGCCACCGCGTCGGGCAGCTGCGACTCATCCTCCAGCTCGATGGCGAACCCGCGCTGGTAACGCTTCGGCCTGGCCAGATGCCGNCCGGCGCGGATGATGCGGGGCAGGTCAACGTGGTCGTCGAAGCTGCGGGTGTCCGTCGGTGAGCCTGCGTCGCGCAGCAGCAGCGCGCCGACGTCACGCTCGGTCTCAGCCTGCGCGATCGCCTCGTGGAGTTCGATGGCGCCGTGCTGCCCCAGGCCGACGTGGCAGTGCGCGTCGACAAGGCCGGACACGATCCAGCCACCGTCGAATACCGTCTCGGCGTCGTTGACCGGTTCGGCGCTCAGCGTGCCGTCGACGATCCACCACTCGACCGGCTCGCCATCAGGCAACCCACGGCCGCGAACGAACAACTTCATCTGCTCTTCGCGCAAAGCTAGTTGTTCCCTGGGAACTTCAGCTTCGAGAGGTCGATATCGGCCAGCCCGGGCGGCAGCTCGTCGAGGCCCTTCGGCATGTTGGACAGGTCCGGGAATCCGGGGGGCATGGCCGGGTTCGTTCCGGGCCCAAAGGGCCCACGCGTCTTGGGCGGCGTCGGCCCGCGTGCGCCCTTCTTGCCCTTCTTCTTGTTCTTGGCGGACTTGCGGGACGAACCCTTGCGACCGAACGGCATTCCCATTTGCCCGGCCATCTGCGACATCATTTTGCGCGCCTCGAAGAAGCGGTCGACGAGCTGGTTGACCTCGCCCACCGAGACACCCGAGCCGTTGGCGATCCGCAGCCGGCGCGAGCCGTTGATGATCTTGGGATCGGCACGTTCGTCCGGCGTCATGCCCCGGATGATCGCCTGGACACGGTCCAGTTGACTGTCGTCGACGGCGGCCAGCGCCTCCTTCATCTGCCCCGCGCCGGGCAGCATGCCGAGCAGGTTGCCGATCGGGCCCATCTTGCGGATGGCCAGCATCTGTTCGAGGAAGTCCTCAAGGGTCAGCTCACCCGACCCGATCTTGGCGGCGGCGGCTTCGGCCTGTTCGGCATCGAAGACCTGCTCGGCCTGCTCGATGAGCGTGAGCACGTCGCCCATGCCCAGGATGCGGCTGGCCATCCGGTCGGGGTGGAAGACGTCGAAGTCCTCGAGCTTCTCACCCGCGGATGCGAAGAGAATCGGCACACCGGTGACCTCGCGCACCGACAGCGCCGCGCCGCCGCGGGCGTCGCCGTCAAGCTTGGTCAGCACCACGCCGGTGAATCCGACGCCCTCACGGAACGCCTCGGCCGTGGTGACGGCGTCCTGGCCGATCATGGCGTCAAGGACGAAGATCACCTCGTCGGGGTCGACGGCCTCGCGGATCGCCGCGGCCTGGCTCATCAGCTCGTCGTCGATGCCGAGGCGGCCGGCGGTGTCGACGATGACGACGTCGTAGTGCTTGGCCTTGGCCTCGGCCAGGCCCGCGGACGCGACCGCGACCGGGTCGCCGTGGCCCGCCTGCTCGGAACCTTCGGTCGACACACCAGGGTGCGGCGCGAACACCTGCACGCCGGCGCGTTCGCCAACGATCTGTAGCTGGTTGACCGCTCCTGGACGCTGCAAGTCGCACGCGACCAGCAGAGGCGTATGCCCTTGGTCCCGAAGCCATTTCGCGAGCTTTCCGGCGAGCGTGGTCTTACCGGAGCCCTGCAGACCGGCGAGCATGATCACCGTCGGCGGGGTCTTGGCGAAGGCCAGCTGGCGGGTCTGGCCGCCGAGGATGCCGACGAGTTCGTCGTTGACGATCTTGACAACCTGCTGGGCGGGGTTGAGCGCACCGGAGACCTCGGCGCCCGTGGCCCGGTCCTTGATGCGGGCGACGAACTCGCGCACCACGGGCAGCGAGACGTCGGCTTCCAGCAGCGCCAGCCGGATCTCGCGAGTGGTCGCGTCGATATCGGCGTCGGTCAGCCGCCCCTTGCCGCGCAACCCCTGCAGGGCGCCGGTCAACCGGTCGGACAGCGATTCAAACACGCCGTTCAGCCTAGCTGGCTTCGGAAACCGGCTTCGCGGGCGCGGGTAGCACGGCGTAGAGGTCATGCTCGAGCTCGTCGCGGATCGAACGGGTGGCCGAAGTCGGCGCTCCGCCCGAATCGCCGTCTCCGACGGCGGTGATGCTGAACACGTCGACGACAGACGATCCCAGCGTGGTGACCTTCGCCCATGCGATGTCAACGCCGTCACGTTCGAACACCGCCGTCAGCCTCGTCAACAGGCCTGCGCGGTCGGTGGCGCGGATCTGCACCACGAGTTCACCCGGCTCGGGCCCCTCCGACCACAGGATCTTCGGCGGTGCCGCCGCGTGGTTGATCGGCACCCCGTCGGGCACTTCGCCGGCCCGGGTGGTGCCGTGCTGCGCCGCGTCGCGGTCGCGCTTGTCCAGCGACGCCAACACGTCGAGTTCACCCTCAAGGGCAAGGATGAACTGCTGTCGCAACAGCTCGGCGGCGGGCGGTGCGCCGAAATGCGGTGACACCACGAAGGCGTTGATGGCCGAGCCTTCGTGACCGTTCACCGATGCCGAGTGCACGCGCAGCGAATTGAGCGCAAGCACACCGGCGGCCTTGGACAGCAGGCCCCGACGGTCCGGCGCGATCATCGTCACGTTGTAGATGTGGGGGCTGTCGCCAGGGGTCATCTCGACGTGCACGCCGACATCGGAAGCCAACGAAAGATAGCGCGGGTCAATGGGATCGGGCTTCGGCAGCGGCTCGCCCGCCATCACCAACCGGCAGCGCCGCACCAGATCGCCGATCAGCGAGGCCTTCCAGTCGCCCCACACACCGGGACCGGTGGCAAGCGAGTCCGCCTCGGCCAGCACCTGCAGCAGCTCCAGCAGCACCGCGTCGCCGTCGAGCGCGTCGACCACCGCCGCGATGGTCTTGGGGTCCTGCAGATCGCGTCGCGTCGCGGTGTGCGGCAACAGCAGGTGATGGCGCACGATCTTCGACAGCAGTTCGACGTCCGACGGCCACAGACCCAGCCGGGTGCCGATCTGGGTGGCCAGTTCGGCGCCGATGACGCTGTGGTCCCCGCCGCGGCCCTTGCCGATGTCGTGGCACAGGGCTCCAAGCACCAGCAGGTCGGGCCGGGATACCCGGGTGGTGAACGCACTGGCCCGCGAGACGGTTTCGACAAGGTGTCGGTCGACGGTCCAGATGTGCACCACGTCGCGCGGAGGTAGGTCGCGCACAGCGCCCCACTCCGGGAACAGCCTGCCCCACAACCCGGTTCGGTCCAGCGCCTCGATGGTCGCCACCGCCGACGGACCCGCGGCGAGCATCACCAACAGATCCTTGAGCGCCTGGCGCGGCCACGGCGTGCGCAACTCCGGCGCCGCCTCGGTGAGCCGGGCAAGGGTCGATACCGCCATCGGCAGCCCGGTGGTGGCCGAGGCGGCGGCCACCCGCAGGATCAGGCCGGGGTCGCGTTCGGGGCGGGCGTCACGAGCCAGGATCACCTCGCCCGCGAACTCGATGACACCTTCGTCAAGGGGACGGCGCACGGGGCGCTTGAAGGCGGCCAACCCGCGCCGGGGCAGCGAGTTGGCCGCGGTGCGCAGCCCGGCGTCGACGTAGTAGCTGACCGTTCGGGCAGCGTCAGAAAGCATGCGCGCCAAGTCGAATCGGTCACCGATGTGCAGCGCTGCGCCGATCTCATCTGCGTGCTGGGCCAGCAGCAGTTCCCGGCCGCGGCCGGACACCCGGTGCAGTTCGGTGCGCACGTTGAGCAGTGCCAGATGCGCCTCGCCCAGCGTGCCGGTCGGCGAGGCCAACGAACGGCTCGGATAGACGTCGGCGAGTTGCGCGATGGCAAGGGCGTTGAGCAGTTGCACGTCGCGCAGGCCGCCCCGCCCGCATTTCAGGTCGGGCTCGGCGCGGTGCGCGATCTGACCGCTGCGCTGCCACCGCGCCCGAGTGTGCTCCACGAGTTCCTCGAAACGCGAAGCGATTCCGGTGCGCCACTGCCTACGGGCTCCGCCGATCAACAACGACGACAGGTCGGAGTCGCCCGCAATGTGGCGCGCCTCCAGCATGGCCAGGCCCGCGGAGGTGTCCTCGCCTGCGACCTTCAGCGCCTCGGGCACGGTGCGCACGCTGTGGTCGATGCGAATATTCGCATCCCACAACGGGTACCACAGTGATTCTGCAACCTGACCGACGACGTCGTCGGGCATGTTGTCGTGCAGCAGCGTCAAGTCGAGGTCCGAGTACGGCAGCAGCTCTCCCCGCCCAAGGCCGCCGGTGGCAACGATCGCGAACCCACTTGTGGCCGTGACGCCGATCTCGGTGGCCTTTGTGGTGAGCCAGAAATCATGCAAGTCAAGCAGCGCGTCGCGGAGCGCGGCCGAATCCAGTTGACGGGATCCGCCCGCGAGTAGCTGTTCGGATGCGGCCGCCAAGTCGGTCGCGGGGCGTAACGAGCCCGCCGCCGAGGCCTCCCATCGAGAGGCCCCGGCGGCGGGATCTGGTGTCTGCTCTGTCATTTCGAGTCCTCCCCCGGCATTTACCTATAAACGCTCACGGTGCACGGCCGGGAGGCGACGTCTCATTTCACAAGCCTCAAAGGGCGTCGGTCCCCCGCTCCCCGGTGCGAACCCGGACCACGGTGTCGACGGGGCTGACCCACACCTTGCCGTCACCGATCTTTCCGGTACGCGCGGCCTGGACGATGACATCCACCACCTTGTCGACGGCGGAATCATCGACCACGACCTCTACCCGCACCTTCGGCACGAAGTCGACGGAATACTCGGCGCCGCGGTACACCTCGGTGTGACCCTTCTGGCGGCCGTACCCCTGAACCTCGCTGACGGTCATTCCGAGAATGCCCGTCTGTTCGAGGCCGGTCTTGACGTCTTCGAGCGTGAACGGTTTGACGATCGCAGTAATCAGTTTCATATTCCTCATTCCTCCGCGCCGTGACGGGCCAGGACCGAGCTAGTGCCGACTGGCACGAAATCGTAGCCAGTCTCGGCGTGTTCGGCCTCGTCGATGCCGCCCAACTCATCTTCTTCGCTTATACGCAGGCCGATGGTGTTCTTCAGGATCAACGCCAAGATAGTCGTAACGGTGAACGAGTATCCGAGAACCGCGAAGGCACCGACCGCCTGGCGCCACAGCTGATCGAATCCACCGCCGTAGAACAGGCCCTTGACGGCCGCCGGAGCCTCAGGAGCGGCCAGGAAACCGATGAGCAGGGTCCCCGTCAGGCCGCCGATCATATGCACACCGACCACGTCGAGCGCGTCGTCGAAGCCGAGCTTGAATTTCAGGCCGACCGCCAGCGCGCAGATCGCGCCGCCGAGGAACCCAACCACCAGCGCGCCCACGACGTTGACCGACGAACAGGACGGCGTGATGGCCACCAGCCCCGCCACGATTCCCGACGCTGCACCAAGGGTGGTGGGCTTGCCGTCGCGGATCCGTTCGACGAGCAGCCAGGCCAGCATCGCGGTTCCGGTGGCGACCGTGGTGGTCACGAACGTCGACGCCGCTGTACCACCGGAGTTGAGTGCCGAACCGGCGTTGAAGCCGTACCAGCCGAACCACAGTAGTCCCGCACCGAGCATTACGAACGGCAGGTTGTGCGGCCGCATCGGCGAGCCCGGCCAGCCCTTGCGCCTACCAAGGACGAGGCACAATGCCAGACCGGCGGCACCCGAGTTGATGTGGACCGCGGTGCCACCAGCGAAGTCGATGGCCTTGAGTTTGTTGGCAATCCATCCACCGTGCTCTCCGGTGAACCCGTCGAAGGCGAAGACCCAGTGGGCGACGGGGAAGTAGACGAAGGTCGCCCACAGGCCGGCGAATACCAACCAGCTTCCGAACTTCAACCTGTCGGCGACGGCACCCGAGACCAGGGCCACGGTGATGATCGCGAACATCAGTTGGAACATCACGAATACCAGCTGCGGGATGGTGCCTGCCAATGGGAGATCGACCGCGGCGACACCCTTGCTCGGGTCGGCGACGACAGCGTTCCCGTGGATGAGGCCCTTCAGGCCCCAATACTGCGTCGGGTTTCCGATCCAGTTGGCGACGTCGTTGCCGAAGGACATCGAGTAGCCGTAGAGCACCCACAACACCGTCACCACGCCCATGGCGCTGATGCTCATCATCAACATGTTGAGCACGCCCTTGGCGCGAACCATGCCGCCGTAGAAGAACGCTAGGCCGGGCGTCATCAACAGCACGAGCGCGGAGCTTGCCAGCATCCACGCAGTGTCGCCGGTGTCCGGCGCACCCATTATCGGGAATTGGTCCACTCGCAGTTTCCTCCTTCGACATGCCACGGCCGCAAGGGTTTACGACCGTTGACCTGGTCCAAGACAATGCTGAGTGGTTGTTTCGTTTAAGACGCTGCGGTGTTTCGCTCGTGTGAACGGATAGGCCACCGACGTTTCGGCGGTGTTACATCACGCGTTTCTTGACAGCCGTTTGTTACCCGAGGAGCGCATCGACGAATGCTGCGGGCTCGAACGGAGCGAGATCGTCAGGGCCTTCACCAAGACCGACGAGCTTCACCGGAACACCCAATTCCTGCTGCACGCGGAAGACGATTCCGCCTTTTGCCGTGCCGTCGAGTTTGGTCAGCACCACGCCGGTGATGTCGACGACTTCGGCAAACACCCTTGCCTGAGGCAGGCCGTTCTGCCCGATCGTGGCGTCGAGCACCAGCAGCACCTCGTCGACCTCCGCGCGCCGGCTCACCACCCGCTTGACCTTGCCGAGTTCGTCCATCAGACCGGTCTTGGTATGCAGCCGTCCTGCGGTGTCGATGACCACGACGTCGGCGCCGCAGTCGATGCCCTTGTCGACGGCGTCGAACGCGACCGACGCCGGGTCGGCGCCCTCGGCGCCGCTCACCACCTGCGCGCCCACCTTAGAGGCCCAGGTCTCCAGCTGGTGGGCCGCGGCAGCGCGGAACGTGTCGGCGGCGCCGAGCACGACGCGGCGGCCGTCGGCGACAAGCACGCGCGCCAGCTTGCCGACCGTCGTCGTCTTGCCGGTGCCGTTGACGCCGACGACCAGCAGGACGGAAGGCTTGCTGTCGTGTGGCAGCGCCTTGATCGAACGGTCAAGGTCGGGCCGCAGCTCCGAGATCAGCACCTCGCGCAGCACGGCGCGGGCGTCGGTCTCGGTGCGTACGCGGCTGCTGGCCATCCGCGACCGCAACGAGGACACGACCGATTCGGTGACGACGGGCCCAAGGTCGGCGATCAGCAGGGTGTCCTCGACGGCCTCCCAGGAGGCCTCGTCGAGGTCGCCGCCGCCGAGCAGGCCGAGCATGCCGCGGCCCAGCGTGTTCTGCGACTTGGCCAGCCGCCCGCGTAGCCGGTCCAGCCGGCCGTCTATCGGCGCAATGGCGCCGATATCAGGCACTTCCGGCGCTATGGCGCCGTTATCAGGCGGCGCTTCCGCCTCGAAAGGGGGCGCCGGGGGTTCGGCGGGCTCGACGCGCGGTTCGGGCAGCCGGACGTCGGCGATGGGGCGCTTCGGCGCGTCACGCGGAATGCTGGCATCGTCGCCGACGGCGGGCAGCCCGCTGGTATCAATGCGCCCGACCGGCTCGGCAGGCGCTGCCTGAGTGAAAGTGATCCCCGAGGACGCGGTATATCCGCCGGACCGGTCGATGGGCGTGGCAGTGTCTGTAGACGACAAGCTGATCCGTCGACGCCGGTAGGCCACCAGCCCGACGACAAGCGCAACCACGACCAGAATGGCAATGACCGCGATTGCGATCCACAGCCCGACCCCGACAGTTCCTGTCACCACGCCATTGTCTCAGGGTGGATAGCCGGTGACGCTCGACCCCGGCGGTATGGAGACACGCAAACGGCGCCACATCGATGTGTGCCTGTCGGAGGCGGTCGACTATCAGACGGTCAGCACCGGGCTGGAGAGCTACCGGCTGCCCTACAACGCGCTCACCCAAACCGATCTGCGCAGCGTCGACCTGTCCACCGATTTCCTGGGCGCACGGTTACGCGCGCCGGTGCTGATCGGCTCGATGACCGGTGGCGCGGAGCTGTCGGGAACCATCAACCGCAATCTGGCCGTGGCGGCCCAACAGCTCGGCGTCGGCATGATGCTCGGCTCGCAGCGCATCATGCTCGACAACGGCGCCGCCTCGACCTCGTTCAGCGTCCGCGACGTGGCGCCCGACGTGCTGCTGATCGGGAACATCGGGCTGGCTCAACTCGACGGGCTCGTGGTGCCCGACCTGGTCAAGGCGCTCGACCGTGTCGGCGCCAATGCCCTTGCGGTGCATACCAATCCGTTGCAGGAAGCGATCCAGCACGGGGGTGACACGGACTTCTCGGGCTCCATCTCTCGGTTGCGCGATATCGCAGGATCGATCGGCTATCCGGTGATATTGAAAGAGGTCGGCCACGGCATCGGTGCGGCGGCCGCAGCGGAGTTGGTGGACTGCCCGATCGCGGCCGTCGACGTCGCAGGCGCGGGTGGCACGTCGTGGGCGCGGGTCGAGCAGTTCGTGCGGTACGGCGAGATCCGCTACCCGGCACTCGCCGAGTGGGGCATCCCGACCGCGGAGGCACTGCTGGAAGTGCGGCGCACGCTGCCCGACCTGCCGATCGTCGCGTCGGGCGGCATCCGCTCCGGTATGGACGCCGCCAAGGTGTTGGCGATGGGCGCCGACGCGGTGGCGGTGGCCCGGCCACTGCTGGCGCCAGCGATCGAATCGCCTGCCGCCGTTGTGGATTGGCTGCAGCGGTTCATCGATGAACTGCTGGTTTGCCTGCACGGTTGCGGCGCAGGTGATCTGGCCGCGTTGCGGCGCCGCGGCGTGACCAAGATCAGTTAGGCGTGTGCAGACGAATCAGTTGGTGGCGCCGACGAGTTCCTGGCCGCGCATGCGCTGCGAGATCACCGCGGTGATGCCGTCATCACGCATCGTGACGCCGTAGAGGGCGTCGGCGACCTCCATCGTCGGCTTCTGGTGCGTGATGACGATGAGCTGCGACTGGCTGCGCAGTTGTTCGAACAACCCCAGCAGCCGACGCAGGTTCACGTCGTCGAGGGCGGCCTCCACCTCGTCCATCACGTAGAACGGCGACGGCCGTGCCCGGAAGATCGCCACCAGCATGGCCACCGCGGTCAGCGCTTTCTCACCACCGGACAACAGTGATAACCGCTTGATCTTCTTGCCCGGTGGGCGGGCCTCGACCTCGATGCCGGTGGTAAGCATGTCGTCGGGGTCGGTGAGCAGCAGCCTGCCCTCCCCGCCGGGGAACAGTGCCGAAAACACATCGCGGAACTCACGTTCCACGTCGGCGTAAGCCTCGGCGAACACCTGCAGGATGCGGTCGTCGACGTCGGCGATGACGTCGAGCAGGTCCTTGCGGGCCGCCTTGACGTCCTCCAGCTGGGTCGACAGGAAGTTGTAGCGCTCCTCGAGGGCCGCGAACTCTTCCAACGCAAGCGGATTGACGCGGCCCAACTCGTTGAGCTCACGCTCGGCCTTTTTGGCGCGACGTTCCTGGGTGGTCCGGTCGAACGGCATCGGCGCAGGCGCGATCACCTGCTCGCCGCGTTCGCGCGCCTGTTCGTACTCGGCCATCTCCAGCTCCGACGGCGGCAGCGCGACGTCGGGCCCGTATTCGGCGATGAGGTCGGCGGCCGCCATCCCGAACTGTTCGAGTGCGTGTTGTTCGAGCTGCTCAATACGCAGGGCCGCTTGGGCTTTGGCGACTTCGTCGCGGTGCAGCGCATCGGTGAGTGCGGTGATCTTGGCGCTGAGTTCGTTGACTTCTTCACGCGCCTTCGCCAGCGCGCCTGCCCGGTGCTGGCGTTCGGCGGCGACCTCGTCGCGGGCGCGGGATGCGACGGTCACCGCTCCGCTC
>JGI12053J15887_10000797_pt1 | contig 13609 bp, 13 predicted proteins | sample MedBloCAOM1_O3_FD_15887 | JGI IMG/M metagenome (IMG submission 15887)
ACCGATTTCGAAGATCTAGGCTTGGAGACGCTATTTTTCTCCAAAGCTTCGTACTGCGGCCATTTGGTACGGTTCTGAACGGCCGCCGTTTAAGGTGTCTGGAGCTGCGGCCCTCGAAACGGTTTGAATCCCCATCGGACAAGGGAGCGCAACAGGTTGGGGAGCCAATTGCCATGCGGATCTTGAATTGAGTGCCAGCCGTCGCCGGCCTGTTGATGACCCGCAGTTGACCTTTTCCAGTGGCCTGCCGCGAAAAAGAGAACCTCGCGCCGTTTAGCTTCGCCTTTGTCCAGAGACGGTCTTTCCGCAACTTGCTAACGCTTAGGTTGATAGATCAGTCTCATGCTATGGGTACTTGACGACCGGTCTAGAATCGGGGCGAGCGCGGGGCGGAGCTTATGAGCGAGGGTGACGGCGTCGCGAGAACCTTCAAGTTCTTGCGAAACGGCGAGACCAAGCCCGTCGATATGGACTGGAACAAGGGGATCGAGACCGCCCGCCAGACCATCTCAGAAGCGATGAACGCTAAGAATGTCGCATTCTTGCTTGGCGCAGGATGTTCTTCGCTGATGAAGGACGGCAAGGAAGTCGGCATCCCTACGATGGCGCCGCTGGCAAAGGAATTTTGCGGGGAAACGCTAGCCGCCGTCGCCGCTGGATTCAATGCGGCACGGTCTGCCAGCGCGGAGGACCAGTCGGGTGAAGACGTCGAAGACCTGGCCGGCTCCCAGGAGTACTGGGTCAGAGGCGCGGACGGCGCAGCTGTCCTGATCAAGCCCGAAATCGCCGAGGACGCAGACCCCCAGCCTGCCGCTGGAGCCGCGCCCTGGCGGCTCGCCAAGGAAGAGTTCAAGTATCTCACGGCGCTCGGGATTGATCTTGAAAAAGGATACAACCGTAATCTTGAACGCTTGATGGAGGTCCTTTTCGGTCAGCGCTTTGTGTTGCGTCAGAGCGATAAGGCGTCTCATTGGCCCCAGCTCGATCTGATCAATCGTGTCATCGAGAAAGTCCAAGCCTTCTTGTGGTCGCGCATCAATGACGGCGCCTTCAACGAAGGCGACACGACGGTCTGCGATCTCTACGAGCGTTTCTACAAAAAGCTTGTTCTTCGCGATCGTTCCCTGCCGAGACCCTGGGTCTTCACGACCAACTACGACGTCTTTAGTGAGACGGCGATGGACCGTCTCGGCATCCCCTACGCCAATGGCTTCACCGGCTTCATCGAACGTCGGTTCAATCCCGCGAGCTTCCGCTATGCTCTGGCTGAGCAGCTCGATGTCGGGAGTCGCAAGTGGGTCGCGGTCGATGCATTCGTATACCTGTGCAAGCTGCACGGCTCCGTGACCTGGACGGAAGACGACCACGGACTGTTCCCGATCCGTGAAGCTTGGCCTCAGAACGACTCCAAGCGAATGCTGATCTATCCGACGCCTGCCAAACAGCACGCGTCTCTGGCCTCGCCTTATGCGGACCTGTTCCGCGAGTTTCAATCGCGCGTCGTGCGTGAACAGAGCGTGCTGATCACGGCCGGCTATGCCTTCGGGGACGAGCACCTCAATANCATCATTTACCAAGCGCTCACGATCCCCACCTTCCGGCTCATCATTTTTGCATCGCCGGACACTGAGGGGGAAATCGCTAAACTTTTGGCTCTTCGCGATCCTAGGATCTGGATCATCGGTGGCGATGGGCCAAGCGAAGGCTCGCGCGCTCATTACTTCGACACCATCGTCGAGCAGTTCATGCCTCAGCGCCCTAGCGACCGCATAGACGACGCGGTGCGTAAGGTGATGCAGGAGATGGCACCGCGCCCGAAGGAGGAAGAGGAATGAGCAACGACGATCGCAAACGGGCGATCGGGCAGGTGGTGTCTGCGCCGACCACTTCGTCATTGAGATGCACGCCGGTACGGACAACTTCACGGTCGTCGGATTTGACGATGTCCACTACGTCGCTAGGCTGGGTTCCTTCCTGATGATCCCGGCCCAGTCCGAGTATGTAGTCGTTGAGGTCGCCGGACTGCGGGAACGGGACTTGGAAGGGCCTGGCGAGCGGTCTGACTTCGACCGAGCGGGCTCCTCCAAGTTTCTTGATGTAGTGCCTGTAGGGATGCTGCCGGCGCAGGGCGGGTCATTCCGCTTCGGCGTGTCGGTCTTCCCGTCGCTATATACCGATGCGCTATATGCGCTGGACGACGAACTCGATCGCATCTTTGAAACTCAGCCCGCTGTTGAACCCTCCATCGGCCTAAATGGCGAATCCTGTACACCTGTAGACGCCACCCGCTATAGCGCGCTTCCGATCGGTAAGTCGGTGGTCTTCGAGAACTACGAGGTGAAGGTCCGCCTCGACGAATTTTTCGGCGGTCACGTTGCGATCCTAGGGAACACCGGCAGTGGTAAGTCGTGCACGGTCGCGTCCGTGCTCCAGTCCCTTTTTGAGAAACCGCGGGAGCATCACGCCCGCGGCGCCACGTTCGTCGTTTTCGATGTAAACGGGGAATATTGGGAGGCCCTCCAGCCGTTCGCAGGAGATGGCGCGATTGGCGTCGATCGCGTCATCCTGGACGGAACCGCGGCAGGCTTCCGGGTGCCGCACTGGTTTCTCGAAATGGCCGAGTGGGAACTGCTTCTTCAGGCCAGCGAAAAGACCCAGCTGCCGGTTCCGCGGACGGCGCTTGGGCTGACAAGCCTCTTCCGAGGCAACTCCCCCGCTGCGCTGGCGGTCAAAGAGCATTTCATCGCAACGTGCATCATCGAATGCTTCCGCGGAGCAGACGGAGATTCACCGGTCGCGAAGTTTCAGCGGGTCGTTTCGCTGCTTCAAAAATATCCGACCGCCGACCTTAACATGGCTCTGCTGAATCAATTTCAGCCCAACCTCCAGTTCGGCAACTTCGTTGGGCCGAACAGTCAGGAGCGCTTTCTCGAGCGGTGCGTTCTAAAATCCGCGAAGACATTCGTTTGCCGTCCTATGACCAGACACCCTTCGCCTTCGACGACCTGGAAGAGTGCCTGGACTTTGCGATCCTCTACGAGGAAGCGCACGGAAATCGGCAAATTCGCGACTACTGCTCATCCATGGTCACCAGGCTGAAGTCGCTGCAGGAGCGCGCCGAGTATGCCTTCCTTCGGCACAACAGCGCGGAACTGGCCCGCGCGCCGTCCGCCGTAGATTTCCTCACCCAGCTTTTGGGGCTGGAGGCAGCGGGTGCAAGCGTCATCAAGAAGAACCAGATCTTCATCCTCGACATGAACGACGTCGAGGATGAAGTGGTCGAGCTTGTGAGTTCGGTTACGGCCCGCATGTTGTTCAAACTGCTCCGACGTGCCGATCCCAGGAATCGGTTTCCCATCCACCTGCTGCTTGAGGAAGCCCATCGCTACATCGCCGCGACGCCGTCGCGCTATGCAGTAGACGCTACCAAAGGCTTCGAACGGATCGCCAAGGAGGGCCGCAAGTATGGGATGTTTATTCTCCTCGCATCGCAGCGTCCGAGTGAGCTCTCGAAGACGGTTTTAAGCCAGTGCTCCAATTTCGTAGTGCATCGGATCCAGAACCCTGACGACCTCTCGCAGATCCGCCAGATGACGCCATTCATTTCTGACGCCGTCCTCAAACGCCTTCCCTCGCTGCCAAAGCAGCACGCCTTGGTTTTTGGGACATCGGTCAATCTCCCGACCACCTTCAAGGTGCGGGAGGCGTCACCGCGACCCCGCAGCGACGATACCAAGATCGTGGACCTCTGGTTTCACGAGGACGGGCGGCTGGCCGACATCCGGCTGTTACCCCGCGCAGACGATGCTGCCGACGAAGATGAGTCCGAATGACGAGCCGAAATTTGCATGCAGCGATTCGGCATGCCAGTAAATGTGAGATGGCAGGTCTGGCTTGGCTCTTAAGGCATCAGCGAACACAATGGTTGCGGCGGCTCGGGAAGACGCTGACGCCTCGGTGCGACGTCGCTGTGAATCGTTTATTCGGAAGGCCGCCAATTAGGTTAGCCGGTCCACAGCCGACGTAAGCTGCAGCGGGTCTGCTGCTACGTCGTAGCCCGTCAAGCATGCTGTTGTGCCCAGTCGAGAGGTATGGGGCCAAGCAGGCTATCGAGTTCGAGATCGGTCGATTGATGGCCATCGAGGATCGCCTGAATGATGGACGGCGAGAGCAACGTCAGCCTTAGGACGCGGCTGAGGTAGGACTCATTGATACCTTCAGCCTTGGCTAAATCCCGGACGGTGGCGTGACGGCCGGACTCAAGCATGTCCCGCCAGCGATGTGCGCGGACGACCGCTTTGACCAAGGTGCTGTCGATACGGGCGGTGCGCGTGATCCACGGCGTGGCACCTGCCGGCGTCACGACGTGCTTCCGGCCGCCCTGTTGGCGCAGCGTGATCGGAATGTGGATTGAGATCGTGCGCCCGTCTCTGCTGAGTGTCGGGCAACGGGATTTGCCGACGACGAGGCTCTGCTGAGTTGTCATGCGGCCTCTTGCTGCGAGGCCGTGGCGGCCCGGAGATCGTTGAAAAGGGAGGTTAACCCATCGACCCGTAGTCGGATGTCGATGCCGGTAGGGCTGAGATCAATCCGTTCGACCAACAAGTCGATGATGCGGGCCTGCACCGCTGGGAAAAGCTCGGCCCAGAGAGGTTCGAATTCAACGAGAGCGCTGCGGACGTGATTTTCGCTGATGCCCTTGTCGGTCCTCTGCGCCGCGCGCCATGTCTGGACGACGATCTCGGGTGACAACAGCAACGATCGGATCTGTTCAATGACAATCCGTTCGATCTCGGCGGCCGGGACCTGGCGCACTGGGCAGGCATCCGTTCCCCGTTTGATGACGCGTTGGCTGATATAATAGCGGTAGAGTCGACCGCTTTTCCGAGTGTGAGTCGGGGACATTGCGGCGCCGCCCGGGCCAAACAGTAGTCCCTTTAGGATGGCTGGCGCCTGCGCCCTGGCACCGGCAGCCCGCTTGCGGGGGCTGACCTTTATGATGGCGTGGACCTGGTCCCAGAGCTTCCGTTCGATTATGGACTGGTGTTCACCGGGGTAGGACGTGCCCTTGTGGACAGCCTCGCCAATGTACACGCGGTTGTTCAGCAGCTTGTACAGGACGCCTTTATCGAGGAGGTGGCCATACCGGTTGGTGGCTCCTTTAAGGACAAGCTCCCTAGCCAACAGTGTTGCAGATTTCAGGACCAAGAAACGCTTGAAGATCGCCCGAATCTGTTCGGCATCTGCCTTGTGAATAATGAGCTTGCGGTCCTGGACCTCGTATCCCAGCGGCGTCCAGCCACCCATCCACATACCCTTCTTGCGAGAGGCGGCCACCTTGTCGCGGATCCGCTCGCCGGTTACCTCACGTTCGAACTGGCCAAAGGACAGCAGCACGTTGAGCATCAATCGCCCCATCGGGCTTCGCGTGTCGAACGACTGGGTAATGGAAACGAACGTGACCTCACGGCCATCGAAGGTCTCGACCAGTTTCAGGAAATCGAGCATGGACCGGGAAAGCCTGTCGATCTTGTAGACAAGGACCATGTCCAACTTGCCGGCTTCGATATCAACGAGCAGGCGCTTTAGTGCTGGCCGCTCCAAGGTGCCCCCGGAGATGCCGCCATCGTCATAGCGGTCGGGAACCAATACCCAGCCTTCCGCGCGCTGGCTTACGATGTAGGCCTCACAGGCCTCTCGCTGGGCTTCTAGCGAATTGAACTCCATATCGAGGCCTTCCTCGCTGGATTTACGGGTATAGACCGCGCAACGCAGTTTCCGAACCGGCGGCTTGGCGACGCCAAGGTCCGTCGGTTGATGATCTGCGTCGCCGATGGCCGCACCAGATTTGGATTTGCTCGAGTTGGTGCGCGCTCTCATGATTTCACCTGGTGATTCTTCAGGCCGAAGAAAACCCAGCCATTCCATTTGGTGCCGGTGATCTCCTGGGCGACAGACGACAGCGACTTGTACGGACGCCCGAGGTATTCGAAGTCGTCGATCCGAACGGTCACGCAATGCGAGATGCCTTGCCATTCCCGGATCAGCTGTGTGCCGGCGATCGGTCGGTGAACCGGCCGGGCTTTCCGCTCGGCGGCGCTCTTGGCGTCGTACTGCTTTGCCATGGCGCGGAGCCGGTCGAGGGTCTCCCGGCCAAGCCCGCCATAGGCCAACTCCTGGATTCGGTAGGCCAGTCGGCTCTCCAAGAAACGCCGATTATACTGGGGCGGAGCATGCCAAATTCCGTGGCAACACTCGGCCCGGTCTTATCCTGCAGACTGCCGGGCTGTATGACATGTTTGAGGAAGGCCCCCGCTGACGTCAGACTAGTGGGACCTGAAGGTGAGAGCGGGGTTTGGCCCTGGCCTTCGAGCACGGCTTCCCATCCCTCGCTCAATCCGTAATTAATGACTGTTGCCGGGGCGACCAGAGTAGTATTTCCACCTTCACGCAGATGGCCGGCAGGTTGCAGTTCAATTTCCAACTCTCCCGGCGCCGCTACCGCTGCATCGGTTCCGTCGAATGGGCGATAAGCCCAGGCAGGTCCGGACGATATCGTCAGGCACAAGGCGATGATTGGTCCCAACCCGGGCCATTTCGGAAATTTCAGTTTCGAATTCTGCCGGATCGCAAGCATGCGTTGGTCCTCAGTGCGGCAGCTATTGATTCAAGGCATTGGTCGGAAGATCCAGATGGCTGCGGACTCTCCGGAACTCGCTCGGACCGCGACAAGCAGACGATCCGTCTCGGGTACAAAGAGCGAAGTGCGCGCACCCGAAACCGTGGGGATACGCGCGATCCGTCGATACGTCGCTTCTTTCGCCTCCAAGACGTCAAGGAAGCCCGCCCCGCAACTGACGTAGACGCGCGCGCGCTTGGCATCAACAAACAGGTCATCGGCGTCGCCGCAGGTTTCAGCCGTCGCGATCGACTTGCCGTCTGTCATGGAGAAGACGCCGAGCTCGGCAGGAGCCCGGAAGATCACCAGGATCTGGCGACGAACGTGGTCCAGGGCCATTGGAAAATTTGCGCCCCGATCGGCTAGGGACCATTTTCCGATCTGCTTTTGCGAAACGCGGTCCACGACCGCGATGCCGCGAGCATCGGGCACATTGACGAAGATTTGGCCGGTATCGGGGTCGATTTGAAAACTTTCTGGGTGCGCCTTTAGTAAAATGTCCCCGACCTTGCTGCGGGTTGAAGGATCAATCACGGCCAGCGCTCCGCTGCCATATCCAATGAAGATCCGCTTAGCCGCGGCATCCACGCGGATATTGTCAGCGTCCCTGCCGAGCTCTATTCGTCCCGTCGTTTTGTAGTTGCTCCCTTCAAACGAACGCACCGAACCGTCGCCGGCGTTGGCGACATAAAGCATGTCGGTCGAAGGCTCGTAGCCAACGCCTTGTGGTTCCCTCAGCCCGGTAATCGTCTGGATCAATGTTCGTTTCGCGAGGTCGACGACGGCAACCGTATCATTACCTAATACGGGCACGAACAGTCGTTGCCGCTTCAAATCAACAGCCATGTGATCGATGCGGCCGCGCACATTGCCCAGCGGAATCTTTGCTTCAAGCTGGAGCGGGGCTGTCTCCGCCGGCTCGGCAACCGCATCACTACCCGCGGCTGGCAGCGCCACGGCGGCGAAGAACAGCGCGATGATCATCCCAAATCGATACAACACAATCACACTCTTTCCTTGTCGGCGTAAAGCCACGCGCGACCGGCTGATTTTTCGGTACACGGCGCCTAGTCCAGCGGCTGTTGAATGGTTTTGATCTGATTGTAAGTGAGCACATCGATCGACGCGATGGGATGCCCGTCTTTCATACTGGGCGCCACACTTACAGCGCGGGTGTTCGCTGACTGGGCTATCGTTTTGTCGACCGCAGCCTGCAAAGACGTCTTTGCATTGGCCATTGCCGCGTTTTGCTCATGCGCAGCCGTGAGATCGTCGCCCCCCGAGATTGGCTCGGCTTTCACAATCTTGCCGGTCACATAATCAACCAGTACTTCGGAAAACTTACCGTCCTTCGCGGCATAAATCGAAAGCTGAAGCTTGCCGTCATCGACCTCGAATTTAGCCGAAATCGGCTGACCTTCCTGTTCGCTGGCAGCAAGAGCCTGCTGCAAATTTATCTTGGCAGGGTCCAATCGCTTGATCAGCGCCTCCTGGGATACGTCCTCAGTGTCGGCAGCGAAGGCCTCGTTTCCGGCGAAGCCTACCAAGCCGTCAAACCAATCATTGTAACGACAACTGCCGTCACCATCATCTGTCTTCGAGTCATGTTGACCTCCATCTCTACGTAGCGTGTCCCCCCAATGCCTTCTTTGTTTAGCTATTTGACCATTACCCAGGTTGGCTGCAGCCACAGGAACGCGATGAGGCCCCCGACGGCCTTCGCAGCGATGAGCAATGGATTGCTGATTTTCCAGCGGAACAGGATGGCAAGCGAGACCAGCCCGATCAGGGCGGTCAGCCAATCACCGATCGCAATGCGCCCGAGCAGAATACAGGCGCCCAGGATCGTGCCGATGGCCGCCGCGTAAGCGCCCTTGACAAATCCCTGAACGTTGGGGTTGCCGCGATGACGCGCGAGCATGGGAGCGGCGATCAGCACAAAGAGGAACGAGGGCAGAAAAATGCCGATGGTCGAGACCACCGAGCCCCAAAATCCGGCGACGAGATAGCCGACGAAGGTGGCGGTGATCACGACCGGCCCGGGGCTGATCATGCCGATGGCGACCGCGATCAGGAATTGGCGTTGATCGAGCCATCCGAACTGTTGCACCAATCCCTGCTCGAGGAACGGCACGATCACAAGGCCGCTGCCGAAGGTGAGCGAACCGGCCTTGAGGAAGAACAGCAACAGCTTGCCGAGAATTGAGCTTGAGGCCGTGGGCGCCAGCTGAGCCATAACGGGCGCCACGGTTACCGAGAGCGCCGGTGGCGTTCGCTTGAAGAGGCTGCCGTAATACAAAATGCCGACGATGCCGGCGCCGATGAACAGCAGCGCCACCTCGGCCTGCAGGATAACGGTCACCGCCAGACACACGGCGGCGATCACCCATTGCAGCCAGTCTTCCATGCCAAGCTTGGCGAGCCGGTAACACGAATGCAGGATCAGTGCGATGACAGCGGGGCTGACCCCGTAGAAGATGGCGGTCACCGGCTGCAGGTCGCCGAGATAAACGTAGAGTGCGCCAAGCGCTGCGACGATGAGAAAATTCGGCAGGATGAAGGCCCAGCCACCGGCCCAGGCGCCCCAGAAGCCGCCACGAAGATAAGCCACGTACACGCCCACCTGAATCGCAAGCGGGCCGGGCAAAGACTGACAAATCGCGATGGCTTCGCGCATTTGATCCTTCGTCAGCCATTTGCGGTCATCGACCAGCTCGCGCTCCATCTGACCGACCAGCGCAACCGGACCGCCAAAGCCGAGACAGCCGAGCCGCAAGAAGTAGCGTACCAATTCGCCGATCCGGCCGTCCGGAATGGTTGTCGTTGATGTCAAGTGATGCCCCCGCCTACTTTGAATTGCTTCGTCTCAACACTGCTGTTGTCGCAGTTTACGCGCGGCTCCCCTTGCGTAACCGTCATTTCTTGGCGCATGATTTCACGCACATTTGATACTCCGACTTACATGTCGGTCCCGCATAGTTCTTCATACAGGCGCGTTGCTGTTCGCCGCATACTTTGCAGCTTGTTTGCTGGGCCTGGGCGGCACGGTTGGCGCTGATGCCGGCGATCACAAGCAGCGCCAACCCGAAGAGTCTCATGTGAAGAATTCCTTTCGAGGTTAACATGGAAAGCCTAGCTCTTGGTGCTCGCCGTCTTGTCGAGCGCGGCGCGCAAGCCCTTGGCAAGCTTCGAGGCATCGTCATTGGCCCAGAAATGCAGGAAGAACAGGCGCGGCTGCTCATCCAGCATGTGGCTGTGCACGGCGGTCACGTCGATGCCGTTGGCCCGCAACGCCCGGATCACCGGATTGACTTCGTCATTGGTGAGGACAAAGTCACCGGTGATCGCCGCCTTACCGTCGCCAGTCGGCTGGAAGTTGATGGCAATCGCTGCGCCCAGCGGGGCCGGCGGAGTCATGGGCATGCCCTCTTGGGTTACCGAATCGCGACGCGGTACGTTGAATTGATAGACGCCGCCATTGGCCTGGCCCTTGGCGCCGATCAGCGTATCGAGCTGCGCGGTATCGAGATCGATGGCAGGCGGCGCTGCGGCCGCGGCTGGCGCCGTCATCGGCGTCTTGCTGACAGCCAGGGCGTCACGAATGACAGCCGCCATCTTGACCGGATCGCCGTGACCGCCGACATGCATGTAGAACGTGGCGGGGCTGGCGCGTAGCAAGTGATTGTGCACGGCAGTGATATCAAGGCCGCCTTCGATCATCTTAAGCATCACCGGGTTGACTTCGGTCTCAAGCAATACGAGGTCGCCCATGACCATGGCGTCACCATGCATGGGCTTAAACGCCACCCAGCCGCCGAGCGCCAATGCGGGTTTGATGGTGACGCCGTCGAGCGTCACGGTGAGATCGCTGCGGGGAAAGCCATAACGGCGCACGTCGCCCGAAACGGCAGGCTTTCGACCCAGCGCGTCGTCGACCTTTTGCCAATCGATTTCCGCGGCGTGCGCGGAGGCCACGAACGGTTCGGCGAAAATCTGCCAGTCGATTGGTTGCGCGTTCGCGCCCGAGGCAAGCGAAACAGCGACCATTGATGCCACGGTCCAAAACATTCTACGCATTGTGCGGTTCTCCTTGGTTGGGTTGTTTCTTGTCGGGCTCACCAGTGTTGCTCCAACGGTAAAAGGGGAGCAATCGTCATGCTGTCGAATCGCGTCGCGCTGTCGGTACCGGTCCAAAGCGCGATGCGTCCCGCACGCGACAAGGTCTTGTCGAATCCTGTGAATATCCAATTGCCATCGAGGGTGACGACAAACTCGTCGTCCATCGCCCGTACGCTCAGCGTATGCCACACGTCCGAAGCGATATCGGCATCGACGCCGACGATTTCTTCCGACAGGCCGTTGGTGACACGCGAGAACAGCGCGCGGTCGCGTCGGGCATCCAGTTGAACGAGGTAGTAGGTATCGGGTGCCGTGAGACGAATGGCGATTCCGCCGCCGTGATCTTCGCTCCCGCCGACAGCTTTAAGGCGGAGGCTAACATCCGCATTCTTCAAATAGGCAGGTTTGTAGACGGCGAGTGAACGATCCAGGGTCGTTGACGCGCCGGGCTGTTCGATCGCGAAACCAGTCGCGGCCGTTGCGTCTTGAACGACGGTCCACCGACCACGCCCCGCTTGGCTTGTGGGCAAGAAATCGAACGTAACCGGTGGAAGGCCTGCTTTTTGTCCGATGTCGATGCTGGTGCTTGCGCTCTGCGCGCGTGCTGGCCCGTGCGCGCCTGCGAGGCATGCAGCCGTCACAAGCACGAAGAAGCGAATTCGTTTCCCCTTGAAGGCGCGTATCAGCAACATCTTCAGGTTCCCACCGCCCGCGCGGGCCAATTGTGCGTCTCGGCTTGCAGCGTGCGGCACCAGGTGTAGAGCGCGTCATAGATGACCATGCCGTGCTTCAGCATCTCGTGATCGTCCGGAAAATTTGCCGAAAGCCCGAGCGAGATGGCGAACAGGCCGCCGCATTGAGGGCTCAGATCGTGCCGCGAGGTGTCGGCGCCGCGGACAATCGTTGCCAGATGGTCGAGCGCCGCATCCTTGATCTCGTAGATGCGTAGAATAGTATCGAATGAACAGCGTTCGCCCTCGTGGGTGAATTCCACCCCGTCGATGTCGTAGGGAATTCCGCCCGTCTGCCGCGCAACGGCGACGACCTGATCCTTCGGCACATAGACGAATTCGGCGTTGGGATCGATGAAGCGCCGGATCAGCCACGGACAGGCGATGCGATCGATCTTCGGGTGTTCGCGCGTGACCCATGTGCTTGGAGAAGCGCCGATATTTCGACGCGTCGGCAATCCCTGTTCGGTCCAACCGGCAAAGCCGCCTTCCAGGAAATTTGCCTCAGTTCCCATAAAACGTAAAGCGGCGGCCACGCCCTGGCTGAGGTCATGTCCATAAAAGCAGTAGGCAACGACATGGCGTCCACGGGGCAGATCCTTCTGCCAGGCCTCGACTTGATCCGGCGCGTAATGGAATGCGGGAACGACGAGCCTGTCGGCGCTGGCGAAGTCAGCATGCGACCGCACGTCGACGATAATCGGCGCGCTTTCGGAGCCGAGCCGTGCATACAGATCATGTGGAGAAATAGACAGCTTACTTCGGTCCATGCGCAAACCTCCTCGACGAATCGAGTGTTGCGCAGTTCTTGGACCGTGGTCTCAAGGGGAGACTGCATATTCCCCTGGGGGCTTATTAATCAGGCAGCGTCGCAAACGCAAGTGGAACCATTCGAGAGCCCGCCTGAATCCGTCCCCCTTCGCACCGCGCGCCTGTTTCTGCAATAAAACTCGCGCACTAAAAACGACCCAAGGCGCGACATCACAAGTTTGTGCGGATCGCGCGCGGTAGCTCGAGAATGTCATCCGGGAATAAGCCGCGGTGCTGGTCGTTTCCCGGTCTGGTACATAGACGCACCATGCTCCCACTTCGGCTCCGGCGCTGGAACCTCTTTCAGAGCTGGGGCCGCTTTCTAATGACCTCGGCTACTCCATCACCTCGGAAAGCCGTCATCTTCGCGCTTCTTGTCCGACTGCTATTGAGCCCGTGCAAGTCGGGTAATTCGAGAACTTCGCGATAGAGATTCGTGCAGATTAGTCTTGGCACCAGGGACATAGGTTCTGAAAAACCGCGGCGGGACGCGGCCGCGTGTCATGCCACACCGATGCGTTCGCAGGAGCGAAGAGCACGGCCCGCGTCGCGGGCGAGCGCGAGGATACCCTGCGTGACTACATTTCAGGCGTTCGATCGGGAGGCAGCATTCTACGGAACGTAGGCCCACAATTTGTCCGCACCACAAATTGGATTTCAGAAACATAAAAGTAAATTTACTTGAGACGAGCGCATTTGATTGCAATGTTGGATCGTCACCTATCGTCGGGGCCTGCAGACCCCCGGCGTTCTAAGACGGTTCGCCGTCCAAGTTCTGCTCGCCGCTCGAGGCGTTGGACCTCGGCGGCTGAGCATATGGACGTAAATATGAGCCGCATTCCCTCGAAATGCCCCCGTAGCTTTTATTGCTGCCGTCGAGGCGCGCTCGGTTGTCCGGGCGCGGCACAGCGGGCTAAGGCGGCACGATGAACCTGGTATCGTTTGCGTTGCGACGCCCGATCTCGCTTTTGACGATTGTCATAGCCGTTGCATTGGTGGGTTTTCTAGCGGTCGATCGAATGTCTCGGGACATCTTCCCAGATCTCGGAGTTCCCGTCCTGTATGTGGCGCAGCCATACGGCGGCATGGACCCGGCGCAGATGGAAGGGTTCATCGTCAACTATTATGAGTATCACTTCCTCTACATCACCGGCATCGAGCACGTCGAAAGCAAATCGATCCAGGGCGTAGGGCTGATCAAGCTCCAATTCCATCCCGGCACCAACATGGCGCAGGCCACGGCGGAGACGGTCGCCTACGTCGACCGCGC
>JGI12053J15887_10000798_pt1 | contig 13607 bp, 12 predicted proteins | sample MedBloCAOM1_O3_FD_15887 | JGI IMG/M metagenome (IMG submission 15887)
CGAGCCGCTAGGAGTTGTACTTTCGCGACTGCGCCGTGGCTTATCGTTTGCGCAGGACGTTTCGCAATCTGCGGGCGAGGTGTCCGGGCCGTACGGTGTGTCTCACGTATTCGCCCAACTTCCAGCGGGCATAGGCGGCGAACAGATCCCAATCTCGCGGATGCTTGGCGAGGACCCCGAGAATCAACGGATCGTAAACTGTCAAATTGGACGGGCATGCTCGCATGAAGGCGCGGATGTCTCGCAGCTCCGTTCGCGCCAACAGGTCCGTGATTGCATCGAGGACTTCGGCCTGTTGGGAGACGTCACGCATCGTCTGCGAATAGCTTTCCAGGCTCGATCGGATGAGTGCTAGCGGCTCTGCGATCACGCAGGCGCCGTGGCGCATCGCCAATGCGGTGCAAGTGAAGGAATCGGCGAACCAACGCAGAGCTGCCGGAAATCCGCCGAACGAGCGGATCCGGTCGACGCGGATGACCGCGGTATTCGACGCGATCGGCAAATAGCCTTGCTGCATTCGCTGCCGAAGCCGATCGGGGGACAGAAATTCGGGCAGCTCACTGAGATCGAAAATGCGCGGCGCCGCCGGATTGGTCGCAAATCGGTCGATTTCCTCGCTGTCGCCCTTGAGCGCGACCACCTCGGAAAAGCTCAGCGCGGCGGCGGGGTGGCGGGCGAGCACCGCCATGTTGCGTTCGAGGAATTGCGGCAACAGTCGATCGTCGGCAGCCGCCCATACCAGGTAGTCGCAGTGGACCAATTGCAGCCCCTTGGCGATCGAAGCTTCGAGTCCCAGATTTCGCCCATTGGCATGCGCCTCCAGGCTGGGATGGCGGCGGGCGAATTGTTGAACGATTTCCCAGCTACCGTCGACCGATCCATCGTCGATCACGACGACCTGGTCGGCGGGCCTGGTCTGGCCGCAAATGCGGCCGAGCGAATCGGACAGATAGCGTGCGTGATTGTAGTTGCACAGAACGACCGCGACTGTGCTCATATCAGTCATCCGCCCGCTGACGTGACGTCATCGTATCGCCACCGGCAGTCGAAACGCCCGCCGGACGTGACCGGCCGACAAAAGCCGTGCAATCGTCTACCTCACCAGCTGCATCGCTTCCGGCGGCCGAGAGAGCATGTCCTGATAGGCGGCGACGACGTCGTTGATGTCTCCCTGCGCCGCGATTCGCCCATGCTGAAGAAGAATTCCCCGATTGCACCAGTTGCGCAGCAGGTCCACCGAATGCGACGCAAGCACGAGAATGTTCGAGCTGCCCACGAATTGCTCCATCCGTTTCTGCGCCTTGTCCAGAAAGCGCGCGTCGCCGGCCGAGAGCCATTCGTCCATGAGAAGAATCTCAGGCAGAATGCAAGTCGAGACGGCAAAGCCCAATCTCACCATCATACCGGCCGAGTAGGTGCGGGCCGGCATGTCGAGGTAGGCGCCGAGCTCGGTGAATTCCGCGATGTCATCCACGCGCGCGCGCATCTCGCGCGGATGGATGTTCATGTACATGCCGCGCAAGATGATGTTCTCCAACCCGGTTGCGTCCGGATTGAGGCCGAGCGAAACATCGAGCAGGGCCGAAATCTTGCCCGAGGAATAGACCTGTCCGCGCGTCGGAAGGTAGATTCCCGCGAGAATCCGCAGCAGCGTGGTCTTGCCCGCGCCGTTGGCCCCGATCAAACCGACGCGATCGCCATCCTCGATATCGAGGTTGATGTCGTTCAGCGCTCGCACGTTGACGCGATGGGTGGCGTCGCGAGCGAGATTGCCTTGCGTGGTGGTCGCCACCAGCAGCTTCTTGAGCGAGCGGCTGCTGCCCTGGTAGATCGGGAACTCGACCGACAGATTGCGCAGACGAAGGAATGCCATCCCCTAGATCCAATACGCGATACGTGACCGGAACTTCGCGAACAGTGCAAAGGTGCCGATCCATCCGACTGCGGTGACGGCCAGCAGCACCGCCCACGAATAGGTGAGCGGTGCACTGCCCAGGAGCGGAGCGCGCACCACGTCGACCGCCGCGAACAGCGGATTGAGCGGCAGCGCCTGCATCCAGACCCCGACCGCCTCCGGGGGCCAGAAGATCGGCGTGATGAAGAAGATGACCTGCACGAAGCTCGTAACGATAGGGGGCACGTCACGGTAGCGCGCGCTGATCATTCCCAGGAGAATGCTCACCCATAAGCCGTTGATCGCGAGGATGGCGATCGCCGGCAGGATGATGAGGGCGTGCCAGCCGACCGGCACGCCGAAGATGATCAGCACCAACGGGATGATCACCATGTTGTGCGCCAATACGATNAGATTGCGGTACACCGTGCGCCAGGCGTGAATTGAGAACGGCATCCGCACCTGCGTGATGATACCNTGGGCGGAGAGGAAGGTCTGGCAGCCTTCCAGGATCACCGTCGACACGAAGCTCCAGATCACCAGGCCGACCGTGAGGAATGGCAGGTAGCGCGTGATTTCCATGTTGAACATGCGCGCATAGATCACGCCCATGGCGGCGACCATGATGACCATGCTGATGGTCAGCCAGAACGGGCCCAGAAGCGAACCGCGATAGCGCATCTTGATGTCCTGCGTGGCCATCGCCGACCACATCCAGGACCTGGACATGCCTTCGATCAAATCATCCCATGCCGCCGCCGCTCGCGTCGGCGGTGCCTGCAATTCAGCGTTCATGCCGGCACTCCTTCATGCGGTGTCTTGGGCGTCGACACTTCGACCGACTCCGGCCGATACCGGTCCAAGACTTCAATCAGTTGAACGATTTTGTCCATGCGCGGCGAGTCGGTCCCGCCCGGAGCGTAAAAACTCGGGAATACGACGTAGGAACGGCGGTGACCCCGCAGTTTGATGGAGCTCAGGGGCCGCTCCACCGCCGTAGGTCCGATGCCGGCGGCAGCATACAGCGGTAAGTGGATCTCGTGGCTCGGCCAGTAGTCGGCAAAGTCGACGCCGGCCATCTGCTGCTCGGCGATGAATTGCAACGCGGAATCGGGTGCGTGCTTGACCAGATAGCGCAAGCTGATGAGATCGAGAATGTCGCGTANGTCATCGGGCTTCTGATCGTTGTCCGATCGGCCGATCACGGCNGCNGCCATGAGCTCGCGATAGCGCAGGTANTCCGCGAAGAGTCCATCCGGAGTCTTGGANAACCACTCGAGCGGATGCCAATGTTCATAGTCGGCGGACGGCCCCATGCTGCGACCGTAGCTGAAGTCCGGAATGCGGATGATTTGTCCCTCGATGGCCGTCAATGCGGATGACAGAAGCTCGCGAGCGAGAATTCTCGTGATCGGCTGCACGGTGTCGAATATCCGCTGCAACACCGGCGTTCGAAAGGCGGCGTAGCTTGGGGCCTGGTATTGCTCGAACAATCTGGCGACCCGCTTCAGCGGCGTGGCGTCGGCGATGGTGGGGGTGAAATACACGATGTTATTCAACTCGATCTCCCCCTCGGGGCGGGGCAGGAACGTGAAGGAATGGCCTTGTACCGCCGAAGCCTTCGAACTGGTTCGGAGGACACCGAGGCACCGCCGTACACCTTCCAGGACGACGAGGTCGTCGTCGGCACACAGCGCGCAGTACGGCGTAGACACCTTGTGGGCGCCCTGGCGCCATTTTTCGTTGACACTGATGTCTGTGAATTCGGCGAATTCGATGTCGAGATTGGAGGCCGCCACACGCGCGCGATTGGCGGTCAATATCTCGGGCCGGCTGGAATCGAGCACGAGCACATGGCATTCGGCCTTCTCGGTCTCGAGATAGCTCAAGAGCGCCGCGAAGAGTGGCCCGCGATTGTGTGTCGGAACAATGAGCGTGAAATCGCGCATTTAGGCGCGCCCCGCCCACCGCACGAGGCGGCCGATCTTCGTCAGCATGATTTCCACGCATTTCAGCGCCATTCGCGCCAGACGGCTTCCGATCCGAGGGACGATGCCGGGTCGTTGGCCCCATTGATGGTTCGCCCACCATAGGCCGTATGTCACCGCGAATGGCCACCGGCGAGGCTTGCGCAGCAGGGTCGCCAGCATTGCGCCCCCGAAAGGCGAAAGCAGGGAAGGAGAGCGCAGAACGGCCACGCCGATGTCGCGCCAGCCTCCCATCGTCAGCTTGTCTGCCAATCGTCCCAAGGTGGCGCGCTGTTCCTTGTGTCTGGCCATGCCCGCCGACGAATAGGTCTGCTCGCGCTGGCGCATCAAAGCCAAGGTTTCCGGGATGGAGCACGCGCCATGTCGCAACGCGAGCACCCAGAAACCGAAATAGTCGGCATGCCAGCGAAGTTCCGGGTCGAAGCCGCCCGCCCGCACCAGGGCGGTGCGGCTTGCCATCACTGCGTTGGCGGAAACCCAGAGATAGCTTCGCTGCAGCCGCTCTCGCAGATCCGCCGGCGAAAGGAACTGGGGCTCCGTCCCGAGATCGAACGCAACGCCGTGAGTTGCTTCGGTAAAGGGCTGGATTTCGTCCGAGCCGTCGCGGAAAACCGCCAGACGCGAGAAGGAGATGCCAGCCGTAGGGTACTTGCGCAGGCACTGGATGTTGCGTTCCACGAAATTCGGCATCAGCCGATCGTCGGCCGCAGCCCAAACGATGAAATCACAGCGCGCTTCCTTGAGCGCCCGATTAATGGAATAGAGCAGACCGCGGTTCGTTTCGTTCTTGAGGACGCGAATGAAGGGGTGGCGCCGCGCGAATCCCTCGATGATCTCCAAGCTGTCGTCGGTCGAGCCGTCGTCGAGCACGATGAACTCTTCCGGCAGGCGCGTCTGATTGCAAACGGCGCCCAGCGAATCGGGCAGAAAACGCGCGTCGTTGTAATTGCAGAGGAGGACCGAGACGGTGATGGTCTTGGGCGGCATCTGCGTGCGCGTCGATCGGGGCGCGCGTTTGGACGGCACATCCGGGACCTCGAGTCGGTAGCTGTGGAGGCTTTGCAGCAATTCGTCGATGTTCTCGGATTTTGGCGGATCCAGGCCCAACGGAGCAACAAAGGCGGGGTGGAGGTTGTAGGTGCGGTTTTCGCCATGGCGGCTCTTGACTACCGAGACCAGGGCGGAGTCCGGCGCGGAAGTCCCCACCCGCGCGGCCTCATACAGGGGGACTTGGATCTCGGGCCGCTGCCAATATTCGGCGACAGGGACGCCCGCCATCCGCTGCCCTATGATGAATCGGAGTGCGTCGCCCGGGGTATGCCTGGCAAAGTAGCGAAGGTGGATGAGATCGAGAACGCGCCGGACGACCGCGGGGTCCCGATCATTGTCGTGACGCTGCAGCACCTGCTCCGTCATCAGGTCGCGATAGTGGTGATATTCCGCGAACAGGCCCTGCGAATCCTTGATGAACCATTCCAATGGATGCCAGTGCTCGTAGCTTTCCGACGCATCCATGCTGCGGCCATGGCTGAAGCGCGGCACCCGGATCATCGCTCCTTCGACGGCCGCCAGCGCGCTCCCGAAGAGTTCGCGCGCGAGGATGCTCTTCATCGGGCGCATGGTGTCGAAGATGCGCTGGAGCACCGGCGTGCGATAAATGCCGTAGGTCGCGGCCTGATAACGATCGAACAGCTTGGCCACGCGCGCCAGTGGCGTGGGTTCATCGATCGTCGGCGTGAAATAGAGAACGCTGCCGAGATCCATGCCTCCATCCGGAGCGCAAAGGAACGAGAAGGAATAGCCCTGCGCGACTGCCGCCTGGGGATTGCTCCGCAAGGCGTCGAGGCAATGTCGTACGCCATCGAGGACGATCAGATCGTCGTCGGCGCATAGCGCACAGAACGACGTCTTCGCCATGTGCACGGCTTCGCGGAACTTGTCGAAGGGGTGCGTCTCGACCGGAAACTCGGCGTAGTTCAGGTCGAGCTTGACCCGTTGCACGAGCGCGCGATTGGCGTTGCGCACCTCCGGCCGGCTGGAATCGGCGACTACAATTTGGCACTCCGCCCGCTCCGCCTGCAGATAGCCGACGGACGTTGCCAGCAGGTGCGGCCGATTGTAGGTTGGAATGACAAGGGTCAAGTTGCGCATCGACGCGCTCGTCCCCGGTCACGGATTTCGTTTCAGCCAGGCGCTTGGCCACGCCGTGATCGTGCGATCGAGCCCACTCTCGTTGAACCGCCAACTCGGCTCCTCGAGTGTGAATTCCGGATGATGCGCGGCAAATTCGATCGCGGCTTGCGACGGGTTGTCGGAGATCCATTCGGGGCGGCCGCGCGGTGTGTCGTGGACGAGGCCCATGATGCCGTCGGTGGCAACGAGGTAGGAGCCCGGCGTAACGAAGGGCGCATAGGCCTCGAGCTCTGCTGCGACGTGCGCCTTGGCGTGACTCGAGTCGAGAATGACCATGACCCTGTCGCCTGGGCGAATGCATGCGCCCGCCCGGCCGACCACTTCCGGCGCGACGGAGTTCCCCTCGATGAGGGAAATGGCGGGCGCAAGCTCGTGCGCTTCGACGGCGCGGCGGTTGTGCGGGCGGATCTCGATATCGACGCCGACGACCCGGCCCGCGGTGCCCATCGCCTTGAACAGCGACGCGTAGAGGATCAGCGAGCCCCCGTGTGCGACGCCGGTCTCGATGATGAGGTCGGGTCGCAAGTTGAAGATCACCTCCTGTAGCCTGACGAGATCCTCCGGATGCTGGATGATCGGGCGGCCGAGCCAGGTGAAAGTATAGGAATATTTTTGGTCCCAGCTGACCTTGAGCCAGAGCTCGGAAATCAGCTCGAATGCCTCTTTGCCGTAGAGGTCGAGGCGGCGGCCGTCGGCCGTGACGAGCGCCTTTTCGTCTGTGTCGATTACGATGCGCATGAACCTGCGGTCCGCCCGTTGCTCCACGCTGGCGGAGAAGTCACCGAGGTCCGCATCAGTCGTTCGAGCCCAATTTCGATCGAGGTTGGTGCGCTCCAATCGAGCACACGCTGGACCTTAGACATGTCGGCAACCAGCGACAACGGTTCGTCTTCGCGGTTCGACCGAGCACCCAGGCGCACGAGATCGTGCGCACTGTAACGATCGGCCACCAATTCGATCACCTGCCGCACCGACATGCCCCGCCCGGTCCCTACGTTGAAAGCGCCGGTCGCGTCTTGCCTTTCCAGCAACCGCACCAGCAGAGCCGCAACGTCGGGCGCGTAAATGAAATCTCGGATCTGACGTCCGTCGGTCACGTTGATCCGTTGGCCGGCGCCAAAGGCGGCGATCAGCGACGGAATCAGGCGTTGGAGCGGATCGCCCGGGCCATATGGCACGAATACGCGACCCCAGGCGATGGAAAACCCATANCGCTGCGCGCACGCCTCGGCCGCCATCCACAATGCCGACTTGCAACGCCCGTACGGCGTGACCGGGCGGATCGGGGTCTTGTCCTCGCTGCAGGGCTCGTCGCTCGCTTGGTATTCCGTNGCGCTGCCNACCCCCACTANGCGCTGNCCACCCTGNTCGCCAAAGGCTCGTANCAGCGCGAGGCTCGCTTCCAGCCANTCCAAGTTNTCCGGGGCAAACCGATAGANCTCGGGTGTCGTGATCCAAGCGAGGTGCAACAGGTGCGTGGGCCGCAGCGTCGCCATCAGTGCGCGGACAGCGCCCTCGGAATTGAGGTCGACGGCGTGCCACACGACCCCTTCGTCGGTCTTGCCGGTCTTGAAGCGGCTCACGGCATGAACGGAAAAGCCTTGCTGGACCAGTTCAGCCAAGCAGTGCCGCCCTAGGAACCCGGAGCAGCCTGTGCCAAGAACGGTACCGATCTGCGCGGCGCGGGACAAAATCACACCATCCGTACACTTGACGATGGCGTCGCGACACGTGGTCGCACGCCCCCGCAACCCCTTCGGGGCGATCCCGTGACGAAATCGACAGCCTTTTTGGCCGTTACTTCCGAAGCGGCTGCCCCTCTGTTCCTGCGACAAAGGCAGGTGTTCCTTGCCGGGACACGTAACCGGAAGAGGTTAACGAGTAAAGAGACTTTATCCCGTTCAGTCCAATCCTGTTCCAGCCCTCTCTTCGCCCGACCTATCAGCTTCCGGCCTTGCCCCGGTAGGATGACCTCGCTGGGAAAATTCCCGCAGATTTGGTATTTTGACCGTATCTCGGCCAAGAAAGCACCGTCTGCCGCCTTTCCATGCAGTTCCGCCCCCTTGCAATCCCCGGAGTTTGGCTGGTCGAGCTGGAAAAGCTGGCAGATGAACGAGGGTTTTTTTCCCGCGTCTTCTGCAGCGACGCGTTCCAGGAGCGCGGCCTTTGCGCCAGCTATCCGCAATGGAGCGTATCGTTCAACATCCGGCGCGGGACGTTGCGCGGCCTGCATTTTCAGGCTCCCCCGCACGCAGAGATCAAGCTCGTGTCCTGTACGCGTGGAGCCATATTCGATGTCGCGGTGGACGTACGGCCGGGATCTCGGTCACACGGCCGATGGGTCGGCGTCGAATTGACCGCAGACAGCGGGTCGGCGCTGTACATTCCCGCCGGTTTCGCTCACGGGTTCCAGACCCTGACCGACGATGCCGAGGTGCTCTATCACATATCGGAGCCCTATCGCGCGGAGGCTGCGCGCGGCGTGCGCTGGGACGACGCGGACCTCGCCATCGCGTGGCCGGAGACGGAGCAGCGCGTCATTTCGAGCCGAGACCGAGCGCTGCCGAGGCTGCGGGACCTGTGACCGAGGCTCGAGAGGGGGGTAGCATGCCCAAGCAAAGCAGCGCCCTTTTTCTCGATCGGGATGGCGTGATCAATGTGGATCACGGCTACGTCTGTCGACCGGACCAATTCGAGTTTGTTCCCGGAATCTTCGAGCTGGCTCGTTTCTGGGTAAACGAGTTGGGCCGGCCGATCATCGTCGTGACCAACCAGTCCGGCATCGGTCGCGGCTACTTCGGTGAGCGCACCTATGCCGATTTGACGCACTGGATGTGCGCCCGCTTTGCGGACGAAGGGGCCGCGATTGCCCGCGTCTATCACTGTCCGTATCACCCGGTCGACGGTATTGGCGAGTTCCGCCGCGATCATCCCTGGCGCAAGCCCAATCCCGGAATGATCTTGCAGGCGGCCTCNGACCTCGCCCTCGACCTTGCTCGATCGGCNATCGTGGGTGACAAGATGAGCGACATGGAGGCAGGTGCAGCAGCCGGAATTGCCGTACGGATTCTCGTGGGACCGGACCTCGCCCGCGCTGGCGGGTGTGTGCCATCCTGCTCACAGGTTGCCGACCTTGCTCAGGCGCTTGCTCTCCTTCATTCCCGCTTTGCGTCGACTGTACCTGATCAGCCTTCCGGTCATCGCTAGTGTCCCGGTTCCGACGTTCGTATCCCTTTGCAGCACGCACTCGTACGAACGCCGGAACCACAGGCTGTGGCGAACTTCGGAATCGGGACACTAGGGGGCCGGGGTGATTTCTGCTTGAACTCGGCGGTTCCCTCGGCCATGACCTTTCCGACTGCGTCACGCTCCGGCGACGGTGCGGGTCATTGTTGCGTTGGTGCATGGGGAAGTTGAATGAGTGGCAATGTGGCAGGCGATATGGGAACGACGAGCCCGCCGCGCCGTAGCGGAATCAAGACAATTGCGATCTTCACGGCCAAGATTGTGGTGACCGCGACGTGTTTTTGGTACATCTCGCGACAAATCGAATTGAGCCAAGTCGTGACTGCCGCTGCGTCGTTGGATTTTCGCTGGGCCGCATTCGCCATATTGGTCGTCACGCTACAGATTCCGCTCGTCGCGATGCGGTGGCGCAACATACTGGAAGCCCTCAAGGCGCTCGATGTGCGGATGACGCGTGCAGCGACTACCGCCATAACCGCGATCGCAATTTTCTTCTCGCAGGTCGTGCCGAGCGTAGCAAGCGAAGGGCTGCGCGCCTGGCTGCTCGTTCGGCTTGGTTGTGACTGGCGCAATGCGCTGACGAGCGTCGTGCTCGATCGTGGCGTCGGGGTGGCACTGTTGATTGCAATGGGTTTTGTCATTCTGCTGTCGCCGTCGGGCGTCATCGCGCTGGGCGGATCTCGCCAGCCGGTTCTGATCCTGTACGGAGCGCTGCTGCTCGCCGGCTTGCTCGGACTTTGGACCACACCAAAGCTCGTCCCGCTGCTCGCGGACAGGCGATATTCCCGCTGGATCGCAACGCTGGCGGCTGACGCGCACGATGTCCTGCTCAGCCGGAAGAGTCCATTGATCCTCGGCATTGGATGCCTCATTCATGTGCTTACGATCGTCATCGTGTGGTCGCTCGGACGGGCACAGGGCCTCGCGCTGCCGGTCATGGATGCGGCGGTCTTGTTCACTGTCATGATAGGAGTGGCGGTCGTTCCGATCTCGATAAGTGGCTGGGGTCTGCGAGAGATCGCCGTCATGTCGCTCCTCGGCAATCTGGGAATTGCGCCGGAAAGAGCGCTGCTCTTTTCGGTGTGCTTCGGGCTCGTCTGCGCGGTGGGCTCGCTGCCCGGCGCGCTGGTCTGGCTGTTGTATTCCCCCGTGCCTGCACCGCATCCTGCCGGTCGGGGCGCGTGAACTCCACAAGGTGACATGATGGCTCAATCATCGGGCAAAGTGGCTCTCATCTCCGGCGCGACCGGGCAGGACGGCGCTTACCTCGCCGAGCTTCTTCTTTCCAAGGGGTATGTGGTTCATGGCATCAAGCGCCGCTCGTCGTCGTTCAATACCGAGCGCCTCGACCATCTCATTCACGATCCGCACGAGCAGGGCGTTTCGTTTCATCTGCATTATGGGGATGTGACCGACGCGACCAACATCATCCGCATCGTGCAGGAGACGCAGCCGGACGAAATCTACAATCTCGCCGCGCAATCGCACGTGCAGGTCTCGTTCGAGACGCCTGAATACACGGCCAACGCCGATGGACTTGGGACGCTGCGCTTCCTCGAGGCGATCCGTATCCTCGGCCGGGAAGACAAGACCCGATTTTATCAAGCTTCGACCTCGGAACTGTTCGGCAAGGTGCAGGAGGTCCCGCAACGGGAGACGACGCCGTTCTATCCGCGTTCGCCTTACGCGGCCGCCAAGCTCTATGCTCATTGGATCACGGTCAATTATCGCGAGGCCTACGGCATGCACGCCTCGTGCGGCATCCTGTTCAATCACGAGAGCCCGATCCGCGGAGAGACCTTCGTCACCCGCAAGATCACGCGCGCCGTCGCCTCGATCAAGCATGGGCGACAATCGAGGTTGTTCCTGGGAAATCTCGAAGCGTTGCGCGATTGGGGTCATGCGCGCGATTTCGTCGAGGGCATGTGGCTGATCCTGCAGCAGCGCGAGCCCGACGACTATGTGCTGGCGACCGGCGAGAGCCACTCGGTGCGCGAATTCGTCGAGAAGGCCTTTGCCCAGATCGGCAAGACGATCGTCTGGCGCGGTAGCGGCGTTGAGGAGAAGGGCGTCGAGCGAGCGACCGGCGAGGTGCTGGTCGAGGTCGACCCGCGCTATTTCCGGCCGACCGAGGTCGAGACCCTCCTCGGCGATCCGAGCAAGGCGCGCAGCCGGCTCGGCTGGCGTCACAAGACCAGCTTCGACCAACTCGTCAAGGATATGGTCGACGCGGACATGGTTGCGATCCTGAAAGAACAGGAGCGTGCCAACCGCAACGCCTGAGGGAATCGCTTATGCGCATCGCGATGATCGGAACCGGCTATGTCGGGCTGGTGTCCGGGGCCTGCTTTTCCGATTTCGGCCATACCGTGACTTGCGTCGACAAGGACACGGCAAAGATCGCGCGGCTCCGGAATGGAGAAATCCCGATCTTCGAGCCCGGGCTCGACGCCTTGATCGCGAGCAATGTCGAGGCCGGTCGCCTGTCGTTTACGACGGACTCCGCCGCAGCGATTCGTTCAGCCGAAGCGGTGTTCCTCGCCGTCGGCACCCCGTCGCGGCGCGGCGACGGCTTCGCCGACCTTTCGTTCGTCTACGATGCCACGCGCGAGATTGCGTCCGAAATGCAGGATTTCACCATCGTCGTCATCAAATCGACCGTTCCGGTCGGGACCAATGACGAGGTCGATGCCATCATCCGCAAGCTCCGACCCGACGGCGACTTCGCGGTCGTCTCCAATCCGGAATTCTTGCGCGAGGGCGCCGCGATCGAGGATTTCAAGCGGCCGGACCGCGTCGTGGTCGGTACCGAGGACGAGCGGGCACGCCGCCTGATGCGCGAGGTCTATCGGCCGCTGTTCATCAACGAGACGCCGATCCTCTTCACCGGCCGGCGTGCCGCCGAGCTCATCAAATACGCGTCGAATGCGTTTCTCGCGACCAAGATCACCTTCATCAACGAGATGGCGGACCTTTGCGAGCAATGCGGCGCGGACGTGCAGGAGGTCGCGCGCGGCATGGGGCTCGATCGCCGCATCGCCGGCAAGTTCCTGCATGCGGGGCCGGGTTTCGGCGGCTCGTGCTTCCCGAAAGATACCGCGGCCCTGACGGCGATCGGGCAACGCTATGGCGTGCCGATCAGGATCGTCGAGACGGTGATCGGGATCAACGACGCACGCAAGCGTGCGATGGCCGACAAGGTCGTGGCCGCATGCGGCGGTTCCCTGCAGGGGAAGACGGTTGCGGTACTGGGCCTGACCTTCAAGCCCAATACCGACGACATGCGCGAGGCGCCGAGTCTCGTCATCGTTCCCGCGCTCGAGGCACTGGGTGCGCGCGTGCGCGCCCACGATCCGCATGGGATGGTGGAGGCGCGCAAGCTGATGCCGGCGCTCGAGACCGCCCCCGACCCGTATTCGTGCCTCGACGGCGCCGACGCGGTGGTGATCCTCACGGAATGGGATCAGTTCCGCGCACTCGATCTCGATCGCGTCAAGCGGAGGCTGCGCAGCCCCGTGGTGATCGACCTGCGCAACATCTACAAGCCCGCCGATATGGCGGAAAGGGGCTTCACCTACGTCAGCGTCGGGCGCGGCTGACCATCCGGCCTCTTGCGCTTGTCGCACTTCCGGACGGAAAACCGGATTCCACTTTTCCTGAAAATGCTCTACCCGCGGCCATAGACGTCGTCGAGGCGCACGATGTCGTCCTCGCCGAGATAGCTGCCGACCTGCACCTCGATCAATTCGAGCGAGATTTTGCCGGGGTTGGCGAGCCGATGAACGCTGCCGATCGGGATATAGATGGATTCATTCTCGTGCACGCTGCGCATGTCGCTGCCGAGCGTGACCTCGGCTGTGCCGTGCACCACGACCCAGTGCTCCGAGCGATGAAAATGCTTCTGTAGCGAGAGCTTGTTGCCCGGCTTGACCACGATGCGCTTGACGCGGTAGCGCTCGGCCAGGTCTACGTCCTGGTAGTAGCCCCACGGCCGGTAGATGCGGCGGTGCTCGACCGCCGCGCGCTGGTTTTGCCTCTTGAGCTCCTCGACCAGCGCCTTCACCTGCTCGGCCTTGGCGCGCGCGGCGACCAGCACGGCATCGGCGGTCGAAATCACGATGACGTCGTCGAGCCCGACCACGGTGGTCAAGACCTGGTCTTCGGAGCGCACCAGGCTGTTGCGGCTATCCAGCATCACCACCGGTCCATCGATCGCGTTGCCGGCGGCATCGTGGTCGAGCACCTCCCATACCGTGCTCCAGCTGCCGATGTCGGACCAGCCGAGA
>JGI12053J15887_10000800_pt1 | contig 13603 bp, 14 predicted proteins | sample MedBloCAOM1_O3_FD_15887 | JGI IMG/M metagenome (IMG submission 15887)
GCCACAGCAAACAGTCGTGGCACGCGCGGATCGACCGGCTTGTGTATCGGATGACCAATGCCGGGAATGTTGCGTCTCGACTGGCGATGCTCCGCCACGATGGTGTCGGCAAGCGCCAGCAGGGACAGCTTCGCCTTGGGATCGGGAATCGCGGCAGACAGAATTTTCGCCGCACCTTCGATTGTGCCGACGAACACGGTGCCGAGCCCGAGCAAGCCCGCCGCTACCGCCGCCTGCATCGCCTCGGGCGCGCCGACGTAGGTCATGCGCGTTGCGATCGACGACGGTGTCAGGCCGTGCTCGACAAGCGTCACCAGCAGGGCGTTGAACACCTTCGACTCCGGGGCGGTCGGTAAGCGTCCGACGATTTCAAGAAAGCCCATATCGCCGAGATTGACGCGGCCGATCAGGTCGCGCGGCAGGTCATAGCCGAACACGCCGATCCGATCGGGCGTACTCCACGCGATGTTCGATTGTAGCGGCGTCTGCTTGCGTTTCTTCATCTTTACCTCAACTGAACCCACCGGCCGCGTTGAATGTCTGCGGGAAATCCGCCTCCTCGAACACCGGAACCATCGGCGCGCTGCCGCCCAAGCCGAATTCGTCCCAGCGCGCCGCGACACGTTCGTAGCTGACCTGGGACAGGCGCTCGCGTTTCGGGAACGTATTTATGAAGCGGTAATCCATGCAGGCATTGATCAAGCATTTTGACCCGAACGGCCGCAACTCGCGGGGATTGATGCTCGGGTCAGTGTAGGTGTTCCACGTGTCGCGCAGGAAGTCGATCGAGTACGCGGGCCGCGACCGTGTCGCCATCGCCCAAAGCACCTGGTGGATGTCGGTCGGATCGATATCGTGATCGACAACGATGATGTACTTGCCAAACAAAGCCGCGCCGCGGCACTGCGCCGCTAAGGTCATGACCTGCGTGGCGTGGCCGGGATACATCTGCTTTACCGACACGACGGTGAAGCCACCGGCAGCGGCCTCATGCACCGACCATACGCCCTGAATTCCGGCGATCCCAAGCTTTTCCAGATCCGACCAGGTCGCCGCGGCACGCGACGAACCCCACATCAGCGAGTTATCGCTCGCCGCTCCGTCACAGACGATCGCGCAAGTCAGGATAGGATTGCTGCGATAGCGGAGCCGTTCGATTTTGAAAAACGGCGTCTTTGCCGCCTCGCCGTAATATCCGCAGAACTCGCCGAAGGGCCCCTCCAGGAATTCGTCGCCCGGATATAGAAAGCCTTCGACGATGATCTCGGCATCGGCCGGGAGCGGCAGGCCGGTTACATCGCTTTGGAAAATCTTCACCGGCGCACCGAGAATTCCGCCGCAATGATCGTACTCGTTATGGCCCTCGGGGAAGCTGGTGGCAGCGACCAGGAAGAGCGCCGGATTGATGCCGACCGCGGCGGCGATCGGGACCGGCTTGCCGCGTTTCCACCACTTGTCGCGATCGAGCGCACCATCCTTGCCCGGAATGATATAGACGCCGACCTCGCGGGGCCCCTTGATCATCATGCGATAGGTGCCGAGGTTGACGCGGCCGGTGTCGGGATCCTGCGTTATCACCGCGTTGGCGGTACCAATGTAGCGTCCGCCATCGAGCGGCCAGAAGCGCGGCGCCGCCAGCTTAGTGATGTCGATCTTGTCGCCGGCGACTACATTCTGATTACACAGCGCAAGGCCCTGATCGACATCCTCGGGGGCCAGCGTCGCTTGCATCTTCTTCTGCAGCATCCGGATCGCTTCGAGCGGATGCGCCACCGGCCTTTCGCCCATCGTGATGCAAAGCCGCGAGATGCTACTTGAATGGATATTCAACAGGGCGCGCTGGCCCGGCATCCCCTTGATGTTCTCGAACAGGAGAGCCGGTCCCTTTCGGCCGCCGTTGAGGTAAGCGAGCGTGGTCATTTCCAGATCGGGATCGACCTCGGCGCCGATCCGTTTCAAGTCGTCGATCGCTTCGACCCGTTCAAGCCAGGTATCCAATCCGCTTTGGATCGTGTTCGGCAGCATCGGCATGGCAGCGCCTCCCGCGGCGTCTTAGTCAATAGAAATCTGAGCGGTCGCTCCAAGTTCGGTCCATCGCTTAATCTCGTCGTCGATGAACGAAGCGAATTCTGCCGGCGGCTTGTAGGCCGGCACAGCGCCCTGGGCCTGCAACAGCTCCCGAGTCTCGGGCGTCCCGGAGACCGCGCGCAGCTCACGGTCCAACATGTCGACGATGCTAGCGGAAGTTCCGGCGGGCGCCAGCAAGCCAACCCAGGAGCCGACGATGAAACCCGGAACGCCGGCTTCCGCCATAGTAAGCACGTCGGGCATCAGCGGAGAGCGTTGCGCGCCGGTGTATCCGAGCGGCTTCAGTGCGCCCGAACGGATATAGGGCAACGCGACGGGGACCGCGTGAAAGCACATCTCGACGCGCCCAGAGAGCAGATCAGGCATTGCCGCAGCGCCGCCCTTGTAGGGGACGTGGACGATGTCAACGCCAGTCGCAACCTTGAACAGCTCGCCGGCGAGATGGGTGGACGTTCCGGCCCCGAACGAGGCGTAGCTGAGACGTCCCGGCTGCCCCTTGGCGAGCTTGACCAATCCCGCCACAGTCGACGCCGGTGAAGTCGGATGAACCGCCAGCACCAGCGGCACCATGCCGACCAAGGCGATCGGCGCGAATGCGGTGCGCGTATCATAGGGCATCTTCTTCTTGAGCGCCGGAAGGATGGTGACCTCATTCGACGCGGCGAAAAGCAGAGTTGAACCGTCCTTTGGCGCCCGGGCGACAGACTGCGCCGCCAACATGCCGCCGGCGCCCGAGTTGTTCTCGACCACCACGGTCGCGTTGAGCCGCGCTCCGATCTTTTCGGCGATCACGCGCGCCACAATGTCGGTGGAGCCGCCCGCCGGATAACCGACGAGTAGCGTGATCCGCTTTGGAGGACCGTCCTGCGCGACCGCCGGCTGCGTCACCGCAGCAACGAGCGCTACAATCACAGCGACAAGCTTCGACATCCTTCATCTCCTCCCGTGTTTATCATTCCGACTGTCCGGACGTTCTTTTTGGCAGCAAAGCAAGCATCGTCACAAGGCTTCGGCACGACGCAGCAACCGCCGCTTCGGCTGCTTCCCGCCCCCATTCGCCGCACGCTGCGGCGCCCCCCGCGTTCCATCGATTTCGTCAGGTGAGAACCGCGATACATCGAGAAAATCGAACACCGCGTTAAGCAGCGACGTCAGTTCGTCAATCTGCTTGGCCGTGAAATTCTGAAGCAGTCCACGCTGCACGTGCACGCTGTAACGCTCGCAGTCGCGGGCGATCTCCTCGCCGGCCGGCGTCATCGTCACGGTGACCGCGCGGTTGTCCTTGCGCGAGCGACGTCGCCGGATTAGTCGCCTGGCCTGAAGCCGCTTGAGCTGGTGCGACATCGTCGACTGCGGCAGCGCCATGGCATCGACCAACTGGCCGATCCGCATCTCGCCGCGTTTTAGCAGGAACAGCAGAATTCGTGACTCGTAGATGTTGATGCCTTGGGTGCTCAGCAGCTTGTTCGCAATCTGAGTGAAGCGCGCGTTCACCCGATGCGCGATCAGCGATATGCGACGTTCCAACACAACGCGCGCTTCATCCGAGCGCGGTGGCATGATCTGAGTGGCGTTTGCTGGCATTTCGACGGCAGCCTCAAGACGTCACACGGAAACATAATCGATCAAAGCGATCAACCCATTTCGATTATATCGGCATCGATATAGTTGTACATCATTGGTATCTATGGTCTTTTTTGCATTCAACAGATAAGCTATTGACACAAACAAGCATCAGGCCGAGATTGAAAGCAACAAGAAGAAAGAATTCAGGGAGGACGAAGCTGGACACATGTCCGCATTCACGCAGCCGTCGCGCGAACAGCGCTGATGTTAGCGCGGTCGTGTCGGCTGCGTTCGCGGGTTCCTGCCATGACTGAGTCATTCACGACATTGCGGACGACAACCGTTAGGAGGGTCATGACCGTGACCTTGGAGCACCCGCCGGTCAATCTGATGGACCGCGCGATGTTTCGCGACCTGCGCGTGCTGCTCGACACCCTACAACAGGATACCGAGATTCGCGCGGTCGTGTTCCGCAGTGCGATTCCCGAGTTCTTCATCTGTCACGCAGATCTCAGTCTCTTCAAGGAACGGCCGGCGCCACTCAAATCGACCAAGCTCAATTTCATTCACACGTTGTTCGAGCAGTACCGCACGCTGCCCAAGGCGACGATTGCGATGATTGAAGGCCACTGCAACGGTGCCGGCACCGAGTTCGCGACATCGCTCGACATGCAATTCGGCGCGATCGACCGCGCCTTCATCGGCCAATTCGAGGTGGCGCTTGGCGCCTTACCGGGTGGCACCGGCACACAGCGACTGCCGGCGCTGATGGGGCGCTCGCGCGCGCTCGAACTCATCCTCGGATGCGACGAGCTCGACGCCGGCACGGCCGAGCGTTACGGCCTGATCAACCGCGCACTAACGGCCGACAAAATCGGACCTTTCGTCGACGCCCTGGCTCAGCGCATCGCCACGTTTCCGCTCGATGCGATCGCTCTCGCCAAAAAGTCCGTCGATCACGGCCTCGGCGATCCAACACCCGCCCTGTCGGAGGAATCCTTCCTGGCCGGACGACTAATGGCGTCGCCGGAGGTGCGTCGACGCTTTGCCAACATCCTCGAACGTGGCGCGCAGACACCCGAAGGGGAACGCGACTTAACGCAGCTCTTGATGAAGATAGGAGCCCCCGCGTGAATTCCAGCTCGCCCGCGACCGCGACACGAGCGATCACCGAGGTGATGGGCCATCGCCTGCCCGCGGAGACGATGGGCGGACTGTTCTGGCATCGAGTTCAGGCGGCGCCCGACGCTGTCGGATTCCGCTTCGAAACCGAGCAGTTTACCAATGCCGAGTTCGCCACGCTGGTCAACCGCATCCGCGCTTCGTTGCATCGTGACGGAGCCCACCGCGGCTCACGCATCGCCGCCTTCATGTACAACTCGCCGCTCCTTCTGGCACTGTTCATGGCCTGCGCCAGCGACGGCATGGTGTTCTGTCCGATGAACGTCGCCCTCCGCCGCAGCGACCTCGCCTACACCTTGGGCGACGTGGAGCCGGCTGTCGTGTTCTTCGATGCCGAGCTCGCCGAGATCTATCTCCCGGCCGCGGGCGAGGTCGGGATTGGCCGCGCGGTGGTCGCGGGCGATGTCAAAGGCCTTGCGGGAGCCGGCATCACCCGCCTCGACGACTGGCTGACGAATGCGGACCGCACCGGGCTGGCCCCTGGCATTTCGCCAAGCGATCCGCTCTGCATCATCTACAGCGGCGGCACGACCGGATTGCCCAAAGGCATCGTCATGCCGCAGTTCGGTCCGGTCGCGGCGGCGCTGCGCTTCAGCCTGCTGGCCGATTTTTCCGAGCATGAGACTTATTTCTCGGTACTGCAGATTTCTCACTCGTTCACTCCGCTGATCGCGCTACCGTTCTGCCTGATGTACGGCCACACCTTCTGCTTCTGGAAATGGTGGAGCGCGTCCCGCTACGTCGACATGGTGGCGCAACTGAACGCCACCATCAGCGACGCCTTCATCGGCATGATCGCGACGCTGCTGCGGACGCCTCCGCGGCCACAGGACGCGGTGTTGCAGAAGGTGCGGGTGATTGCCGGGCTGGGCGGCCTCGACGCTGTCGCGATGAAGTTGCGCGAGGACTTCCAAGAGCGCTTTGGCTCGACCACATACGATCTTTATGGATTCACCGAGTCGAACGGCCTCGTTGCCTTCGAGCGCGACGGCGACCCGCGCAAGGCTGGATCGTGTGGCAAGGTCTGCGACTGGTTCGACGTGATCGTCGCGGACAAGAACGACTTTCCCGTGCCGACCGGCGAGACCGGCGAAGTGCTGGTGCGGCCGCGCGTACCCTATACGGTCGGGCTCGGCTATCACAACAAGCCTGCCAACACCGCGCACACCTGGCGCAATCTTTGGATCCATACCGGCGACCTCGCCTACTTCGACAAGGACGGCTACCTGTTTTACGTCGGCCGGCGAAACCACTTCCTGCGGCGTCGCGGCGAGCTGATTTCGGCGGCCGAGATCGAGCGCGTGGTGATGAACTTTCCCGGCGTGGTCGAGGTCGCGGTGGTGGCCGCGCCGTCCGAATTCGGCGAGGACGAGGTGCGCGCCTGCATCGTAAGCAACAAGACTGACTTCGAGCCGAGGCAGCTCATCGAATACCTGCGCGAACAGGTCGCGCCGTTTAAGGTGCCACGTTACATCGACCTGCTGGACACCCTTCCGCGCAGCGGCGCCAAGCGCGAAATCGAGAAATTCAAATTGCAAGCGCGGGATCTGGCGCTCGCATGGGACAGCGCGAAGGATTCCGCAAACGCGACATACAACAAAGCCGGGAGGACATCATGAGCAATAGGTTTGATCGCCGCCAGGTGTTGGCGGGCGCCATAAATGCCGGAGCGGTGCTGCTGTCGAGCTCGATGCTGGCGCGGCCGGCGTTGAGCCAGGGTATCGGTCCTGATGTCGGCATCAACAAGACATCGATCAAGATTGGCTTAAGTGGTGGCATCACTGGCCCGATCGCCTTCGCCTCGCGGCAATTCTCCGGCTACATGCAGAAGCAGTTCGAGCGCATCAACGCCGTAGGCGGCGTGAATGGCCGCAGGATCGAGCTGACAATCCTGGACGACGGCGGCAAGGGTGACGTTGCGCTTCAGAATGCGCAACGCCTGCTCCAGCAACAGCAAGTCTTTGCCATGACCACTATCGGAACCGCGACCACGGCGGGTATTCTCGACTTCCTCACCAAGCAGAACGTGCCCCTGCTCTTCCCCGGCGCCTACAACACGGAGCTGATCTCGCCTGTGCGCGCCAACACCTTCGCCCTATACCAGCCCTATGAGGGCCAGATCGGCGCGCTGACCAAGTGGGCCTATGGCAAAATGGGCCCCGGGTCGGCGGTCATCGTCCGCGCCAATCCGCCGAGCTTTGATCTCAGCGCCAAGAGTTCCGCCGCGGCAGTGCAGGCAGCCGGCGGCACGGTCGCGGCAACACTGAACACTACCTACAACCAGCCGGAATGGACCTCGATTGTGATCCGGATCAAGGAGGCAAACCCGGATTACATCATCGTCCTGACAACGGCCTCGGACATGGGCCGGCTGTGGCAAGAGCTGACGCAGCAAAGCGCTCAGCCAAAGAAGGCGATGCTCGGCATCAGCCCGCTGGCCGACCAAGCCTTCCTAGATACCGCGGGCGGCAATGTCCCGGACGACAAGATCTTCGCCGCGCTGCCTGCCACTGTGGTGCAGACCGCCCCCGAAGCCAAGGAGGCGCGCGACCTCATGCCGAACGAGAAGATGGGCATCTTCGGCCTGGAGGGCGCGGCTTCGGCCTCGGTCATTGCCGAGGCGCTGCGCCGCCTCGGAGACAATGTAACACGGGGCAAGCTGATCGAGCTGCTCTCGGACAAGTTTGAGCCCTATCGACTACCGTACATGGATACGGCGAAGTCCGCACCCAATCACCTATTGGTGCAGTCGGTCGGCGTGTCGACGATCAAAGGCGGCGCGTTCGTTCCGGCAACCAACGAGTTCGTGCTGTAGCTCGGGCGCGGCGGACGGGGAGCGTAGCGAGATGTTGGCGGCAACCGTTGTCGGCGGGATTTCGTTGGGCTTCCTCTATGGGCTCGTAGCGCTCACCCTGATCCTGCTGGTGCGCACCACTGGCGTTCTGAATTTCGCGGCAGCCGACGTTGGCATGTTCTGCGCCTTCATCGCCTTCATCGCGATCACGCAATTCCAGATGCCTGTCGTCGCCGCGATCGCTTTGACTGCGGTCTTCGCGGCTCTTCTCGGCGCCTTGACTTATGGCAGCATCATCCTGATCCGTCCCGCCGATCCGCTGATGCTGTCGTTGCGCACGCTCAGCATCCTTATCATCGTGCGGGCGCTCGCTTACAAGTTCTGGGGCGCCAACTCGCCTTATCGGTTTCCACGCATTGTTCCGGACGGTGGGATTCTCGTGCTGGGCGTCAACATGAACTATACGCAGCTCACCGTCATCGCATTGGCGCTGGTGATGGCGCTCGCAGTGAGCTGGCTGACCGGTGCGACGCGGATCGGATTGATGCTGCGCGCCGTCAGCTCGGATCGCGAGACCGCCGCCGACCTTGGCGTGGCCGTCATCCGCGTCGACCTCGTGGCATGGTGCATGGCCACGCTGGTCGCCGGCGTAGTCGGCATTCTTGTGGCTCAGCTCACCTTCCTCTCTCCCGACATGATGTCGCCGGTCCTGCTGGCGGGCTTCGCCGCCGCGCAACTCGCCGACATGCAATCGATGCGCACCGCGCTGATTGCCGGTGTCGCACTCGGCATTATCCAGTCGCTGTCGTCGGTCTATCTGAATCAGCCCGAGTGGTCTCAGGTCCTGTCCTTCGCCGTGTTGGCCGGTGGGTTGCTGCTGCGCGGACAGTTGCGGCGCCGGGTCGTGGCGACATGAGCGCGCGGCCTACCCCCGTGGCTTCGTCGTGGCGGCCCTCAATAACGATTCCACTGGTGCTCCAGGCACGCAGCGGTCTGGTCGTGATGCTGATAAGCCTCGCCATCGCGCCAGTGATTCTGTCCGATTACGAGCTGACGTTGTTCGCCACGGGCGTCTCTTATTCGGTCGCTGTGCTCGGCGTGGCGCTTGGGTTTTCCAGCGTTGGCATGCTGACGCTGACCCAACCGGCGATGATGGTGATCGGTGGCTTCGTCGCCCTTCAGCTCATCGAGCTTTGGCACTTTCCGTTCCTGCTCGCCGCCGTAATCGGCACCGCCGTCGGCATGCTGAGCGCCATCCCCCTGGGTTGGCTGACCTGCCGGCTCGACAAATTCTCGTTCGCGGTGCTGGGCTTCGCCTTCACGTATTTGGTTGCCATGCTGATGTCGTCCCGTTTGCTGGTCGACGTCACCGGCGGCGAGCTCGGCAAGCCGTTCCCGGCGGCTACCGCATTCGGCCTTCCGCTTCAAGGCGTGTGGGGCTACAGCCTGATCGCCGCTGTGACGCTGGTTTCGTTCGCCGTGGCAGCCGTGCTGTTTCGCTCAACCATGGGCCGTATCCTTCTGGTGATGAACCAGGACGACGTGGTGGCGCGCACCGCCGGCGTGAACACTAACCTGCATCGCATCAGCCTCACCGCCATCGTGAGCGGCTACGGCGCGCTGAGCGGCGCACTGGTCGGGCAGGCTAGTGGTTTCATCGCGCCGCCGCAGTTCGATGTTGCTCTGTCCATTTCGCTTCTGGCTATGGCTCTGGTCGGCGGTGCCGGCTATCTCCTCGGTGCGTTCGTCGGCACCCTGATCCTACAATTCGTCCCGGCATTCCTCGGCTTTGAGCAAATCGATCGCGAGATTCTGGTCGGCATCATCTTACTGTTCTGTCTGGTCGCAGCACCGAATGGGCTTTTGGCTGCGCTTCGACACATTCCCATGCGAAGGCGACCATGACGGCGCCCGCCGCCTTGCTTGCCGACGCCGTAACACTCCGTTTCGGCGCGCTGCGCGCGCTCGATGACGTCTCAATCAGCGTCAATCCGGGCGAGATCGTCTCGCTCATCGGACCGAATGGCGCCGGAAAGACCACGCTCCTCAATGTGGTCTCGGGCCTGCTGCCCGCGGAGAGCGGGCGCATCCTCATCGGCGGCAACGATATCAGCCGCGACCCGCCTAACAAGCGCTCGCTCGCCGGGTTGCGCCGCACGTTCCAGCACGCACGGCTCGCGGACGACCTCACGGTGATGGAGAATGTTCTGATTGGCGCCTCGATTGCGGATTATCCCGGTTCGCTCTTCGGCGAGTGGCTCTGCCTGCCGTCGCGAACTGCCAAGCTCAGGGCGCAACGCGACCATGCCATGGCGCTTCTCGCGTCCCTCGATCTGGCGGACATTGCCGAGCTACACGTCAGGCAGCTCTCGTTCGGAAGAAAGAAGCTTATCGATCTCGTCCGTGCGCTGATGACGTCGCCGAGCATCCTTCTCATGGACGAGCCCACCGCCGGTTTGTCCGAAGCTGAGATCGAGACCCTGATCGCGGTCGTGAACCGTTTGCGCGCCAGCACTACGGTTCTGCTAGTGGCGCATCACATGGGCTTCGTCGCCAAGGTGGCGAACAGCGTGATCTGCCTGGTCGCCGGGCGCGTGATTGCTCGTGGTACGCCGCGCGAGATGCAATCTGACCCCAAAGTTCTCGCTGCCTACATGGGCACATCATGAGCGCGCCGGCACTGATGCTCGACAACGTCGCAGTGTCGTATCGCGGGCTGCGCGCCCTCGAAGGAGTAGCGCTGTCGCTTGACCGCGATGAGATGCTGGGCGTCGCCGGTCCGAACGGCGCCGGCAAGACGTCGCTGCTTCGAGCCATTGCCGGTCTGGTTCCCTTGGCCGACGGCCGCGTCATCTTTGATGGTCAGGTCTTGGCCGACGCGTCTTCGCGCCATCGGCTGAGCGTCCGCCGCATTGTGCGCTCGGGCATGTGCCTGGTCCCGGAAGGCCGTCGGCTGTTCGCCGGTTTAAGCGTCGAAGACCACTTGCGGTTCGGCGCCTATCTGGTCGACAGCACCGATGTCGCCACCGATCTCGAGCGCGTTTATCGCATCTTTCCGAAGCTCGCTGAGCGCCGGCGCCAGGACGTCGCCACCCTGAGCGGCGGCGAGAAGCAGATGGTGGCGATCGGCCGCGCCCTGATGGCACGACCCAAGCTGCTTATGATCGACGAGTTGTCGCTCGGTCTGGCGCCGCTGATCGTCAACGAGCTGATCGAAGCGCTGCGGACGCTGAAGGCGGCCGGAGGCATGACGATCATTCTTGTGGATGAATGTCTTGGTCCCCTCAGCTTGGCCGTATCGAGGGTGTTGTTCCTGTCGCGCGGCCGAGTTCAAGCCATCCAATCTCCAGAGGAGATCCGGAAGGACGCCGCTGCTCTGTATCTCGCGCATCAGGATTAGCGACGTGCCTTACCTGGAGGACCAAGAACCGGGAGGCACAACGACCACGGCGTCGCGCACTCTGTCCGAGCAAAATATTGAGGCTTTCGCTCAGTTGTCCGGCGATCGGCATCCGATCCACACCGATGCGGCCTACGCGAAACAACGCGGCCACGACGACATCATCGCGCACGCCCTGCTCGTGCTGACCGTCGCGCAGGGGCTTACGGGTGGCTCCGGGATTTTCGGAGACGGCGCATTGGCCTTCCTTGCCCTGACTTGGCGCATGATCGAGGCGGTCTATCCGGGCGACACCTTGAACGTTCATGCCACGGTGCAGAGCCAAAGCGAAAGCTGCAAGGACCCGTCTCGCGGCATTGTCGAATTCGCGTTCCGCGTTTTCAATCAACGGGGGCGCCAGGGTGGGCGAAGGCTGGGCGCAGTTATTCGCCAAACACCTCCACAAACGTGAACCGATTTCTCATCTGCAAACATCTGAGGTGATTCATGCCCGGACGCTACTTCGAGCAACTCAATCCCGGCGATGTCTTCCGTCACGCGACGACGCGGACTATTACCGAGATGGACAACGTGCTGTTTTCGTCGCTGACCATGAATCCGCAGCCGGCGCACATCGACGAGGAATACGCCAAAACGACCATCTATGGCGCACGCATCGTCAATTCCTGCTTCACACTAGGCCTGCTGCTCGGCTTCTCTGTGCCTGACCTGACTCTGGGTACCACGATCGCGGTGATTTCTTTCGAGAACGTCGTGTTTCCCAAGCCGGTCTTCCATGGCGACACCCTGCATGCCGAATCTGCCGTGCTCGAACGACGCGAGAGCAAGAGCCGGCCTGACGCCGGCATCGTGATCTTCGACCATCGCGCCTTCAACCAGCGCAACGAACTTGTCGCCAGTTGCCGCCGCGTCGCTTTGATGAAGAAGATGCCGGCTGCCACCGCATGACCGATACAGCCAGTACATATCGGCGCCGGATCGGCGGCGCAACGGTGACTGCGCTGAGCGACGGCGTGGTCGATGCGTCGCTCAAGATCATCGCTGGCGCATCGGCTGACGAGGTCCGCAATGATCTCGTTGAACGCGGTTTTCCTGTCGAGCCCCGGATATCCGTCAATGCGTTCGCGCTCCAGATCGATCGCCACACCACGTTAATTGACACAGGCGCTGGCGGAAAGTTCGGCGCGACGCTGGGACGGCTCCAGGACAGTCTTGCCCTCGCCGGGATTGACCCCCGCGACGTCGAAACCGTTCTCCTAACCCACATGCATCCGGATCATTCGAACGGCCTCACCGACGCAAAAGGGAGCCCGATATTCCCCAATGCCGAGCTGGTTATGCACGAGGACGAACTGGCGCACTGGATGGACGATGCCCGAATGGCCCAGGCCAGCCCGCGCCAGCGACGCGACGACTTCGAAGCCGCACGCCGGGAGATCGCACCATATCGCGATCGGCTCCGGTTATTCCGGAAAGGCGAGGTCATTTCCGGCGTGCGGGCGCTTCCGCTGCCGGGCCACACGCCGGGCCACACAGGTTACTTGATCGGCTCCGGTCCGGAGACGCTATTGATTTGGGGCGACGTCGTGCATTTGCCCGATGTGCAGCTGGCCCGGCCGGGTGTCGCCGTCGTCCTCGACACAGACAAGGATGCTGCAATAGCAACCCGCAGGCGGGTGCTCGACATGGCCGCCGCCGAGGGTTTTCTTGTCGCTGGAATGCACCTGCATTTCCCTGGCTTTGGCCGGGTGCTGCGTCAGGCGGATACGTTTGCGCTAGACCTCAAATGGCGGCGATGACCGCTTAACTTGGACCCCAAAATTCAGCCGAAGCGGCCCAACGAGGTAGCCTGCCCTACTTTCGGTTTGGGTCCAAACTGAGAAAACTTCACGGCGAAGCGCGGTCGCGATATCGGAAACCGCAGTTGCCAGTGATGTGGGCGGTGAACAGCCCATTGAGGCCGAGAAAGCCGATGACGTCCGTGCATCCGGCAGTGTCGCTCAGCAGGGCGCGGCCTCGTTCAGGCTCCGGCCGCTCAGCGCGGGCGCGGCCGGGCGGGTTTCCATCGCGGCGACCCGGTTCTTCACCGCTCGCTGCACCTTCCCGAAGGCGCGCACCTCGATCTGGCGCACGCGCTCGCGCGAGACGCCGAACTCGGCGGCCAGATCCTCGAGCGTGATCGGGTCGTCCGCCAGCCGGCGTGCCTCGAAGATGCGCCGCTCGCGGTCGTTGAGCACCGAGAGCCCATCGACGAGCGCTTTCCGGCGATTGTCCGCCTCCTCGCTTTCCGCGAGCCGCGTTTCCTGGTCGGAGACGTCGTCGACCAGCCAATCCTGCCATTCGCCGGAATCGCCGTCCTCGCGGATCGGGGCGTTGAGTGACACGTCGCCGCCGAGGCGCCGGTTCATGTCGACCACGTCCTGCTCGGTCACGCCCAGGCGCTTGGCGATGAGCTTGACCTGGTCGGGACGAAGGTCCCGTTGGGTCAAAAAATTGAAGGTGTGCCGCGATCGGAATGATGCAGCAGCGCATCGCGGACCTTCCCATTTTTTGTTCTTGACTGTTGCGAACTA
>JGI12053J15887_10000801_pt1 | contig 13599 bp, 10 predicted proteins | sample MedBloCAOM1_O3_FD_15887 | JGI IMG/M metagenome (IMG submission 15887)
GTGCGCGCCTGGGACCAGCAGGCGCGGATCGTGCTTCGGATCGGACCGCTCGACCTTGCTTATTTCGAGCGGCTGCTGCCGGACGGGCCGCTGTTGCGCGAACTGGTCGCGCTGGTCCGGGCCTTTATCGGGTTCGAAGTGGGCTTTGCCGTCAATCCCGTGCTGGCCCGCAACGCTGTCCCGCCGCTCGGCATGCCCCATCCAGGCGAGCCGGGCGCGGCGGGGGCGGGGCCTCTCCTGGGCTGGAACACCTGGCTGCCGACATCCGCGGTCGCCCCCCGACGAACGGACGCGGGCGACGCGCTTTTCGAAGCTGAGATTGTTGAAGGACGTGCATGAGCCAGTCGTGGACCAGCGGCTACGTTGCCGACATCGCCTATATCGAAGGCTTCTACATCCAGCAGTCGCCGGCCCGCATGGCGCTTGCCTGCCTGAGCGGCAACGTCGCGGTCGATCTGCCGGAGCCGGAGGACGCCGCCTGCTATCTCGAGCTGGGCTGCGGCTGCGGCATCGGCGCGCTTTTGACCGCCGCGTCGAACCCGGCATGGCAGGTCACCGCCATCGACTACAACCCTGCTCATATCGCCATCGGCATGAGCCTCGCCCGGGCGGCGCGCCTCGACAATATCCGCTTCCTGGAAGCCGACATCTCGCAGCTGGCTGGAACGGCCGCGGCCGAGGCGATTCCGGCGGCGGATTTCGTCAGCCTGCACGGCATGTGGTCGTGGGTCAGCGACGACGTGCGGACCGGCATCGTCCGGCTGCTGGCCGCCAAGACGCGTCCTGGCGGCATGGTGCATGTGAGCTACAACGCCCTGCCGGCCTGGCAGGGCGCCATCGGAATGCAACGGCTCATCTACGAGGCCGGCATCCGCTCCGCTGGCCGCAGCGACTTGCAAGCCCAGGCGGGGCTGGCGCTGACGCGCGAGATCAAGGCGGCCGGCGGCAAATATCTCACCGAGAGTTCCTTCGCCAGCGACCTCATCGACACCACCACCGACATGTCGCGGGAATACCTGTCGCACGAATATATGAGCGCGCACTGGGCGCCGGCCTTCCATGCCGACGTCGCCGCGGCGATGGCGCAGGCCAAGCTGGACTGGGTGGCATCGGCCAGTCCGCTGGAGAATTTTCCCGAATTGATGCTGACGCCGGAGCAGCGCGCCTTGGTGGATCGCTACAAGGATCCGACCATGCGCGAATTGATCAAGGACACGTGCCTGCCGCGCCAGTTGCGCCACGACGTTTTCGTGCGGGGCGCACGGCGCATCCGCAACGACGAGCGCGACGCGGCGCTCGCGCGCCTGACCGTGGTGCCGGTCGTCAGTCCCGGCGAACTGCAGACGCAGATACGGGTGCCCGCAGGCCTGGCGGAGGTCGGCGAACCCTTGAAGAGGATGATGGCCGCCGCGATGCGGGGGCCGACGACGATCAGCGATCTGTTGGCCCTCGAGCAGGGACGAAGCAACCCGGCGGAGCTGGTGAGTATGCTGGTGGGTTCCCATCAGTGCCAGATCGTGACCAGACCGCAGGGCGTGCAGCCCGACTCCGCCAATCGTCTCAACCGCGTGTTCGGAGCGCGCGTGCGGACGATTGCCGAAGTCACGACGTCCGGCGGTCTGGCGTCCGGGCGGCTCGGCACCGGGCTCTCGGCGGCGCCGCTCGTGCAGTTCATCGCCGCCCGCCTGCTCAGTGGCGAATGCGAGGACGACGCCAAGGCCTGGATAGAAACCTTGAGCGCGGACATCGTGCCGGAGAAACATGATAAGGTGCGGTCGGTCGTTCACGCGGCCATCGAGCAGCGCGTTCCGATCCTGCGCCAGCTGCAGATGGTCCCCACCTAGACCGCGGGCTCTACCTTAAATAGAAGAATCCCAACAAAATACATCCTTCTGACAAAATTGCCGTCTAAGGAACATGGAAACGTCCGGCAAGCTGGGTTACCGTCGTAGCCCGCGGGAGAACCGATCGTGACTTGGCTTCTGGGGCATCACACCAAACGCTGCGCGGCACCTCATGCCCAGTGACAAGAAATCGTTGCTGGATCTCACCAGCACCGCCGAGCATGAGCTGGACGCGATACGGCTGGTGGCGCACGAGACGATCAGCGAGCTGTTCCGATTTGAGATCGAGGCGGTTGCGACCGGCACGATCGACCCGCGAAACATGCTCAACAAGCCTGCCTGCCTCGCCGTCAATCATGGCGAGAAGGCGACGCGGTATTTCCACGGCATCGTCGCCGAGTTCGGCCCCATCGAAACAAGCGGCGTGGTCGACACGCTCTATCGCATCGTCCTGGTGCCGCAGCTTGCCCAGGCCAATATCCGCAGCGATTGCCGCCTGTTCTTCAACAAGACCGCCGAGGATATCCTCAAGACGATCTTCAACGACTCGGGCGTGACCAAAATCGCGTTTCGGCTTTATTCCCAGCCGACGCCCCGCAAGGCCACGGCACAGTACAACGAGACATCGTTGCATTTCGTGACCCGGCTGATGGAAGAAGAGGGATGGTTCTACTTCTTCGAGCATGATGCCAACGGCCATACGCTCGTGGTGACCAACGACAATAACGGCTTCGCGACCATTCCCGGGGCCTCCGTCCATCTCGGCGTCGGCACGACGGCGGACCAGTTGACCGAATTCCGCAAGTCCGAGGCCTTTGCCCCGGGCAAGGTCAGCCTGCGCGATTACGACCACGACGTGCCCAGCAAGAACCTCAAGGTCGACCAGAATACGATCCTCAAGCACGGCGGCGTGGGCAACCGCGGCGTATTCCACTGGCCGGCGCTCACCCGCGAGACCTCGCAGGCCAAGGATCGCGCAAAGTGGCGGATGGAGGCGGCCGAGGCGGCGGTATCGCTGATCGGCGCGGGCGGCGACATGGCGAGCCTCGTCGCCGGCGGGAAGTTCAAGTTGCGCGACAAGGCCGGGGCGGAAACGCTCCATGTGGTCCGGGAAATCACTCATTTCGCCGAGGATGACAGCGGCTCCAGGCGCGGCGGGGGCGCCAGCAGCTATTCGAACAGTTTCACAGCCTTTGCCAACACGGTGCCGTGGCGGCAACCGATGGCCACCGCGCGGCCGCGCATGGAAGGGCTGCATACGGCCATTGTCCTGGGCCCCTCGGGCGAGGAGATCCACACCGACGACCAGGGCCGTATCAAGATCCGTTTCTTCTGGGACTGGCGCGAGGATGCGACCGCCGACAGCAGCGACTGGGTGCGCGTGGTGCAGCCGTGGGCCGGCAACCAGTGGGGCGGCCAGTTCATCCCGCGCGTCGGCACGGAGGTCGCCGTCGCCTTCATGGATGCCGATCCCGATCGGCCCATCGTCGTCGGCGGATTCTATAACGGCAACGACAAGCCGATCTTCCCGGTGGCCGAGAAGACGAAGCTGGGCTTTCGCTCGCGATCCGTGACCAAGGGCGGCAAGGAAGACTTCAACGAATTNTCGTTCGACGACAAGAAGGGCAGTGAANTGGTCTTTCTGCATGCGCAGAANGACATGANGACCGAGGTCGAGNACGANCAGANNCTNANNGTCGACNACGACCGCACCGTCACCATCANGNNCAACGAGANGGTGACGATANANNAGGGNGATCAAAGCACCGAAGTGAAGCTNGGCGACATCTCGGTGAAGGTCGATGTCGGCTCCATCACCATGGAGGCGATGCANTCGATCACGCTCAAGGTCGGGCAGAGCTCGGTGAAGATCGACCAGATGGGCGTCACGATAAGCGGCATGATGATCAAGATCGAGGGGCAGGTCATGACGACGGTTCAGGGCACGATGACGACCGTCAAGGGTGATGCCATGCTGACCCTCTCGGGCGGCATCACCATGATCGGATGAGGCCATTCCAACCATGTCTTCTCCAGCCTCCGGCAAGACGAACAAACTGAGCGGCGACTTCTCGCGCGCGCTGCCGCACCTGCAGCTCGATGCCGAAGCCACGACCGCGCTCGGCGGCTGCGCCGATGCCCTCGAGGCGCTGGCTCGGCTCGAGCAGGCCGGATTTCTGATCGAGGCGACGCGGCTGGTCGCCCACGCCATGCCGGCGCGTGAGGGGGTGTGGTGGGCGTGCGCCTGTTCGCGCCACACCGCCCCGTCCGGCGCGAATCCGGCGGCCGAGACGACGGTGCGCGACGCGGCGGAGGANTGGGTGCGCCGGCCGACTGACGAGCATCGGCGCGCGGCGATGAAGCAGGCGGAGACGACGGGCTTTGGCAGCCCCGAGGCCTGGGCTGCCGTCGCCGCCTTCTGGAGCGGCGATTCGATGGCGCCGCCGGAAGCCCCGAAAGTGCCGCCACAGCCGCATTTCACCGGGCTCGCGGTCGCCGGCGCCGTCGCCTTGGCCGCCGCCCGTGGTCCGGCTACGCGGCGCGAGGCCAGGCTTCAGCGCTTCCTGGCCGCGGCCAAGGACATCGCCTCGGGCGGCGTCGGCCGCATCGACGTGGAGACGGATTGATGGGTATGCCCGCCGCACGCTTGGGCGATATGCATGTCTGCCCGATGGTCACGGTCCTCGTCCCCCATGTCGGCGGCCCGATTGCCGGTCCCGGCTGCCCGACCGTGCTGATCGGCGGCATGCCGGCCGCCCGCGTCGGCGACATGCTTGTCTGCGTCGGGCCGCCCGACGTGATCGCGATGGGCTCGTTCACGGTGCTGATCGGCGGCATGCCGGCGGCGCAGTTGGGCAGCATGTGCGCCCATGGCGGCGCCGTCGTCGTCGGCTGTCCGACGGTCCTAATCAGTTGATGGGCTGGATTGTGGCGCGGCCTCGGGCGATGTCGAGGCAGGAGCGCCGGCCGCCTTTGCTTCCATAACAGCCGGTCCGTCGCCAGCGCTGAAATCGATCGTGACAGCGGTGATGTTGTCCGTCGCCTGGGCGGTGAGGGCAGCCATTACGAGGCGTGCGGCGCCGGTGGCGTCATCGCCGGAAAGCAGTTCCGCAAGCCGCTCTTCGGGAAGCGTCTTGCTCAGGCCGTCGCTGCACAGCAACAGCCGGTCGCCCGCCATGAGCTGCCCGGTCCGCTTCTCCAGCTCGAGGACATCGCTGTCGGCGCCCACGGCGCGCGTGATGACATTGGCTTGCGGATGGCCGATCGCTTCGGCTTCGCTGATGGTGCCGCTTTCGACCAGCGCCTGCACCAGGCTGTGGTCGCGCGTGATCTTGGTGAGGGTATGATCGCGCAGCAGGTAGGCGCGGGAATCGCCCGCCCACAGGCAGGCGAAATGGTCGTCGCGCGCCAGCAGGACGACCACGGTCGTCGCCACCATCGCGCCGTCGCCGTGCCGTGAGGCCTCGGCGTGCAGGCGCGCATGCGCTGCCTCGAGGCGTGACCTTACCTCAAGGAGCATCTCGGCGGCCGAGAGGCCCGCGTCGATGGTCTGCAGCAGGCCCGCGACCTCGGCCGACGCAACTTCACCGGACTCGTGGCCGCCGGCGCCGTCGGCCACGGCCCAAAGGCCGAGATCAGGCCGGTTGACGAAGGCGTCCTCGTTGAGCCTGTTGGCCGCGCCGGCATGCGTCGCCGCGCCGGAGCGGAAGCTGCCTGAGCGGGCGGTGTTCTGATCGATGCCGGTGTCGGACATCACGAAGGATCCGTGTGGGCAGTCGCCAGCTCGGCCGGCGGATCGGCGGGGCCCCAGTCATCGTCGATGAGGGCGGCAAAGCGGCTTCCCTCCGGCAGGGCGGTTGCGGTCTCCAGGCGCGGGGCGACCCGCGGACCGCCCTCGGTCCACCAGGCAGCCCGACCCGGCGCGAGGTCCGGCGCAGGAGCCGGGGCGTCGGCGGCGATGAAGGCATCCTGGATGCGCTGCAGCAGGTCGGCGGGCGCCAGATCATGTTCGAGCGTATCGCACCCGGCCTGTTCCGCCGCCGCCAGGAACGATGTCATCGCGCCCACCGACGGCGCCCAGTCGCCCGGCGCCGTGGCGGCGATCGTCAGCGGCGAATAGCGTCCGGCCTTGTCGACGCTTGGCAGCCAAATGCCGAGCACGCCATTTCTGCCGCACAGTCCGGGCGGCAGCAGGAAGCGCCAGACCGGAGCTTCCAGCCAGGCAGCGATCCACTCGTCGCGCGGCCGCTGCTGCGTTTCGCCCAGGCCCCGCTGCCACCAGGCATCCCAGCTATCCGTGAAGTCGCGCGGCAGGTTTTCACGCACGAAGTCGCCGCGTGCCGGCAACTTGCCGAACAGGCCAGCGCGCGCATCGGGGGGGAGCGCTGGCATCGCTTGCCTAGTCACGCACCGACGGGCATCGGAAGTCCTGCAAGACGCCCGGTGCAAACGGGTTCATGACCGAACCCGCGCGAAGTTCGAAGGTCGCGCTGCGACCGCCGAGCGAGAAGGACAGCGTGTAGCGCTCGGGCGAGCCGGCTTGCTGGAGCGTTCCCTGCCCGAAGAGACGGAACATCGCCCAGGGGCCGGTCTGCGCCAGCACGCCAGTGCCGCCGGGCGGCGGTGGATCGAACACCAGCCGGACGTTCGTCATATGGTTCGGCCCCGGCCAGGTGATCTGGGTCGAGCGCGACGGCCCGTGCGCGTAGGTGACCGACGTGCCGTCGAATTCGAGGCTGACCTGTGATGCCCCCGGGTCGAGGTCGACGGGCATGATGTCGAAGCGGACGGCGATCGTCGTGGAACCGGGTGCAAAGAACAGGTCGCGAATGACGGCGGCGCGCTGGAACTGGGCGATGTCGGCCTGGGAGACCGGCGCCGCCACGCCATCGACGGACTGCGGTTTCCAGACCTTTCCCGTCGTGTCGACATAGGGCCGCAGCTGGGTGTTGAAAAAGCCGTCGATCAGGCCGCCCGGAGCGAACAGCTTGGCAAAGTCGTCCAGCGGCGTTTCGAGCGAACTGCCCGGCACGAACGGAAAGCGCCCGTTCACGGCCAGCGGACAGAGCGCCGCCGGCCCGCCTGACCCGTTATAGGCCGCAATCACCTGCTGGCGGGCACCGCCGCCGCGCAACGCCGTGCTCGATTCGGCCATGGCGGCCAGCCAGCGGCCAAGCGGTAGAGGCTGCCGCTGGGACTCTGCCCTGAGCGCGAGCGAAGGATCGCTGCCGACCGCTGCGACGGGCGCACCGACGCCGGCCGCGTTCATCTTCGCCAGCTGCTGCTGCAGGTCGTTGAGGAGTTTCAGCACCTGGTCGATCGGTGCGCCGCCGCTGGCGGCGACCAGGTCGCGCAGTTGCTTGTATCGTTCGTCGATCTCATGGCCGGGCGGCAGCGCGGGTGCGGCACCTGGCTGGCCCGACAGGATCGATGAAAGTGCGGCGGCGCTTCTCGTCGCCCCCGGCGCGGCGGCGGCAGCGGCCTTCTTTGCCGCCGCTTCCGCCGCCGCCTCCGCGGTGGAGGGCTTCGGCGGCTCCGACAGCGTGACCTGCCGAGCGATCGCCGTCAGCAGGTCCTTCAGCGGCGATTGCGGCGAAGCCAGGACGTACAGATCTTGAGCCGCCTGCGGCAGGCTGCGCAGCGGCACGATCTCCAGGTCCTGTATGAGGCCATCCCATGCCTTGGCGTAGTCGTCGAGGTACAGCTTGACCACGTTGTTGGCGAGTTCGGTCTGCTGCGCGTTGTCGAGATTGCCGGGCACTTTCTGCCCCATCACCCAGCTTTCCGAGGCGACCTCGCGCGTCGCCGCCGGCAATGCCGGCAGCAGCACCTTGTGAAACCCATCGACGGTGAAGAAGCCCGGTACGCCGTCGCTCAGCTTCTTGCCCGACGCTCTTGTGAAAACGCGCATGCCGGCCGGCCCCAGCACATCGCTCGGCTTCCAGGGCGGCAGGCTCTGCGCCGCCGCAGAAGGCTTGATGCGGGAGTAGGCGCGGGATGCCAACGAGACGCGGCTGAAAGTGGTGCGCGCCTGCGCGACAAGCGCATCGTCGAGCGACACGGGCGGCAAGGGTTGCGCCAGGAGCGCATCGAGATGGCCCTGCAGCGCGGCCACCACCGCCAAATTGGCGGCGCCGGAATATTGCGTCTGCCAATCGTACGTCATCCANTCCTTGACCAANGCCGCATCGAGCGGTCCCTGGCCGCCGAGCATCAGATAGACGCGCGTCGCCTCGTAGAGAAAGTCAGGCTGGGTGAAGTAGCCGCGCATCTGGGCTTCCAGCCGCCAGACGAGGCGCGGCAGCAGCGCATAGCCCAAGGCATGGCGATAGACCGCGTCCGCGCCGGCGCGCAGCTTGGCGGCTTGCGAGAGGTCGAAGCCCGCCAGGATTCCGCCGCTCGAACCCGCGGTCTGCCCGAGGTTCCGGGCGGCATCCAGCAGCGGCAGCAGCCGCGGAAGATCGGAATCGTTGACCGGGTCGAAGGTCGTCTCCTTGGCGATCGCCTCATAGGCGGCGAACGCCGACGACATGTCGGCGATCTCGCGCTGACCGGCCGAGTGACCCGCGACGAGCCAGCCCGCGGCGCCCAATGTCAGCAAACCCACGGCGGCATACGAAGCCGCACGGAGCGCGATGCGTCGCGCCCGGGCGGCGGGTGGTTCGCTCACCAGCATGGCCTCGCCCAGGATCACCTGGGAGACCAGTCGCCCGAGGAAATAGCTGCGACCCTGCTGCGGCCGGAGCGCAGCGGCGCGCCGCTGGTCGAGGCCGAAGGCGCGCGCCATGACCCCGGTCAGACGATCGATCGGGGTGCCCTCCTGCGTGCCGGAGGTGAAATAGACGCCGCGCAACAGGGGAGCCGGGTCGAGGCGAGAGCCGCCGAAGGCCTCGGTGAGGAAGCCTTGCAGGGGCTGCGCGAGGGTGGCGATCTGCGTCGGGAACCCGGCGATCAGGACGCGGCGCTCCGGGCTTTGCTCGGCCTGCAGGCGATCGAACAGGCGATCGTTGAGGCTGTCGACCAGAAGCTGCAGCTCTTCCGGGAACTGTCCCACGGGACCGGCGTCCGCCTTGGCCAACGGGAACGTGACGCCCCATACCTGATTGCGCCGCTCGCGGTCGAGGTCGTCGAAGAACTCGGTGAAGCCCGCGATGAGATCNGACTTGGTGAACAGCGCATAGACGGGAATGCGAATGCCCAGGCGGCTCTCGAGCTCCTTGATGCGTCGNCGGATCGCCCCGGCATGGGCCGCNCGTTCGGCCGGCGGCGCGTCGGCGATATCGCTGAGCGCGATGGCGACGATGACGCCGTTCAGNGGCTGGCGCGGCCGGGTCCGGCGCAGCAGATCGAGGAACGAATCCCAGCCCGCGCGATCGACGGCTGCATTGGAATCCTGGGTGGTATAGCGGCCTGCCGTATCGATCAGCACGGCGTTCTCGGTGAACCACCAGTCGCAGAGCCTGGTGCCGCCGACACCCGCCACCGCACCCTGGCCCATCTCGGCGGCCAGCGGGAATTTCAGCCCGCTGTTCAGCAACGCGGTGGTCTTGCCGGCGCCCGGCGGTCCGATGATGGCGTACCACGGCTGCTCATAGAGGTAGCCGCGCGTGCCCCGCGCTTTCTTCAGGAGCGCCAGGGCCGTGGACATCCGTTCTCTGAGGGCGGCCGCTTCTTCGCCTGCGCCGTCATCGGCCTTCTCGGGCACCTTCTCGGCGACCCCGCTTTCCAGCTTCTGCTCGCGACGCCGGTGAAGCAGATCGAGCGACAGGTTCGACGTCGCCCAGGCCAGCAGCAGACCGATCACGACGGCCAGCCGCGGCACCCAGCTTTCGAACGAAGGGATCAGCGGCCCGAACAACCAGACCAGCACCGCCAGAATGGCGATGCCGACGAAGCTCAGCACCCAACGGGAGAGCAGGAATCGCAATGCTTGCATGACTACGCGCCTTGCCGGTTGAGCACGACTTCGATGCGCCGGTTGCGTTCGCGGCCCTCCGGCGTGGAGTTGGTCGCGATCGGGTCGGCATCCGCCCGGCCCTCCGCCGTCAGCCGCGAGGGATCGCCGACGCTGGCGCCGATGATTGCGCTGGCTTCCTTGGCGCGCGCGGTCGAGAGCTGGAAATTCGACGGGAAGGCGATCGTGCGGATCGGCTGGTCGTCGGTATAGCCGATCACCCGGACCGTCCCGGGCTCCTCTTTCAACGCCAGGCCGATGCGATCCAGCAGGGGCTTGAAACTGGGGTTCACCGTGGCGCTGCCCGACGGAAACATGCCGCGGCCGGTGATGCGCACGAGCGGCTGGCCCACCGTGCCGGTCACCTCGACGAGACCCTGATCGATCTCCGGCTGCAGGAATTTCCGCAGCCGGTCGAGCACCGTGGGTTCCGGCGGCAGGGGCGGCGTCGGCGCCGGCGTTGGCTCGACGACCGGGGTGCGCGTGATGGTCGGCATGCGCGACGGCGGCGCGGTCTGCAGACGCGCGTAGAGATCGTCGGACGTCGCGTTGAGGCCGATCGAGAACCAGAGAAACAGGCCGGCGACGATTCCCAGACCGGCGCTAGCGGCCACCCACAGCGGCAGGCGAAAGCGCGCCGGCCGGTAGGGTGCGTCGATACCTTTAGTGTGCGGCGCGAGATCCGGCTCCGCCGCCTTCTGCTGGCGGACGATGACGGCGTAGGTCTCTTCGCGAATCCGGTTGATGTCGCCGACGCCGCGGCGCGACAGGCGGTACTGGCCGATGAAGCCCAGCGACATGCAGAGATACATCAGCTTGATGACCGGCAGGTACTTGCCGGGATTGGCGCACATCTGCTTCAGCACGTCGAAGAAGCGCTCGCCGCTGCGCACCTCCTGGTGGAAGGTCGAGACCAGCGAGCGCTCGCTCCAGGTTCCACTGCCGCTGCCCCACGGTGTGTTCAACACCACGTCGTCCAGGCTGGCGCACAGCGCATAGTGGGCCGGGCGAAGCTGCTCGAGCGGCACTTCCTTGTCGCGCGCCTCCTGCTCGAAAATCCTGACCTGCCGCACGGTCCGCTCGCGCAAGTCGCCTGAATCGGGCGGATTTGCCGTGTTGCGCAGCCGTGCCATGAGCTGAAGAAGCGGCGCGGCGGCGGCGGTGAGCGCGTCCTCGCCGATCGCGGTATTCTCCGTCCCCTCGGCCATCGCCACAGGCCGCGCTGCAGGCGGATCCGGCCGTGGCGGCTGTTCACCGCCCGCTTGGCCCGGCGGCACGGCCGGTTGTGCGCGGCGCCTGCCGGGCGTTGGTCGAATGACCGTCCGGTTGTCGTCTTCGGGTTCGGCGAAGGGATTGTCGCTCATATCGCCTCAGTTCTGTGCCGCTAGCCGCGAATCGCCCACAGTTCGATATTGAGACTGGGGAAATCGCCGGAGACATGCACGGCGAAGCCACCGGAGGATTGGAGCTCTTTCCAATGACTTGAATTGCGGTCGAGCTCGAAGTAGGTCGCGCCCGCGTAGAAGGGCAGCTGCCGCGGCGCGACCGGCAACGGCCGCACGGCGATTCCAGGCAAGGCGACATTGACCAGTTCGCGGATATGCTCGACCGCGCCGATCTTGACCTGCGAGGGGAACAGTCGCCGCAATGTTTCGGTCGGCACGTCGGCCTGGACCGCCAGCACGAAGCTCGACGAGCGCAGGATCCCGCGATCGACGATGGGGCCGACCTGCACGCCGTAGGCGCGCTTCTGCAGCGGGATCTGAATGGCGGTCTGCTCGATGACGGCGGAAAGCGAACGGCGGAGATCGGCGACGACCGGCGCGAAGCTGCGCTGAAGGTCGGCATGCCGGTAGGGCGGATAATCCGACGGACGGCGGGTCGCTTCGGTGAAGGTCGCGAAATCGCCGGCCATCTGCACGAGAGCGGCGTAGAGATCGACAGGATGGACGGTGCCGTCGCTCGCCCAGTGGGCCAACAGCTTCTGCGCGCGGTTGACGGATTGGAGCAGCAGGAAGTCCGAGACGTCGGCCACGCCGCGCGAGCCCGGCGCGGTAAGCCGCGCCGCCAGCGCCTCGCCGCGCTGGTTCAGCATGCCGGCGAGCTCGGCCAGCAGGCCGGTCAGCGGCGGGGCCGCAGCGCAGGCGAGCGCCGGGGGGATCCACTGATCGTCCAGGACCACCCGGCGGTCGGCGCCGACCTCGACGACGCGGGCGAGGCCGATGCCGTGATAGCCCGCGCGGTTGTCGGTCTCGAGCATGTAGCGCAATCGCAACCTGCCGACCTGCACGTCGGCGGGCTGCGGCGAGCCGGAATGGGTGTCGTAAGCCTCGAAGCCGCGCTGCTCATAGCGGCCTTCGGAGGAGCCGTTGGCCGCGACCTCCACCGATCCGGCCTGACGCATCGGCAGCACGAGATAGACGATGGCGTTGCGCGTCGTCTCGGGCAGGTCGAACGGCACCGGCTGGTCGGTCTCGCCCGGCAGGGAGAAGGGCGTGCCGTCCTCGAACACGCCGCTGCCGCTCGCCAGGGCGAACTGGCCGGCGGCCAGCAGGTTGCGGTTGATGGCGGCTTCCGTCAGCCCCCAGCCATGCGGCCGCAGAGAGGCCGTGCGGTCCCGCACCAGCGCCTCGAGCCAGCGATCCTGCTGCTGGAAGTGCTGCGCGCGCAGGAACATTCCTTCCAGCCAGACGACGCGATTGGACCAGGTCATGCCGCTCCCAGTTCGGCCTTGTTGCTGCCAATGGCGAGCACAAGCCGTGTTGTGCCGCTCGCGGCGATCGGAGCGATCGCCCTCCATTGCGCGCGGTCGATATCGTGAAACAGCACGGCGACGCCGAGAAACCGCACGCCGGGCTTCGGTGCCATCGTGACCTTGCGAGTCTCGCCGGGACGCACCACGATTTCCTCCGAGCCCGCGCGTTCATCGCCGAGCACCGCATTCTCGCGTGACATCAGGCCGTAGGCATCGGCCGTCGAGAACCGTGCCCTGTCGTTCAGCGAATAGAGACGCACCGCAACGGAAAGCGGCGTACCTGCCTGGTTCCGGTTGAGGTCCGGGCTCGCCTTGACGGTCAGGTCGACGACGGCCGGTGGCGGCGGGCCGCANCTCGCGACCAGCGCGAGAGCCGGCGTCCCNAGCAGCAGGCGGCGGGCGATCACGTTGAGCTTCCGTCGCTGCTGAGCTTGTCGATCGCCTGCTCGTAGGCNCGGGCGAAGGCTTTGCCGAACACGCTGTCGAAATCGTCCGAAAGGGCCTGCGTGACGTGGCTGTGAAGCTGCACGAAAGCGTCCCACGCCCTTGCCTTCTTCTGGGCGGGGTGAATTTGCAAGGCGCTGCTCCCTACCTTGCGTTCGACCGAGTCGGGCTCGAATTGGGCGAGAAGAACGCGCACGGCCTCCTGCATGGCCGAGACGGTCGCGAGCTCGTGCAGCCGCAAGTCATTGAAGGCTTCGGCAATTGCCTCGTCCGGCGACATGCCGCTGCGCCGGCCGGTCCCGAGAAGGGTTGCCAGGGCATCGTCGTCGTCGAGCGAGAACTTCAGAGGGTTGTTGCCGGTGGCGCGAATCATCGTCTGCTCGATACGGAACTCATCCTTGATGCTGGCGCGCGCCATCAACGTCTGGCGAAGACCGTTGACGGTCGCCCGCATGGCGGCGCCGATCCGCTCCAGCGTTTTTTCCGGGTCCGCGAGGTTTGCCTCGCTGAGCCCGACGCCGCGCAGAAAGGCCGCCGCCAGTCCGCTGTCGGAGGCCGCCGGCGGGAGCGGCGGCTGCTCCGGCCTGGGCGGCGCGGGGGCT
>JGI12053J15887_10000802_pt1 | contig 13585 bp, 12 predicted proteins | sample MedBloCAOM1_O3_FD_15887 | JGI IMG/M metagenome (IMG submission 15887)
AATGATCTCCGAGGTGCTCGACGTCATGGTCGATCTCGCCCGCGAGGGCATGACCATGATGGTCGTCACCCATGAAATGGGCTTTGCCAGCAAGGTCGCGCACCGGGTGATTTTTATGGACCAGGGTGAAATCGTCGAGGACGCGCTGAAGACCGATTTCTTCGGCAGCCCGCGCAGCGACCGCGCGCAAAAGTTTCTTTCGAAGATTTTGTCGCATTGAGGCACAACGTCATTCCGGGGCGCATCGAAGACGCGAGCCCGGAATCTCGAGATTCCGGGTTCATGCTTCGCATGTCCCGGAATGACACTACATAAGCTGCCTCGCGAATTCCGTTTCCAATTCCTCGATCAAGCCTTAAGAATTTGTGTATACATGCGGCGCAACTGCTTCGCTGCCCTACAGGAGAAATCGCTTGGACCAGATCGCTTACGTCAACGGTTCGTTCGTGCCTCTCAGTGAGGCCAAGGTCTCGGTGCTGGACCGCGGCTTTTTGTTCGCCGACGGCATCTACGAAGTCGCGGCCGTGCTCGACGGCAAGCTGATCGATAACGCTTCGCATCTGGCGCGGCTGGAGCGCTCGGTCGGCGAGATCGCGCTGGCCTTGCCGGAAACGATCGATCGCATTCAGGAGATCCAGAGGGAACTGGTCGCACGCAACGATCTGGTCAACGGCATGGTCTATCTGGAAGTGACGCGCGGCGCCGACACCGGACGCGACTTTGCGTTTCCAAAAGACGTCAAGCCGACGCTGGTGATGTTCACGTCGGTCAAGGACATCGTCAACGCGCCGTCGGCCAAGACCGGTATCGCCGTGATCACCGTGCCCGATCTCCGCTGGGAACGGCGCGACATCAAGAGCGTGGCGCTGCTGGCGCAGGTGCTGGCAAAACAGGCCGCGGCGGAGGCCGGCGCCGGCGAAGCCTGGATGATCGCGGATGGCAAGGTGACCGAGGGCGGCTCGTCCTCTGCCTTCATCCTGACCCAGGACGACGTGCTGGTAACGCGGCAGAATTCATCCGCGATTTTGCCGGGCTGCACCCGCAAGGCGGTGGTAGCGCTCGCCGAGGAACGTCAGCTTCGCGTCGAGGAACGGCCATTTACAGTCGAGGAGGCGCTGGCGGCCAAGGAGGCCTTCATCACCAGCGCCACCGTGTTCGTGCAGGCGGTGGTATCGATCGACGGCAAGGCCGTCGCCAACGGCAAGCCCGGTCCGATGACCGACCGCTTGCGCGAGATCTATGTGGACTTTGCTCGGGCCACGGCGCGGTAGCGCTCAGTCGCCGTCTACGATTATTCGCTTCCCGCTGCGCAACTCGCAATGACGAGCGGTGACCTACGGCTTCAGGATCAGCTTCTGCACCCGCCAGTTCAGCAACTCGGCTGCGTAGATCACGTTCTCCGAGGGACACGCCATCGCGTGGATCCAGCCAAACTGCTTTAGTTGCTTGCCGGATTGGCCGAGCATCCCGAGCACCTTGCCCTCGAGGCTAAGCTTGTAGATACGGCCGGGCCACGCGTCCGAGCTGTACAGCACCTGATTGGGCGGCGGCGTGATGCAGATCGACCATGGCGAGCCCGGCGCAAAGGTGCCGCCCGCCATCATCGCCTCGTCAGGGATTTTGCCGATCGCAGGTTTTGCGTCCGGCGGCACCGGCACGTCGATCCTGAACTGGCGCAAAAACTTTCCGTCGCCGTCGAACACCTGAATTCGATGGTTGCCGCGATCGGCAACATAGACGTTGCCCTTGGCGTCGGTCGCGATGGAATGCGGGGTGTTGAACTGGCCGGGCTCCTTGCCGCGGTCGCCCCATGACTTCAGCCAGTTGCCGTCCTTGTCGACCTTGGCGACGCGGGAGTTGATGTAGCCGTCGCTGATGAAGGTATTGCCGGCCTTGTCCCACGCGACATCGGTGACCTGACGAAACCGGCCATCCTCGGCGGGCAACGGCGGCTTCGGATGCTTGACGGGTCCGGTCTCTTCGTCGGAGGCTTCCTGCTTGCGGCCGAACACCATGACGACGCGGCCCTCGGGATCGAACTTGATCACCATGTCGGAGCCCTTGTCGGTCACCCAGATGTTGTCGGCAGGATCGATCTTCACCGTGTGCCCGAACGACCAAGCATAGAGGTTCTTGCCAATTTCACGGACGAACGCGCCCTTCGCATCGAATTCCAGCAACTGTGTCGCCGCCGCGGCGTAAGCCGGCCCCGAGGTGTTGCCGCGCGACAGCACGAAGATGTGGCCCTTGGAATTGACCGAGACGCCCGACACTTCGCCGAAATAGATGTTGGGCGGCAGCCGGAGCGGATTCGGGACCGAGGCGAATTGGATCGAGGGCACCGCCTGCTGCGCGAAGGCCGATGGCGCGATCAACAGCAACCATCCGATCAGCCAATGCCTCATGATATCCTCCCGGAGCGTTCGTTTGTTCTTTTGACGTTGAAGCGGATGCTAGTCTATCGCTATTCCCGGCGTCCATCGCCAGCAGGCGTGTCCCCTGTCATATCCGTTCGCCGCCCGGCGCATGGCGCTGCGCGGGAAGGCATGATCTGCTGGTGCGTTTTTTGAACTCCGGTCGCAAGCAGTGCCCCATGCTTTTTGAACGCAACATGATGACGACGACGTCTCTTCTGTTCGCGCTTGCAGCATTATTGCCCGCTGCTTTGTTGGCGAATGGTGCTTTGGCCGGTTACCCTGATCGGCTCGTCAAAATCGTCGTGCCGTTTGCGCCGGGCGGCGGCACCGACATGGTTGCGCGGACGCTCGCGCAGGAGATGGCAAAGGACCTCGGCGCTACCGTCATCATCGAGAACAAACCGGGGGCGGGGACGATCATCGGTACCCAGGCCGTCGCAACCAGCGAGCCGGATGGCTACACGCTGCTGATGGGGACGTTCGCCAATGCGGTCAATCCAAACCTGAATGCGAGGCTGCCCTACGATGCGCACAAGGACTTTGTCCCGGTCGGGCTGGTTGCGCGCTCCTTCAACATTGTCGTGGTCAATCCCAAATCGCCTTTTCAATCGATGGCGGATCTGATCGCGGCGGCGAAAGCCGATCCGGAAAAATTGTCCTATGGGACATTTGGGGCGGGTACGTCGGCGCATCTCGCGGGCGAACTGTTCAAGAACATGGCCAAGGTCAATCTGACCACGGTGCCTTACAAGGGCGCCGCGCCTGCCATCACCGACCTGATCGGCGGCCAGATTCAGGTGATGTTTACGACGGTTGCAAGTGCGGCCTCGCTCATCGAGGGCGGCCAGTTACGGGCGCTCGCCGTGACATCGGCGGAACGCTCGCCGGCCTTTCCGCAACTGCCGACCGTCGCCGAGGCCGGGGTTCCCGGCTATGCTGCGGAGAGCTGGTATGGCCTGTTCGCGCCGGCCAGGACGCCTGCCGACATCATCGACCGCCTCAACAAAGCCGCTAGCGTGGCGGTTCAATCCGAGGCTTTCAAGAAGCTCAGCGTAAATGAGGGCCTCGTCATGGTCGCGCGGCCCCCGCAAGAACTCGATCGATATTTTCGCGGCGAGGAGGAGCGCTGGCGCAAGGTGATCCAGGACGCCGCGATCAAGGCCGAATAGCGGTGGCCCCGGTTGCGATGCGGGGCAACCCCTCGGATTCTTTGCCCATTTTCGTGCCGGAATAATTGCGCGTTGGGGGTGTTGCAGAGAGAGCGTTGCCAAAATCGGGAGGATCAACAATGTCCGGCACCACACAGCGCATCCTTGCTGCCTTAAGCCTCGTTCTGATCTGCATCGCGTCGCCGGCGTTGGCGGCGGATGACACCGTCCGCATCCGCGGCACCATCGAACGCGTCGAAGGTCCCGTTTACGTGGTCAAGAACCGTGACGGTGCCGAACTGAAGCTGACCGTCACCGACAATCCGCTGTTTGTCGCAATCGCTCCCTCGACCATGGCCGACATCAAGCCGGGCATGTTCGTCGGCTCGGCTGGAACGATGCAGCCCGACGGCACCCAGAAGGCGATCGAGGTGCATATCTTCCCGGAATCGATGCGCGGCACCGGCGAAGGCCATTACGACTGGGATCTCAAGCCGCAGACCAAGATGACCAATGGCAATGTCGAGCAGACGGTTGCCGGGGTCGATGGGCCGCTGCTGTCCGTCAAGTACAAGGATGGCGAGAAGAAACTGCTGGTGACTCCCGAGACTGTGGTTGTGACCTACGTCCCCGGCAACAAGGACGACCTCAAGCCGGGCACCAGGATTTTCGTTGCGGCCGCGAAAAAGCAGCCTGACGGCACGTTGCAAACCCCGCGTATTACCTACGGCAGAAACGGTGCGGGACCGGCATTTTGACTTAAGATTTAGCGTCGCGGCACTATCGACGGCCCTTACAACGGAAGCAGACTTCAACTGGAGGATACTATGCGTTCAATCGTTTCGCTGACACTGGCAGCCTGCGCCATTGCGGTCATGAGTTCGCCGACACTTGCGCAAGCGCCAGCACCGGCACCGGCAACACCGTCGGCGCCGCCGTCCGCGGGCGGTACGCCCGATGCGATGCCGTTCGATATTCCCTACGGTCAGTCGATCGGGCTCGATCACGCCAAGCAGGTGATGGCGGCGGCTGAAGCGGAGGCCAAAAAGCGAAACTGGAAGATGAACATCGCCGTGGTCGATACCAACGGCGAGCTCGTGCAGTTTGAGCGGATGGAGGGCGCGCAGATCGCATCGGGCTCGATTTCGGTCGGCAAGGCGCGCACCGCGGCGCGCTTTCGCCGCGAATCCCGTCTGTTCTACAACGCGTTTGAAACCGGCCATGGCTATGTCAGCACACTCGATCCGACCTTGGTCGCCAGTCCCGGTGGATTTCCGCTGGTCGAAGGCGGCAAGCTGATCGGCGCGGTTGGCTGCAGCGGCGGCACCGGCGATCAGGACGCCGCGGTATGCAAGGCCGGCGCTGAGGTGGTGAAATAGCGGGCCTTTCGCATCGCGGTTGTCAGCGCCTAGAATCATCGGCCCGAACGGCCCCCACCCCGGCCCTCCCCCGCAAGCGGGAGAGGGAGCGCGCCGCGTCGCGGGGTTGGTAGCGTCGGCGCTGAAGCGATGAACTTTCACATGACCAGATCTTCGCTTGCCGCACCGCAGCAGCGGCGAATTCGCTTGCCGACGCAACAATTCGATCTCAGAATCGCTTGATCGAGAGAAGTTTGAGCCGTTGGCCCAAGCTGGAGTTCGCTCATGTGGATCCTTTTGCTGCTGCCTTTCATCGGTCTGTTGTGGGTGCCGTTCTATAATTTCCAGGAGCCGGCGCTGTTCGGGTTTCCGTTTTTCTACTGGTATCAGCTGGCTTGGGTGCCGATCAGCTCATTGCTGATCTGGCTGGTGTATCGGCGGCGCGCCCCCGACGAAGCTCCGTAAACAACGCAAGGCAAATATTCATCAAGGCATCGTCATGGCCGATTCCGTCGACTGGATTGCTCTCGCGGTTTTCCTGTTCTTCTTTCTCCTCGTCACCGTGATGGGCTTCTTCGCCGCGCGCTGGAAATCCGGACCCGTGAGCGCGCATCTTGACGAATGGGGGCTGGGCGGACGGCAGTTCGGCACCTGGATCACCTGGTTTCTGGTCGGCGGCGATTTCTACACCGCCTACACCGTGATCGCGGTGCCGGCGCTGGTCTATGCTGTCGGCGCCTACGGCTTCTTCGCGCTGCCCTATACCATCATCGTCTATCCCTTCGTGTTCGCGGCGATGCCCATGCTGTGGAAGGTGGCGCATGCCAACGGCCATGTCACCGCGGCCGACGTGGTCCATGGCACTTACAATTCGCGTGGCCTCGAACTCGCCGTTGCCGTCACCGGCATGGTCGCGACCATGCCCTATATCGCGCTGCAGCTGGTCGGGATGGGCGTGGTGATCAAGGCGATGGGCCTGACCGGCGAGTTGCCGATCATCGCCGCCTTCATCATTCTGGCGTTGTACACCTATAGCTCGGGCTTGCGCGCGCCGGCGCTGATCGCCTTCGTCAAGGACATCATGATCTATATCGTGGTGCTGGTGGCGGTGGTGGTGGTGCCGGCGAAGCTCGGCGGATATGGCGCGGTATTCGCCGCGGCCGACGACGCGTTCGCGGCCAAGGGCGGCGCCACCGGTCTGATCCTGAAGCCGGCGCAGATGCTGCCTTACGCGACGCTGGCACTGGGTTCGGCGCTCGCCGCCTTCATGTATCCGCACACCTTGACCGGAATTTTCGCCTCAAAATCCGCCGATACCATCCGCAAGAACGCGATCCTGCTGCCGGCCTATACCTTGTTGCTCGGCCTGATCGCGCTGCTCGGTTACATGGCCTATGCCGCCAATGTCAAAGTGTCCACGCCCAACGACGTGGTGCCAATGCTCTTCAAGGTGCTGTTCCCGTCATGGTTTGCCGGCTTTGCGTTTTCGGCGATCGCGATCGGCGCGCTGGTGCCGGCCGCGGTGATGAGCATCGGGGCGGCCAATCTGTTCACCCGCAATGTCTGGAAATCCTATGTCGATCCCGGGATCAGCCACGCCGGCGAGGCGGCGGTGGCCAAAATTGCCTCGCTGGTCGTCAAGATAGGTGCGCTCGCGTTTACGATCTTCCTTCCGGTACAGTATGCGCTCGATCTGCAATTGCTCGGCGGATTGTGGATTCTGCAGACCTTCCCTGCGCTGGTATTCGGATTGTTCACGCGCTGGTTCCGGGGCGAGGGCCTGCTGCTCGGTTGGGCCGTCGGAATTCTCTGGGGATCATGGACGGCATGGAGCAACGGACTGAAGCCGCTTGCGACCATCGATCTCGGCGGCGCGAGTTATGTGTTTTATGTCGGACTCGGCGCGCTGATCCTCAACGTCGCTATTGCGGCGATCGGCACACTTCTGCTGGCGTGGATGCGGCCCGAGCCGCGGCCAAGCGCTATTGCTCGATCTTGATATTGCCGGCCTTGGCGACTTCGGCCCAGCGTTTGATATCGGCGGCCAGAATCCGGCCAAACTCTTCGGACGAATTGCCGACGGACAGGATGCCGAGCGGTTTTAAGCGAGAGCTCACCTCCGGCAATCGCGCGATCCGCATGATTTCGCCCTCAAGCTTGTTGACGATTACGGGCGGCGTCTCCTTCGGCGCGAAGAGGCCGCTCCACAGCACCGCATCGACATCGACGCCGGCTTCCTTCAAGGTCGGCACGTCTGGCAGTTCCTCCATCCGTTCGGGCGCCGCAACCGCGAGCGCGCGCGCCTGGCCTCCCAGCACCTGGCTCAACGCCGGACCGGCATCGGCGATAGCAGCGGTGACCTGACCTGAGATCACCGCCATCACCGAATCGTTGGCGCCCTTGTAGGGAATGACCTGCATCGGCGCGCCCGTCCTTTGCTTGAACAATTCGGTCACCAGCTGAAACGAGGCGGACGAGCTGGCATAATTTGCCTTGTCCGGATTGGCTTTGGCGTGGGCGACAAGTTCGGCGACCGATTTGATCGGCGACGATGGGTTAACGATCAGGATCAGCGGAAACGATGCCAATTCGGAGACTGCAACGAAGTCGCGGATCGTGTCGTACGGCAGCCTGCCGTAGACGGCGGGGTTGATGGCCATGCCGCTGGCGCCGACCAATAGCGTGTAGCCGTCCGGCGCCGACTTCGCGACATATTCGGTGGCGACGATCGCGCCGCCGCCCGGCTTGTTTTCGACAATGACGGGCTGGCCGAGGCTTTCGGACAATTTTTGCCCGAAGATCCGCGCGATGATGTCGTTGCCGCCGCCCGCGCTGAAGCCGACGATGATGTGAATCGGCCGCGTCGGATATCTTGATAGGTCGCCCTGCGCGGAGGCGGGCGTGATCGGCGCCGCGGTGAGCGCGATCAATCCGAGACAGATACCGCCTGTGAGAAACCTGCGACGGGCCCTCATCGGCTTGGTCCTCAGAGCAGCGTGATGTGAACGTGCAGCACGGCGGCCTTTCCGTCGCCGAGCGCAGACAGGCAGCGGTCGATGGCGGAAGCGAGATCGTCGGGTTCGGTGACGCATTCGCCATAAGCGCCGAACGCCCGCGCGACGGCCGAAAAATCCCGCTGCTCGCCCTGGCGGCCCGATCTCAGCCGCGACTGAAACTGATCGGTTTCGGCGGCAATTCCCTTGGGATAAACCCGCTGCACGGCGGATTTCACCGCCTGCCAGCCGCCATTATCCAGCACGACGGTCAGAACTGGAATCTGATATTGCTGCGCCACCGCATAGACGCTGTCGGGCGATGAGAAATGAAATCCGCCGTCGCCGATCACCTGCACGATGCGGCGCTCCGGCTGCGCCAGTTTTAAACCCAGCGCCATCCCGCCCGAGAATCCTAGCCCGCCGCCGGCGAGGCCGACATAGCTCGAAGGCTTGGTGCGCGTGATATGCTCCTGCAGGATCGGCGCGTTGCGGATCGCTTCGTTGATGACGATATCGTCCTGCGACAGTTTTGCGTTCAGCGTCGCGAATACGAAGGCCGGGTTGAGCGCGCCTGAAATGCCCCTGTTGGCGCCCGCGGCGGAACGGCGTTTCGCGGTTGCTTCGCGCCCACCGCTCCAGCTTGCGATGCGTTCCGCGGCGCGTTTGCGCCAGGCCTCGTCGGCGCGCGCCTCCACGGCATCGATCACCTGCTGCAGCACGACTGCACAATCGCCCTGGATTCGCATGTCGGTCGGAAATCCCCACATTGGAAAATCCGACTTCAAGGGATCGACATCGATCTGGATCCATTTGATCGCGCCGGCACGCCGGGCGTATTGCGGGATGAACGGTACATCCGAATCCAGCAACAGGCCGAGATCGGCGGTCTCGAGCAGGGGCAGGGGATCGAAGCCGGCGAAACAGGGTGAATCTTGCGAGATGTTGAGGTCGATCGAATTGAATTCCGCGACCCGGATGCCGCAGGTCCGTGCCAGCCTCTCCAGCACCGCGACGGCGTCCGGCTTGCGGCCGAGATAGGCGGTCAGCGCAATCGGATTTTCTGCCGCCATCAATGCTTGTGCGATCGCATCGACCCGCGCGGGCTCGATACCGCCTGTGTGCACGCCGCCATATCGTGCGGAAGGATAGGCAGGCATGTCGGCGTCGTCCCATTGTTCGGCGAGCGTTTCGCGCGGCAGCATCATGTAAACAGGGCCGGGCGGATCGCTTTGCGCAAACGCGCTGGCGCGGGCCAAAGCTTCCTTCACCACGATGCCGGAGGGCAGTGAATATTCCCATTTGACATAGGGCCTGACGATGCTGGCGATGTCGAACGGGTCCTGCACGAAATGCACATAGGTGTCGCGCGAGCCCGGCAGTTCGCCGTGCAACGTATACGGCGCGCGACCGGCAAACAGCATCACCGGCAAGCGATAGCGAAACAGGTTCTGGATCGCCATGGCGGCATTCGCCGTGCCGGCATCGACATGCACCAGAACCGCCTGGCCGCGTCCCGTCGCCAAGGTATAGCCGCCGGCCATGTGCACCGCGACGACCTCGTGCGGGCACAGGATCATTTCGGGATGCTTCAAGCCTTCGCTGTCCCAGCGCGCCATCTCTTCGATCAGGGAGACGTGGTCAGTGCCCAGATTGGCAAAGATGTACTCGACGCCGAGATCGACCAGGCCTTCGAGAAAATGATGCGCGGTTGAGTGACGGCCCATGCTCTACGACTTTCCCGGTAGCGTCTCCGCGACAAATTTGTTGCGCAGCGTACCGATGCCGGCGATGTCGATCTCGACCACGTCGCCGGCCTTCAGGTCTGGCGATGCGCCGTCGGTCCCCATCCAGATCACGTCGCCCGGCCACAGCGTGAAATATTTGGTCAGCTCCACGATGAACGGCTTGATGCCGAAGATCATGTCGTTGGTATGGAAGCGATTGCTCTCCGTGCCGTTGACCCTGACGACAGTTTCCATCTTGTCGAGGTCGACGTCGGTCTCGATCCATGGCCCCATCGGCTTGAACGTGTCGGCATTTTTCGCGCGCCAAAGCCCGCGATCGGCCTTCTGCCATGTCCGTTCGCTGACATCATTGCCGATGGTGTAGCCGAACACGCAGGACATCGCGTCGGCCTCGGTCAGATGCTTTGCCTTCTTGCCGATGACGACGACCAGCTCGCCCTCGTAGTGGATCTTCTCGGTTGCGGTTGCCGGGATCACGACATCTTCGTCATGTGCGATCAGCGCGTTCTGCGCGCGATAGCCGATCTCGGGCCGATCGGGAACGTTGGGCACTTCGCCGCGCTTGTCGGCGGCTTCCTTGAGATGCTTGAGATAATTGAGGCCGACGCAATAGAACGTGCGCGGCATCAGCGGCAGTTCGATCTTCACCTCCGCCAAAGCATGCGCGCGCGGCGTGCGCTGCCACTCGCCGAAGGGATCGCCGCTGACCGCGGTCACGCGGTCGCCTTCGACGATCCCCCACGAGGTTTGCCTGTCCGCCGTAAACTTGAGCCAACGCATGCGTACTCCCTTTTCTTGTTATTCGGCCGCCGCGCGCGGCTGACTTTTCCATGCGCCGGCGGCCGGACGCGGCAGGCCGAGATTTTCCCGCAAGGTCTTGCCGGCGTAGTCTTTGTGAAACAAACCGCGGCGTTGCAATTCCGGGACAATGTGGCGAACGAAATCCGCGTACGAGCCGGGCACGTAAGTCGCCGCAATGACAAAACCGTCGCAGCCGCGACCCAAAAACATTTCTTCCAGCCGGTCGGCAATCTCCTTCGGGCCGCCGACGATGGCGTCCTGGGTCTGGCCGCGGCCCGAGAAGGTGATGAAATCGCGCGTGCTCGGATTGGTCTTGCCGCTGGTCCGCAGCACACCGTCGCGGATGCCGATCATCCCCTGCATTCCCCTCAGCTCGTCCGTCGTCAGCGGCTCGTCGATGTGCTTTGAGGCAAAATCGTAGTTCAGTCCCTCCGACAGCAGCGACAGCGCGTCGATTTCCAGCGGCAGCTTTTCGATCAGCGCCATCTTGTCTTCGGCCTCGGCCCTGGTCGCGCCGGACACCGGCGTCACCAGATTGCAGAGGAACATCTGGTCGGGATCGCGGCCTGCTTTCGCTGCCTCGTTCCTGATGGCGTCGTAGCCTTGCCTGGCGCTGGCCAGATTGCGCGCCGCCGTGAATATCACCTCGCCCCATCGCCCCGCAAAGCGTTGGCCGCGGCCGCTGGCGCCGGCCTGAATAATGACGGGATGTCCCTGTTGCGAGCGCGGCACCGTGAACGGTCCGCGCGACTTGAAGAATTGTCCGTGGTGATCGAGGCGCTTGACCTTGTCTGGATCGGCGAACCGGCCTGACCTCTTGTCGATCAAGAGCGAACCGTCCTCCCAGGAATCCCAATGGCCGAGCACCACTTCCATGAATTCGTCGGCGCGGTCGTAACGGAAATCATGGTCGAGATGCGCATCCTTGCCCATATTGTGCGCTTCTCCGTCGTTGACGGATGTCACCACGTTCCAGGCGGCGCGACCGCCGGTCATCAAATCGAGGGTGGCGAAGCGGCGGGCGACGTCGAACGGTTCGTAATAGGTGGTCGAGCAGGTCGAAGCGAGTCCGAGTTTCTCGGTCACCATTCCCATCGTGGTCAGCACCACGATCGGATCCATCTTCACGCAGCGGATGCCGTATTCGACGGTATGCCTGTGATCGTTGCCGTAGCGATCCGGCATGGCCAGACGATCGTCGAAGAATGCCATGTGGAATTTGCCGGATTCCAGAATTCGGGCTATCTCCTGATAGTAGTCGGCCGACATCGAATCGTCGCGCGATTCCGGATGGCGCCACGAACTCGGCAGGTTGGTGCAGTTCTGCGCCTGCAGGAATCCGACCATCGCCATTTGCCGCGTCATGCTGCTCTCCTAAGTGTCGGCCGACTGAAATGTCACGCCAGATCAAGCTCGGCGGCCAGTTTGTATTCGCCGGCCAGCGATCGCAGCTTTTCCCAGGTTGCGTCTTCGACGTCGATGCCCGAAACCCGGCGCTGCTGCTCGCGGATATATTCGACCTCGCCCGGATAGAACACGCCGGGTGAGCCTTTCGACGGCGGCGTCGCCTTCAGGTACCGCGCGAACTCGGCGACTTCCTGTTTGAAATCCTTTAGGGGTCGGAACGCGGCGACATTGAACACCGCCATGAAACATCCGTCATTGTGGCGGCCGGTGGGTTCGACCCCAAAACCCAGGCCGGTGAGCAGCCCGCACAGCACTTCGACCATCGCGGCCAGGCCTGAGCCCTTGTAGCCTTCGGTGCCGCCGAGCGGCAGCAGCGCGCCGCCTTTGCGGAATTGTCTGGGGTCGGTGGTTTGCCGTCCGTCGCTGTCGACGATCCACCCCTGCGGGATTTCCTCGCCGCGGGCCGCCGCGAGCTGGATCTTTCCGGCCGCGACCGCCGATGTCGCCATATCCAGATAGAACGGCGCCTCGAGGTCGGACGGCACCGCGATCGAAATCGGATTGGTGCCGAGCCGCGCCTCGCGGCCGCCGAAGGGGGCGACGTGCTTGGGAGAGCGGCCGGAATCGGCGGTGGCGAGCCCGATCATGCCTTCCCCCATGGCCATCATCGGATACGCGGCGAGCCGTCCGACATGGCTTTGCCGGAACACCGTGCAGGCCGCGACGTTGGCGGTCTTCGCCTTCTCGATCGTTAGCGCCATCGCCTTGGCGTTGACATGAAAGCCAAAGCCCCAATGACCATCGATGACCGTCGTGGTCGGCGTTTCCTGCACAATCGTCCACTTCGCGCGGGGAACGATATGCCCGACCTTGATGCGGTCGATATAGGTCGGGATCGCGATCACGCCATGCGAATCGTGGCCCGCGAGGTTGGCGTTGACGCAGCCGACGGAGACGGCGCTGGCTTCCTCGTCGGACGCGCCGGCGGCCTTGAGCAGCGCTGCGCCGATGCGCGTGAGACGGTCGGCCTGGACGATCGGCATGGGGTTTCCTCTTTCGACGCCCGCGCCAGGGGCGGGTCTTGCTTCTTGTCGCAGCCCGGCATGGTCTCAAAGCGATCGCCCGTTAGCAATGACTTAACGCCAGAATCTTGGGTGCAATGCGCGTCGCGCATCCCGGTCCCCAGGCCCTTTCCCCCGGCCCCATGGTCAACGAGGCCGCCAGCGGAACCGTAGTTTTTCGGACTCTTGGCCGTCGTTATTGGGGCGACGTTTACTCTGAATCGCAGTTTACTCCCGCCCATAACGCCCACTTAGGCGTCCGGCGCAAAGATCCTTGGAGGCTGGCAAATACTTGCCCAAGGAGCCGGTTTTGGAGACGTATATCGCCCGGACGTTTGCCGCGTTGAGTGCGACCAACGAAGCGATTCTATACGCAAAATCGCCTGAGGAATTGTACCGGCAGGTCTGCGAAGCCGCATTTTCCAGCGGGGACTTCATGGCGACGGCAATTTTCTTGCTGGAGCCGGGCACCAGCATGCTCCGCCTTGCCGCCGGCTTCGGTGAAGACATTGTACGCCTGCGCAGCATCGATATATCGATCGTAGCTGATACGCCCGAGGGGTCGGGGGTCTGCGGACAGGCTTTTCGCGACCAGAAGGTAAGCATCAGCAATGATTACCTGAACGACGCGCGTTCCCGTGCCTGGCGACAA
>JGI12053J15887_10000803_pt1 | contig 13580 bp, 7 predicted proteins | sample MedBloCAOM1_O3_FD_15887 | JGI IMG/M metagenome (IMG submission 15887)
CCAGAACAATTAAGCGGATCGAAGGTTACGGAATTCGGTGAGCCTTCGACCGCGTTTCGCGGATCGAATGTTATGGAACTGAGTTTATTCGGACGCATCCCCCGGGCTCGTCACCCGAATGTCTTAAGCTCAAATACTACTCCCGAAGCTTCACTCGCTAGATCAATTTTGAGCTGCCTCTCACGACTTGCGCCGTGCCACAGTGGAGAGCCGCCGGTACGTTGCGCTGTCTACAAGCTGCGGCGCGACGGAACGGATTTGATCCAGAGCGTCAGTCAAGTCATAAGGAATAACGGCGCCGTCTGAGCTTGCGACGGTCAAATCGAGCAATCGCAACAGCGCTTTGGCCTTAGCTTCGTCATCGATTTTGGCAAGTTTCTTAGCTTCGCCCTCTTCGCCGTAAAGACCATAGTCTAACATCGACCAGCACTCGAAGGGCACAAGAAAGCGCTCGATCGCGTAAACCGCTTCAGCGAAAGCATCACTAGATGTCGCCGGGAGATCGGCGAGCGCCTTGCTCACGCCGGGCGTGGCCAGCGAACGCTCTTGTGGCCATACGTCCCGAAGGAAGGGCGCGACTGCGGATCGGAACAGGTCCCCAGCAGAAGGGGCGTTCTGATTCTCAGACCGCTTTGCGGAAAGATCTTGCACAAACCGCTGCACGGCGTTCGCAGCAGATGCTCGAACCTCATCGTCGAGAGTTCGCAGCATCTGCTGAACGCGTGGATTGGGCACGGCCGGGGCGCGGCGTTCGCGGAACGCGTGAAGGGACTCGATGACGAGGCTGAACACCAATGCTCGACGTGTTTCTCGCCCCAGCCGACCATCCGTTGCCCTTTCGGCCATAGCACCGCCGATGATCTTCAACACTTCGGTGAAATGAGTCCGTCGCGCGATAGCGCGCCAAAGGGCGAGCGAGGCGCCATCGTCGTTCAACAAGGGGGTTAGGAGGTGCTGTTCAGTCCAAGGATGATCGGCACGTAGGAAATAAGGTAGTACTTCGATCAGACGGTGCCGCGCGATCAAGCCGCTCCGGCCGACCGCGGCAATCACGACATCCCGCATTTGTCGCGCGGCACTCCCGTCGGCAAAGGGATGCGGCACTTGTTCAAGCGAAGGACACGCAGCCAAGAACACGCCGACAAGTTTGCCGGCGGGCGTGTTGAGTGTGTCGAGGTCCATAGGCTCCCGATCATCGTCCGCCGCGCGGGCGGTAACGCTGAGATCGGCGTCGTCCTCGTTCTCCCCTCTCGCATTCGTCGCCTTCACGGCGACCGGCCAAATCCTCAACCACACCAGCAGACCCGAGGCAGAGGCGACCACCTGCTTACGCCAGGAATCTAGCCAATTGCTGACGCCCTCGATTGCGGCCGATAGCGTGTTGTCGGATAGCTGGTTAAGAAGCGCAAGAACGTGATCCGCCTCGCCTTGCAGGTCACGCTGCGGAGCTCCCACCGTTTCCGATTGGTTGGGCGAGTGAGCCCATCCGAAACGATTCCATACCCTGGGGAACTCGTCCCCACCATTTGCAACGACTGCTAGATCGTCGAGGACAAGCGCAGTTTTCTCGGGCTGTCTCAGCCAATCATTCGCGCGTTCGGCGGGATCGTCGTCCCAACCGCCACGAGCACTCGCGAGCGCCATTTCGAGCGCCCGTAGCCTGGCCGTGCCTTCAAGAGTATCGTATCGATCGTCAGGATTGGGAGGCACCGATTGCGCCGTTGTACCTTCGGGAAAACCATCCTCGGTAGTCATGCCTTCTAGATCAGCAAACTGGCTGATCCGAGCCTCCAGCCATGACTTGGCATCCGGCGGGAGTTCGCCTCCAGCGACCTCAATGCGCTTCAGTTCTCGAACGGCCCAATACAAACGCGCTTTTTTGATTTTCTCCACTTCAGCCTTTCTCGGCCAATGATCGCGCGGCGGACCTTTGCACAGACGAATGGCAATCGCTTTCTGCGTTTGCTGATCTAAATCGTCAAATCGCGTTGCGCGGAGCTCGGCAATCTCCGGAAACACATGCAAATCCCAAAACTCGCGATCATCGAGTCCAAGAAGAAATACGGCCGCCTCCTCAGCCGAAACCAGTCGAGAGTTCCGCGCGGCTGCCGCCCATAACCGGATGTGGACCGGCGAACCAACCAACCGCCAACGTTTAACGAACGGCAAAGCGTCTGTGACCACCAGATCGGCGATGCGAGTCACGACCGCGTGGAGGAGTTTGACTGAAGGGGCAATGCCACGATGGTAGGCGTCAGGATCTCGGTTTTCATCAGCCTGCGGAGCAGAGACCACATAGTAGACGCGTCCCAAGTCTCCCAATTGCCATAACGGCCTTTGCCCCTCCCACCCAAGCCGGCGCCCTATATCAAGCCCGTGACTGACAGTGCCCTCCAGAGCGGTTGCCAACGCTTTCAGGAAGGGTACGTCGGTAAGACTCCCAAGTTCGAGTACGTTAAGGTCAAGGAGATTGCCGCTCGATAGACGCGCCGACATCAGATGTTCAAACGTCTTCGGGCGGCGTGGTTTCTTGACGAACTGCCACCGCCAAGAATCGATGGGTTTGACATTCAGGCGAGGTGCGACGAGGTCCACGATGGCCGAAACGATCGCGCCGGAGCGATCGCCCGCACGAAGCCGCGCTTGAATGCCGTAGATTGCCGTTGACGGGCCTTCCTCGACAGCACTGGCGGACCAGCTTTCTTCGATCAAACGCCACGTTGTCGCCCAAGGCTCATCAAGGACGCCGGATTCGCTCAACAATTCCTGGACCGCGATACGCTCAACGCGGTTTGTCGACTTCAATCGCAGCGCCCATTCGATCGTACCCGCGTCTTCAAGGCGCTTGTTCAGAAATGCGACCGCTGCCCGAAACACGGCACGATCTTGTTCCTCGAGATATGTCCAGGGCGGTATCATGAACGGCGTCCCCGCTCTTTCTCAGCCCCAATTTTCACAATAGCGTCGAGCCAACCGAGATCGGCCTTTGCGTCGGATGCCATCGCCGACAATCGAACGCGCTCGCTGGCATTGCTCCGCCTGATCAGGTGATCGAACAGATCGCGGTCCGCCTCAGGCGCCGCGGCTCTCGCGGCCTTCACGATCCGACGGATCTCTCTATCGACCGCCTCCTTCTTTCCGTTGATTGCGGAAAGGTTTGCCCACCGGTCAAGAGTTGAGTGCAGTGCGGCGTGGTTATTGTTTGCGTCGTAGTGGATAGGTGTAATTCCGCGCGCCCTCCAGTCCTCCAACGCGACCGGGTCGGGGGTGTCCGTGCCAAAAAATGTGAACCGTTCCTTCAAATCTTCGAAACGCGTTCCATCCGCTGCGACCGCATTCAAGAGGTAACGCATCGGTGGATCATTGGCGCTGTAGCCAACCAACACAAGGTGAAAGAGACGGGCAGCGTCATAGATAAAATCCGGCACAACGCGCCGGCGTAGATAGAATTCACCGAAATCTCGATCCGAAAGCACAAGCTCAGAGAAGCGCAGCGGGTTGTTATCCAGCGATCCATGGATGTGAAGAACACCGGCGAATTCCGTCTGTCTAGTGGGCCGTGGAATCGATCCTAGTGAATAGGTTTCGACTGACGAGCGAAGACGTCTTGCCGCTACTTCAAGAAGCAGATCGAAATTGGTTGTGACGATTGTCGTGGCCCCGCCGCGATCAGCGAGGCGCATGAGGGTGCGATGGATAGACGCGGGCTTACTTCCGCCAACGCGTAGACGATTGGCGACTTCTCGCCTGACGCGGCTATCTCCACGGGTCTGATCGTCCAGCCGCCGCTCAAGCATCCCGAGGACGACGTCATAGTCGCCAACAATGAATCGCTTCACTTCGGCCGCTTGGCGTTCGGTTAAGCCGGTGCAGTTTGCCGCCCATTGGTTGCACGCAACACGGGGTAAGTCGGTGAGAACGGCATGTACGCCCGTATCGAGGACTGCGTAAACGTCGAGAACAAGTTCGCGAAAATCGGGTAGATTTGCGGGCCTCGAAATGCCTGCGCCACAAATAAACAAAACCTCGCCTCGCGCATGCGACAGCATCAACCTCTCAGGAATTGCCGCCAAGCCAGAACCGAGAGAAATGACCCGATCTTCTGCCGATACGTCGGTAGTCAAAATCTATCCTTGCTATGCGATTAGAAGCTGAAAGTTCAGCAAGGAGAGCGCACGTGGATCTCTTAGCTGCGAGGCGATTTAGTCTCCACTATGTACCCAAGCCCAGCTGCCTACAGCCAATACCAAGGCCACCCAACCAGGGTGACAAAATGCGAAACGCCCATCCCCGTATTGCAAAAGATGTAGACTAGTGACTGCGTTGTGGTCGCGCAGGTCGCTCGGCTGACAATTAGGGAGAAGGCGATGGAGTGAAGGACGCCCAGGATGATGTAGACGGTGGCGATGGACTTTATTCCCCCTGAAAGCCACCCAAGCGAACTGACGGGCAATGGGTAGTTCGGAATTGGCTCAATGACCTGAGGCGCGCTGGGCTCAGCTCTCGGTCGGTTGGACACGCCATTCTGTAGGTTGGTCGTAGGTTGCCGCGGAGGACTGCTTAGGGCGGGATTTGGAGAAGGCGTCGCGGGCTGAGGTGTGGGCAGGATCGGCTGCGATGGCGGCGGCTCGACTGGTCGTCGTAGAACGGGCGTCGGCTGAGGGGGTTGCTGGTCGGGGATAACGATGTCGTCAAATTCCGTAGGAGCATCAACCTGACGAGTCTGTCGAGGACCCGGTCTGACAACTTCTACCATGGGAGGCTCGCTGCAATGGTGGGCCTCGCCGTTTTCGAAGGCGACCCATTTCCCATGCGGCATTTGACGCATGGAGATGCGGCGCGCACAGCTGCGACAAGGGCGTATGTAAGAATTAGCCATGCAGTCCTGCCTGGCTCAAAAAACTGCTTGGGGTCACGCGGGTTTTGCAAGACGTCTTGAGATAGCTGACGATCAAATTCGACGAAGCCCTCGTCAAGGCAACGTAGAACAACCGCCGCTCATCCTCGATCGGCGCTCGCTTGTGCGGGATCAGTCCTTCATTGCAGCTGGTCAGGATTACCGAATGCCATTGCAAGCCCTTGGCCTTAAAGTAGGTGGCAAGAGCGACCCCGCTCGCTTCTTCGCCGGCCTTATCCTCTTTTGCACGCTTTAGCGCGCTGTCAACAGTGTCAACAAAGGCATCGAGACGTCCCCGGAAACTTGCCGCCAGCTCGTACACCTCGCCCAGGGGGACTTCATTGTCCACAACGTCTTCCAAACTCCCCACCATGCCGCGGAGGCCACGGAAACTCTTGGCTAGAATATCGAGCGTCTTGAAAAGTGATGGAGCCTTCAAGACCTCCTGCATCGCGCTGGCAAACCGACTTTCCCTCAGTTTGGGTAGCAGACCCAGCACCCCTCTACTGGAGAGGGCGTCAAAAAAAGATGCCGAGTCCTCAAAGCAAGTCTCGAGTCGCGAGATAATCCGTTGATCGATGAACTGAAAGTAAGCTCGTAAAGCAAGCACCGCATCGGCTCCGGTCGGCTGCTGCCCGTTGTTCAAGGCTAGCTTTGTATGAAGAACACCAAGAAGTTTCTCCAACTCATCATTATGCAAGATATTGTCCTGCTCTCGCACCCTGTATGGAATGTCCTTAAGAATGAACTGCAGTTGGATCGGCAAGCTCTGGGCGTTCGTTCGGTAGAGCACCGCGAAATCCGAAAACCGCAAGTCTTTATTACGGCGCCTGACCCGCTCGATCGTTGTGGCGATCATCTTGGCTTCCGCGGTCGCAGTAGTAGACTCGATGACCTTGATCGTAGCGTCGTCCGAGCGGTGAGCAATCGGGTTCTTTTCAATTCTCCATTGATTGTGGCGGATCAAGCGAGTGGCGTGATCGACGATATTGCGGGGACATCGATAGTTGCGTTTGAGTTCAAAGCTCTCTACGTCCCTGCCGAGATGCTTTTCCAATTCGATAATGTACCGCGGCGAGCACCCGCGGAAGCCATAGATAGCTTGGTCGTCGTCGCCGGTAATGACCAATCGAGCCTTTTGCGCGAGGAGACTTACAAAGGCAAAATCGAGGTCGTTAATGTCCTGGAACTCATCGACGATGACCTCGTCAAATTGCCTTTGGATCAAAGAGAGGACATTCGGTGAAGCCTCCAGAGATTTAAGCGCTCTGAGCTTTTGATCATCGAAATCTATTCGATGCTCTCTATGCAGGAGACGTTCGTATTCCCTGAACATCCAGAGCACCGCCTGGATGACGAATTTCTTCTGGTCAGAAGTTGACCCTGGCTGAAAGAAAACTTCCGCGCTCTTGTTGGTAAGCATGAAATCCGCGAATTTTTGCGGGACAGTCGACCTCGGGTCGAACAACGAATTCTTCAAGAGACCGAAGAACTCGCTGTAGAAACGATAGCGGAGCGAAGCGGGAAGAGCATCAAGCCTCTTTTGCCCCTCCGCGGACAGCGCCAAGGCATCTTTAAGCTCTTTGATCAGACGCCAAATCCGCGCCTGTTCGATGATCGGCCTATGTTCAGACGAAAAGTGCTCCCGCAAGAGACGATATCCGAATGCATTGAGGGTGCTGATTGCGAACTTATGTTGCGGCGCAGCCAGGGCCGAAAGTTGCTCCGTGACCTTTTCACGCAGAGCACTCACGGCGGAATTGTCGAAAGTGAGACACAGAATCCGTTCCGGGCGCGCGCCTTGTTTTGCGAGATGCAGAACCCGATTGATGATCGTTTGGGTTTTTCCGGACCCGGCAGGCGCAATCAAACGGATCGTCTGATGAGGTGCATGAATGAGAGATAGCTGATCGTCGTCAGCGGACGGCTCGAAGGCCTTGAGAGCGGGGCGGGCATCAAGGTCGATTTCGGTCAAACGCTTTTCGAGCAGGCGCTCCAACTCGTCCCGGACGTCGAAGTCTGCAAACTCATCGTCGAGCTGTAATGTCGCGTTGATCTTGGTGACCGTCACCATAAACGTCCTCGAAATACGAAGATAAGCTTAGGAGAAAATCCGATCTACCGCAACCGAAAGTTGCTTAAGTCATTTGATTACTTCAAAATCGAGAGCTCAGGTTATGCGCCCCCGGTTCAAATGATAGACTAATCGAAGCCCGCCAAATCTCTCCGTGCCTTTGTGTCCGGACGAATCGGTAAATCTCCCAATAATCACCTTCGCTCGAAAGTTGTATCTCTAGGAATATCGTGCTTAGGTCTGCGGTTTCGTGCGCGCGGAGATGGAAATGCGCGGTTTCACCACTGACCAGCGGCTGAGCCCGGTTTGGCATTCTCTCACGTCCTCGGCTTCGACAGCTTTCTTCAATGCTTGCAGCAATGAAATCGTTTGCAGCGGAAATTATCGACTAGCGACGACTTTGATCAAAAACAGAGCGCCGGAAGCGCTCTAGCGATTTGCCACGCGGCTTTGAAATTTGTCGTAGCTCTCAAAGCTCGATGGCGTCATTTTCCCATCGGGATGGTACCCGACCAACGTCCAATGCCCTTCGAACTTCTCATCCCAAAATGAAATGTCCCATTTCTTCTGTTGTTTCAAATCAAAAAAAATGACATCGGGCCTACCGTCACTCTTTCTGTCCATCGTATACATAATGCTTTCAGTCTTGCTATCCGGAATGATGTAGTTCGCATTAGCCCGACCGGTACATTTCGTATCGTAAGCGACGATCGTACTGTCATTCTTTTTATTACGAAATCGCGAAAGCTCCTTTAATGCGCAGGCATCGTTTGTTGCTGTTGCATCGTTGCTGCGCGCTGGCCTGTCTCCCTTCCGCGCAAGAAATTTTTTAACTTCGTCAACCGACACCGAAAAATTGAGGCCTTCTGCGTCAGGCTTCTTGAACGAATTAACTCCGATCAAAGCGCCGGAGTCGCTGATAAGAGGACCACCAGAGTTCCCGGGATTGATCGGCGTCTGTGTCTGGATAACATCAGCCTTATGCTCCAGCCATTCGAATCCGACCCTGTACTGGCTAATTACGCCTTTTGTAAAAGTCCAAGCTTGGCCCTCTGGATGACCAATCGCACTCACATCAGCACCGATCGCCATCTCGCTTGAGTCTCCAAGTCGAAGTGGAATTCTACCGTTCGGGACCTCCCTGGCTCGAACCAGTGCGAGATCCGCAATCTCGTCATATTTGACAACACGGCCAAGCTTTATGTCATCGCGTGTCGGTAGCACCCCTTCACGGGTCGGCTTGAAAACGATGGCAACATCGGATTGACCTTTTACTACATGAAAATTTGTCAGAATTTCCCCCGAAACCCCAATTAATGAGCCGGTTCCTGCGCCGCTATACGGCCTGTTTGATGGAAGCGTGGTGCCGGGACGGCCATAAGCCGTTGATCGAGCGCCTTTACACGAGACGGCTTCACGATTTCAACAGCTACACCGTTGAACAAACCCGACAGTCGATCGAACTATACGGGGACGGACTATTTCCTGATTTGTTTAAAATCTAAGAGCAAGTGGTCGCGCATTGCGCGACCACTTCTGAGACGCATCCACCATAGGACCAATACAATACTCGGCCGTTAGTAGGGATAGTTCATGAAATTTCGAATCATGGCTGCGTTCCCCGTATTGCTGCTTCACGTGCTGGTGCGCACGGTTGAACGCAAGCCAACTGTTCGGCTATGACGAGTGCTTCGGAGAGCCGAACCGAATCAAATTTACTCAGTCCCGCAAAATAACCTTGAGCGGTATGCGCCTGTGGTCCCGCAGCGACTTTTCCACGAAGCCGAGCAGCTGAAGGATGGGTTGGCTGATGGCCGATCGTGAAAGGCCTGGCTGGACGATCCATACCCGATATTCAAATCGGTATTGATCCCACCTCGAATAAAGCTGCCGGAGAAATGCGAGCGTCCCTCTCTCAAATCGGGTTGGCTGACCGCGCTCCAGGCGTCGCCGCTCGCGATTGATCATGTTGCGAATAAAGCGCTTCGGTTTATGGCAAAACTGAACGGATTTAAGGGCCTGTCCCGCGACTTCGTAAACATCATCCAGCCGAGCTGCACCGGTGTCGGTCGACGCATACTTGCAATGGCATAGAAGCACCTCGACGACTGTTTCACGCACCTTAATGGCGATGACATCCGCGAACTCGCCTGTGCCGTCATCATCAAAGATAACGTCGAAATCTTCTTTCTGGAGTTCTTGTACAACGCGATATTGGATCGCATCAGTTCGTCGTTCGGGGCCTTGCGATTCAATCCTTGGATTTGTTCCTTTCCAATCCCACACCTCAAGGGTTTGATCGAGGACCGGTCCAAGATCAATTTCGGCCGGCGGGACATAGAGATGCGAATAAATGAGGAATGAGCCATCGCCGAAGTCGATCTGAGGCGCATCGTCGGCGAAATAGTCGGCCATGGGCATTGTACCCTTATGGCCTTTGTAGAGGCAAAGGGGTCCACCGACCTGGGGATATATGGCTTCGTTTCCTCGGAAACGAACCTCGAACGAAGCCCGGTAATCTCCACTACCCACGCTAAACTGAATTGGCCCTGTACGTTCATGGTTCGTAAGGACGAGATCGCACTCTGCCAACGGGCAAACAACGCCGCCAATGTGAACTTCGACGCGTTCCTCGAATTGCATTAGAACGCTCATCGGCCAATGGATCACGAGCGGATGGCCATCGGGTCGTTCGGTGATCTGCCGCGGCCGCATGGCGGATGCGAAGGCAGCCGATTCTGGAATGCTGGTGTTCGTGAGCAAGGCCCCGAGGCGATGGCACCATGCGGTCCAATCCGTGAGGTCGTGGACTTTCCCGAGTGACCAGAATTTTCCTTTAATGGAGCAACCGAGCGTTCTTGGCTCGCCATCCTCGAAACCCGAGCCGAAAATGTTGTTCTGAATTCTTTCGGTCCTCATCAGACTGTCGATACCGTCGCTGACGTCGATACCCATAAGCATCGAGTAGCGTGTGCCACCGCCCTGACGGTGGGTCATGCCAAGGTTGCGGATGACCAGCTGCCTAAATTCGTGGAAGCAGCGAAACACGTCCTGTCCGCGAATGCGTGTGGTCTGATCGCCGCAGATTGCTTTTGCAAGACCGTCGGTGGCAGAGCCGCCGGTACTGCTGATGTATAAAATGCCGTTTTCCTCGTCCCAATGCGCGAGGATCAGTTCCCAGGCTACGTCCGTTGCGGTGATCGATGTGGTCCACTTTGCTGTCGTCTCGTGCCGCAGAACACAAACGGCAATGCGTTCGCGTTCATTCAATTTCATGCCGACAAATGATCCCTGCGGCGCTTCATCTTCAATGCGATGGGGATCCCACCGGTCGCAATTCTTTGCCATGAAGACGAGCGTATTCATCGAGGGTTCGATGGTCTGCAGGGGAACGTCGGTGAGATCACCATCGAAGCCTTCGAACACCGCCGCTCGATCCATTTCGCGGCCGACGCGATTAGCGTTGATTGTTGAGATTAGGAAGTTCCAATCGGCTTCCTCGGCATAGAGTTTGGCGAGAGCCCGATCGACCCTGTCTTGGTCCGTGTTGGCGATGAGCGTCGCTACGCCCAAGTCAGTGCGTGCGCGCGCGAACCGGCCAACGAATTGCAGCGTGACAGCGACGCTCGCGAATACGTCATGGACACCCGCGATCTTGAGTTCCGGAAGATCGAACCCCTCACCCAACATATCGACGCAAACAATGATACGGCTCTCAAACCGCCTCAGCTTGGCGAGGTTTTGGCGCCGTTCGAGGCCGGTTTGACTGCTGTTAACGAGAACAGGGTTGTATTTGCCGTATTTGGCGGCGTAACGCTTGTGGAGTATCTCGGCCCTGGCAATCGTCTTGCAACGAACCATGGCGAGATGGTTGAATCCGGCTTTCAAGTCGCGTTCCAACGCCTCGCCGACCTGCCGCATGATTTCGTCGTCGGCTTCGTCACCGTCCAAATCGCTGACTGCCTTAAACGCAACGGTGCCGAAATAACCCTCCGCCTGAGCTTTTGCGAGCGGGTAGTAATAAATGAATTTTCCATCGACCTTACCGCCATCCTCACGGAACGGAGTAGCGGTAAACTGGTAAATCGGCTTTGCAGCGGCTGCGTGCATGAACCATGCTCGAAATTCCCGCCACGTCCGCGCTTTAATATGGTGCGCCTCATCGATAAACAGTGCTCCACACAATTGAGCCATGCGCTCCTGCACCGCTGACTCGGCACGTCCAGCGATTGACATCGTCGTAATAATGACGTTGGCGCGCGTGAAGAGCGCCTCAACCTCGGCCAATGTTTTAGGGATGTGCTCCAATTGGAGAACCACGGGATATAGAATCTTAGTCGTCAGGCATTGCTGGTCTTGAAGAACGCCCATGGTTGCCATTTTATTTGCGATCTGCTCCCGCAGCGCATCGGTCGGTACGACTACCATCAATCGCGGAATGCGATCGTGGGCATAGATCGCGAGCATTGTCTCTGTTTTGCCGGTGCCAGTCGGCATGACGATGGTCGCGGGCTGCGTCGAACTCGTCGCATGAGCCAGAGCCGCATAGAGTGCTCCGACTTGCGGCTTACGCAATCCGGGTCGTTCCGAATCGGTATCTGTCGCGAGCGCACCTTCGCGTGGAGTAAATTGATCACGCCACGAACTAAGAACGTCTTCGCAAATAGTCGCTGCGTCCTGGTCGGAAAGGGTCAATGCGCGACGCGGCCGAGGTGACAGCCACGTGCCTTCGTCACGTTCCAGCGTGTCCCGAATTGCGTCCGCGCTTTCGGCTTCAGCGACAAGGAGCAGAGGTTCGTCACCGACCGCCACGACGGTTTTTTTTGAAACGATGAGGATAGATGTCCCCGACTGGTTGGTGAAGCGAAAGGCCGAGAGGCGCTTCAAATCGGCGGGCTCCAAAGTACCCTCGTAGTAGCCAGCCTTAGTCGCGATTTGGCGTAACGGATTACTTATGACAGAGCCTTCGACAGCAAACCGCACCGGCAAGCGAAGGCGGACGGTCGGCCGCGCGATGGCGATGTCGGCAACCGGCTCGATATGCTCATGTGTCGCGGGCGCAGCCGATCCACTCCTGCGACGCGCCTTCGCTGGAGTTATAACGTCGCCAAAAAGATCGCGGGCTACCGGCTCACTATCGTCCAAGTATGTATCCAGGCTTAAGTGCGAGGATCGTCAGGAATCGAAATTTGCGTATTGTCGAAGCGTACGCCCGTTCTATTGGGGAGCAAGGACAAAGTTGTAGGTTTACTGAACCACACCTACTGCGGAATATCGGCTTTCAAGGGGGCCGGTGGACGGCTATTTGTGCTATTAGCGGCAAAAACATTGTGGAGGCTATCGTCTCGGGCGCACCGTGCGCGGGCCGTAAACTTCAGATCGGATGATGCATGTCGACCGAGATTTCAGAAGTAACTCGGAGAGCGATCATTGATTTCTTCACCATGAGCCAAACGCATTGGTCAGGACGCCTGCAAGACAATGAGTTTTTGGCACGGCTCTACGACCTGAACAGCCTGCCATCGCAGGATTACAGGCATAAGACCGCTAGCGGCGATATCTACCAAAACCGTGTGCGGAACAACGATTGGGAGAATGATTGGGTTTTCTACGACTCCCGCTTCAAGCTTCTCTACGAATCCGACGAAGAGTTTTTACGATTTCTCTGCGAGACCGTGCATCCGATTGTCCGGCCTGACACGGACGAAGCGCGCAAACTTGTTGACGTTTACAATAAGGAGCTGGCGCCCGATGGATGGGGGTTGATTGCCGTCAAAGAGGTATCGGGAAAGCCGATCTTTGCCCCCCAGCAAGTAGGCCGCGTCGCGGTCTTTGATGAGCCGACTGGGTGGCAAAAGGTCGATCGGCAGTTGCAGGAAGTTCGCCTCCGGCTCGATACGGCTGAGAGCGAGGAGCAGTATCAAGCCGTCGCACGTATCCGGCAACTTGTCCTGCCCTGATCGCGGCGTCCTTGTCGCCCGAGGTAGAAGAGCCGCTGGCGCTCTGCTGCCGCTCATTCCACTAGTACGGTTGGGAGTGCGAGTTCGCAGCCGGATTGCCTTTACTGGAGCCAATTCCTGAGGCGATGCTCTTACAAGACCCGATGTTCAAGCGACTGAACGGCGGCTCGAACCGGTGTCTGCGCAATAGAAGCTCACCCAAATTACCGAGTGACGCCACCGTCAAATTCAAACTATCGCCTCTCTGATTCACCCTCCATTCACTCCGTTGCTAGATCGATCTTGCGAACAGGGACGCCTGAACCGCGCGTTAAACTGTCTCGTTTAAAGAGGGGCATTGGAAAATAGGGAAATCAAGATGAAAAAAATCATCGTGCTTGCCGCTTTCATATGCGCCTTGGTCTTCTTCGCGAGCCATCCGTCGGCTGACGCACCCCGTCAGGCCGCTATGGAGACGCTGTCGCCGTTAGCGATGATGCAGGCATCGCGATGGCTTCCAACGGAAGCCTACGACGCCATCTGATCTTTTAGCAGAGCGTGACGCAGTGATATTACCCACCCCCCAATCTAGCGTAACTGGCTACCACGCCGAGCCGCACCAGACCACTGGCTGTCGCCGTTACGATTGGGATTTTTGTATTTCTCGTTT
>JGI12053J15887_10000804_pt1 | contig 13577 bp, 15 predicted proteins | sample MedBloCAOM1_O3_FD_15887 | JGI IMG/M metagenome (IMG submission 15887)
CGGTCTGGGTGGACACCTCGTGGCTGTCCCCTTCAAGAGCCTTAAGATCGACGATCCGAACGGCAACATCGTCCTGCCTGGCGCAAGTCAAGCCGCTCTGCGGAAACTGCCGGTTTTCTTCTATAATCGATGATTTGGTCACTCCTCCGTCGATGTCCTTCGGAACCCGCGAGCCCAGATTGCGGCTTGACTTGCCGCCGAAACCCGGCATCCATCCATGCGACCTTTTCTCGCGATCACGAGTACAGGCGCCACGGCGCGCTGAGCCTGCTTGCCGGGATCGATCTCTTGACCGGCAAGGTCCATGCGCTTGTCGAGGAGCGCCATCGTTCGCGTGAGTTCATCGAATTCTTGAAGGTCCTTGACGGCCTATCCGGCTTCGGCCGCGATCAAAATTATCCTCGACAATCATTCCACCCATACGTCCAAGGAAACCAAAGCCTGGTTCGCGACACAGCCGGAGGCCCGCTTCGAATTTACATTCATTCCGAAGCGTGGCTCGTGGCTATTGGGCCGTCGCTGCTAACGGCGGAGGAAAAGACGGCCCGCGGGGCGTCGCAAAAACAGGCCACCGCCTGCGGTTCGAGAGGCCAGAGCATCTCCGCAGACAAAAGCCGATAGAACATGCCGAAAGCGGTGATGATCCTGTCAGCCGCGCCGACGTCATTGGCCCATTTTGAAGCCATATCCAGAAGTTCCGGATTGTGCCGCTGAAGGTCGCGCATGATACTGTTCATGCAGACATCCGGTCCCAAGTCGTCAAATTCTCGCGCGACCCGTTCCCTCGTCCGTTCTGTGACGCGAGGCAGCACGCTCAGCATTCTCATCCCATTCCTACCGGAGCACGAAACGTGACAATGCCCCCACCCCAGCGCATCCCGAACCGAAAAACCGCAAAAAATTGACGAGCATCATGGCGTAATCGAATGGCCTGTCTAAACTTGGAGTGGCGCTCGCAATAAAAGGTCGTCGAGTGGATATCGGTTACAAACTACGGGATGGAAACGATTATTTGCTCGGTTCCCAGTTAATTGCTGGGGGAAGAGTGATGGGCTTTCGTTACAAAACTTTCGTTACAAAACTTTCCTTCGGTCGAAACGGCGGTGTTAGCCGGCCGCTTCCAGGCGGGCCGTCGTAAATTTTGCAATGGAGCAGTCAATGGCTAATGTGCACTCTCCCCGGCCTGATGCCCTGAGCTCGCCACCGTTGATCATGCGCCGGCGGCGCGAGATCCGTGCTGTGCTGCTTGGGACCGTGGCCGCCCTGGCACTTGTGTGCATGAACGATGGCGGTTTCGGCCAGGCGCCTGCCGCCGCGCTTCAGAGCCAAGTGTCTCCCGTCGTTTCTCCGATCTCTTTCGCCGACGTGGTCGAACGCGTGCGCGGCGCGGTCGTGTCCGTCAAGGTCAAGACCACCGAGACGGCCGAGGACAACGATGAAACTAGTATGGCTCGACCGCGATGGCGCGCTTTCTGATCGTTCTCGGCCTCGCAATCCTGGTGGTCGGCCTGCTTTGGCCCTATCTGAGCCGGATCGGGTTGGGACGGCTGCCCGGCGACATCGTGATTGAGCGGGATAATGTGACGTTCTATTTCCCGTTGATGACATGCTTGCTCTTGAGCCTGCTGTTCAGCCTGGTCTTTTGGATCGCGAACCGCTGAAACGGCACGAGGCGAGCGTGAACAACGAGTTTACGCTTTTCACCGATACGGCAAACCCGGCGTTGGCCAGAACGATTGCTCGCGAGTTGGGCACTCAGATCGGCGCCTGTGTCGTGGATCGATATCCTGACGGCGACCTCGCCGCTGGCGCGCGGCCCGAAATCGTGGTGGCGGCCACGCATAGGCTATTTGTCTCGATGCGTACACCAAATTGAGTCACCCCGCCGTGCGCGAAGTGTTTGTGACCGATACGGTCAGCTTGGCCAAACAGAACTGGCTGCAATTGCGCGTGATCTCCATCACGCCGTTGATTGCCGGCGCGGTGCAACGCTTTCTCAGTAACGGCTCGCTTGGCGAAGTGAATTGAAGAAGCCGCTCGTGCGGCCTCCGCCCATAGGGAGACTGATGAATGAACACAATGACAGACTCCGTTAAGACAGGGCTCTTTCGCGATCGTCGCGAAGCAGGCCGGCTGCTCGCTGCCAAGCTTGCGAATTACGCCAATCGCCCAGACGTGCTCGTGCTGGCCCTGCCGCGTGGCGGCGTGCCCGTAGCGTACGAAGTGGCACGCGCGCTCGACGTACCCCTAGACGTTTTTGTCGTCCGCAAGCTTGGCGTCCCCGGCTATGAGGAGCTGGCGATGGGCGCGGTCGCTACAGGCAGCGTGCGCGTGCTCAACGATCAGCTCGTGACACGTCTCGGCATCCCCGAGCATGTGATCGAAGCGGTCGCGGCGCGTGAGCAGCAAGAGCTGACGCGGCGCGAGCGCCTCTACCGCGGCGGTCGTCCGCCCCCCGACGTTCGCGGTCGCGCTGTGATTCTGGTGGACGATGGTCTGGCTACCGGAGCCACCATGCACGCCGCGATCCACGCGCTGCGACAGAAGCAGCCCGCTCGCATTGTCGTCGCGGTTCCGACGGCATCGCCCGAAAGCTGCGAGGAGATGAGGGCGGAGGTTGACGATGTCATCTGTGCCACCACGCCAGAGCCATTCCACGCCGTCGGCCTCTGGTACCAAGACTTCTCGCAGACGACGGATGAGGAGGTTCGCGAGCTGCTCGCGCGGCGGGACACGCCGGACAAGAGCGAGGCCGAACAAAGCTCGACCGACACGGCGCTGATCGAGGCATTGCGTGCGGCCGCCTACCCGTTGGCAGGCGGCGCCAAAGACCACGACCCGCTAATGGAACGGATCGGCGAGGCCCGCTTTGCGCTGCTCGGCGAGGCCTCCCACGGCACGCACGAGTTTTACCACGAGCGCGCTGAGATCACNAAGCGGCTGATCGCAGAGAAGAACTTCACGGCGGTGGCAGTCGAGGCCGATTGGCCCGACGCCTATCGNGTCAACCGCTACGTTCGCGGCGTGAGCGACGACGTCGATGCCGTGGAAGCACTCGCCGATTTTCGACGGTTCCCGACATGGATGTGGCGCAACACCGTGGTGGTCNAGTTCATTGAGTGGCTGCGGGCACACAACGACGCGCTTCCGCCAGGTGCTGAAAGGGTCGGATTTTACGGCCTCGACCTCTACAGTCTTCATGCGTCGATGAAAGCTGTGCTGCGCTATCTCGAGAAAGTCGACCCCGAGGCGGCAACACGGGCGCGCGAGCGCTATTCCTGTTTCGACCATTTCGGCGAGGACACCCAGGCCTATGGTCTAATGACGCGCTTGAACCTCTCCAAATCATGTGAAGAGGAGGTCGTCAGCCAGCTGGTCGAACTGCAACGCCGGGCGGCCGATTACGCGCGACGCGGTGGTCCAATGGCGGACGAAGAACTCTTCTACGCTGAGCAGAATGCCCGCTTGGTGAAAAATGCCGAGGCATATTACCGATCGATGTTTCTCGAAGAGGTGTCATCATGGAACCTGCGCGACCGCCATATGGCCGAGACGCTCGATGCACTGGTCGCGCATCTCGGTCGGACCGGCCGACGCGCGAAGGTCGCCGTCTGGGAACATAATTCCCATCTCGGCGACGCGCGCGCGACCGAAATGGGCCAGCGCGGCGAGCTGAACGTCGGCCAGCTCACGCGCGAGAAATACGGCCACGATGCCGTGCTGGTCGGGTTTACCACGCACCACGGCACCGTCACGGCAGCCTCCGATTGGGGCAAGCCAGCCGAGCGCAAACGCGTGCGGCCGGCAGTTGTCGGCAGCTACGAGGCGCTCTTCCATGCCGCGCAACGCGTTCGCTTCCTGCTCGTCTGGAATGAGGGCGACACGGTGGCAGAGCACTTGCGCGCCCGCCGGCTCGAGCGGGCGATCGGCGTGATTTACCGTCCTGACACCGAGCGCCAGAGCCACTACTTCCGGGCGCGTCTGCCGGACCAGTTCGACGCCGTGCTCCATTTCGATGAGACGCGGGCAATCAAACCGCTCGAAACCACGGCGGAATGGGAAGCGGGAGAGGTGCCGGAGACCTTCCCGTTCGCGGTGTAAGCGCGAAGCACCGCGGCCACGGCCGACGAGGCGGCGGTTGCGCCCGAGGAGAGCAGCGACGAAGAGCCGCCAGCGAGGCAGGGTTAATGCCCGCGCGTCAGATCGCATCCGAGAAAGGAAGCATGCAATGAGCAATTCTATAGCTCAGGCGGTTGAAGAGCGATTAGTCTGCGTGACGGCCGGCCCAGTGAGGCTCGACGGCAATCTAACTCTGCCAGAGGGATCCCCTGCGGTTGTGCTATTTGCCCACGGAAGCGGCAGTAGTCGGCACAGTTCGCGCAATCGTCATGTGGCACGCTTGCTCAACGAGGCGAAGCTGGCGACCCTGTTAATCGACCTGCTGATGCTGGATGAAGAAGCAATCGACGCGCGTACGGCNCATCTGCGCTTTGACATCGACCTGCTCGCCGAAAGGCTCGTGGACGCGACCGATTGGCTCACGCGGTACCCCGATTCGCAATACCTCTCGATTGGCTACTTCGGTGNCAGCACCGGCGCCGCTGCCGCGCTGGTGGCGGCGGCTGAGCGCCCCGACGTGGTAAGTGCGGTCGTCTCGCGAGGCGGCCGTCCCGATCTGGCCGGTCCGGCTTTGATGCGCGTTCGGGCGCCCACACTGCTTATTGTCGGAGGAAACGACGTCCAGGTCATTCAGCTAAACCGAGCAGCGCTCGCGCAGCTGCGCTGCGAAAAGTAACTTGTGATCGTGCCGGGAGCAACTCACCTCTTCGAAGAACCTGGGGCACTCGACGAAGTGGCGCGGTTGGCGCGCGAGTGGTTCCACCGCCATCTTATCCCGGTGGTGCCGCACGCCATTGGGGCCAGCAAATAACCAAGATAGCAGAGCATGGCAAAACACACAAAAACTTCTTCATCATTTGTGAAACCAATCGCCTCTGGTCGCATTGCAAAATCCATCGTCGCGATCGTGGCGGTCTGTAGCCGTTTCCGATGGATCGTGCTAAGCTTGGCAATCTTGGTCACCATTGCTTCGGGTTATTATACGGCTACCCATTTCGCCATCAACACGAATACAAATGAGTTTTTTTCCGAAAAGTTACGATGGCGTCAAAATCTTATCGCCTTGGAGAAGGCTTTCCCCCAGCGCGACGATCAAATTGTGGTGGTCATCGATGGTGCCACTCCCGAGCTTGCCGAGGCGGCGGCGCAATCGCTGACCGACAAGTTGCAGCACCGCCCGGATCTCTACCAGTCAGTTGTGCGTCCCGATGGCGGGCCTTTTTTCAATCAAAACGCGCTTTTGTTCCAACCGGTCGCCGATCTTCAGCGCACGATCAAGGAACTGTCCCGCGCGCGGCCGTTTCTCATGGCGCTCGCGTCCGATCCGAGTTTGCGCGGAATTGCAAAGGCGATATCTTTTATTAACCAGGGCGTCCATGCGAAAGCTGGAACGCTCGATGATTTTGATCGCCCGATGGCGCTGATTGGCGATGCCTTCGAGGGCGTGCTCGCGGGTCGGACGGTGTTCTTCTCCTGGCGCGGCTTGTTGGCCGAGCAACCGGCGGACCCGCGTGAATTACGCCGTTTCATCGAGATCAAGCCGGTGCTCGATTACGCGGCGTTGATGCCAGGGGAGAGGGCATCCGATTTCATCCGGGGAACCGCGCGCAATCTTGGGCTTTCCCCCAAGTTTGGGGTAACCGTGAGATTGACCGGGCTTGTTCCAATGGCCGACGAGGAATTCGAGACCATCGCGGACGGCGCCGGACTTAACGCCGCGGCGACCGCCTTGATCGTTCTTTTTATCGTCTGGTGCGCCCTGAAATCGGCCCGTATCGTTTTCGCCGTAGCCTTGAGTGTTACTGTCGGTCTGGCCGCCACGGCCGCCGTTGGGCTCATGATGGTCGGAGCGCTTAATTTGATTTCCGTGGCCTTCGCGGTGTTGTTCGTCGGCATAGGGATCGATTTCTGCATTCAGTTCAGCGTCCGCTACCGCGCCGAACGGTATAAGGAGCCACGGCTCGACACCGCCCTCACGCAAGCGGCGGCCAAGGCCGGGCGGCCATTGGCTCTTGCCGCCGCTGCGACCGCTGCCGGCTTCTACTCTTTTCTCCCGACCGATTATCGCGGCGTTTCGGAATTGGCCATCATTGCCGGAACCGGCATGTTCATCGCGTTTTTCGCCGCGATCACGGTCTTGCCAGCCTTGCTTACTTTGTTTCGGCCGCCGCCGGAACAGGAGCCGGTCGGCTATCAATTCTTGGCTCCCATCGATCGTTTCATGGCCCATCACCGTTATGCGATCGTCGCCGGGACATTGCTGGTGGCCTTGGCCGGAACGCCTTTGCTGCGCCACCTTCACTTCGATTTCAATCCACTCCATTTGCGCAGCCCCAAAGTCGAATCAGTTGCAACCTTGATGGATTTGATGAAGGATCCGAACACCGACACCAATACAATTGACGTTCTCGCTCCTTCTCTTGCTGAGGCCCCGCCACTTATGGTGCGTCTGCAACAATTGCCGGAGGTCGCCCGGGTCACGAGCCTCGTGAGTTTCATTCCCCAGGATCAGGATGAAAAGCTAGCGATCATCGCGCCCGTCGCGTCTTCTCTGCTCCCCTTGCTCGATCCCGCCCACGAGAAGGAGCCGCCAACCGACGCGGATGACGTGGAGGCCATGGAGCGCGGCGCCGCCGCCTTCAAGGCTACGGCCGACGGGCTCGCGGGAAAAGGCGCCGACGACGCCCGCCGCCTCGCCAAGGCTCTCGAAAATCTGGCCGCGGCGGCGCCGCCCCTACGCGAGGCGGCGCGCGAGGCCTTAATTCCGAGCCTGGACACGATGCTCGATTTGCTGCGGGCCTCGCTTACGGCGAAAAAAGTAACCGTCGCTTCCATTCCTCCCGATTTGGCGCGCAATTGGGTGAGCGCCGACGGCCGCGCCCGCATCGAGGTCGCGCCGGCGGGCGACCGAAACGATAATGCCACCCTTGCCCGGTTTGCCAATGCGGTGCGCACGATCGACCCCAACGCCATGGGCGAACCCATCGCCGTTCTGGAGGCGGGAAACACTGTTGTCCGGGCGTTCATCGAGGCGGGGCTTTGGGCGCTGATTTCGATCAGCGCGCTTCTCTTCATCGTGCTGCGCCGGGGAACCGACGTGCTGTTGACGTTGGTTCCTTTGTTGCTTGCCGGCATTGTCACGCTCGAAATCACCGTCCTGATCGGTCTGCCGCTGAATTTTGCGAATGTTCTCGCGCTGCCGCTCCTTCTCGGTCTCGGGGTTGCGTTCAAGATTTATTTCGTGATGGCGTGGCGCGCGGGGACCACGAATCTTTTGCAATCGAGCCTGACGCGCGCGGTGTTTTTCAGCGCGATGACCACGGCGACCGCTTTCGGCAGCCTTTGGCTGTCCAAGCATCCGGGCACATCCAGCATGGGAAAGCTGCTGGCCTTGTCGCTTGTCTGCACATTGGCGGCAGCGATTTTGTTCCAGCCCGCGTTGATGGGGCCACCGAGGAAGATCAATCCGACGGGCGAGGACGCCTGAACGGCCCGCGCGACCTGCCTTTCGCTCGCCAAGCGACTTGGCCGAGGCGGCAAGATTACGCCCACCATTTCTCCGGCGGCGCGATCCTTGGCGCCGATTGCTCGATGACGTGCGCCACAGAGAATAAAGTCTCTTCGTCAAACGCGCGGCCGATCACTTGCAGCCCCAAGGGCAAGCCCTCGGCGGAAATTCCGGCCGGAACCGCGATGCCCGGCAGTCCCGCCATGTTCACGGGGGCATGTTCATCAAGAAACAGATCGCTTGCGCGCGATAATCGGGCGCAGCCTTGCAACATGATACAACGCCAGTCGCGCCTGAATCCCATGCTGAACGGTCCAGTCAAGGCGTCATAGGTCGCCGCGGGAGCCCACAGCTATGTCGCTCCCACCTGATCGGATCGTTCCTCATGGCGATGGCACTTTCGCCTCCCCGGCGACGAAAACGACACGAAGCCCACACGGTGGTTTGAATAGCTGGTCGAGCTGCAGCGTCGGCGGCTGCCTGCCGTCGAGAATCACCTCGACGATGTCAGGTGCCAGCAGCGTCAGCCACAGGACGCGGCTAAGATATGACGGGTGAATCTTTTCGGCGGCGGCGAGGTCCTGCACCTATGCGAACTCGCTGCTCTCAAGCATCCGCTTCCTAAGGCCCGCTTTTGGGCGGTGGCCCAATGACGGCTTCTGGCGCTGACCGTAAGTGCCGAGACGATTCACTCGTGGCAGCTATCCGAAGCATTGCGGAAAACATATGTTCGTGGCGAGCTTTTCGCAGGCTGATCCAATTGCCGAAGTCCAGCACTACGGTATTCATGGCAACCGGCGGAATCGGTATCGCTCGAACCTTTGGAGGTCTTTTTCCATAGGAGGGGAAAATTGCACAGCACGATACTCGCGCCGCTCGTCGCGCTCGTCCTATGGTCGTTCGTGATGTGGGCGTGGCTCTATGCGACGCGTATCCCGGCGGTAACGAAAGGCAAAATAATCTACGACTCCCACCGTCCCGCCGAGGAGTTTCACGCCCAGCTACCCGCCCAGGTGCGCTGGAAGGCGGACAATTACAACAACCTCATGGAGCAACCGACCCTCTTCTACGCTGTGGCGCTTACATTGGCCTTGCTCGGTGCAGGCGAAGGTTTGAACACCAGTCTAGCTTGGCTGTATGTCGGTCTGCGGGTTGCCCACAGCCTCATTCAGGCGATCGTCAACGTTGTCATGCTCCGCTTCGCCATTTTCATGGCGGCGTCGTTCGTTCTGCTGGTGATGTCGGTGCGTGCGGCGCTTATCGTCTACTAGGGTCTAGGACTTTAACCGCTCCGCCCAATTCCTGACGCAGCATTGCGAGCGTCGCCGGTCGCTCTCGAAATAATCGTCCTATGGACGGGAACACCGGGCGGAGTCCTGGTTTTGCGGACAAACCGGTCAAAAAAACATGTCTAAAACGGAATGTTCATCGCGGCCCGCGATCGTTAACTCCTTCAAACCTCGCGGAGCGAATGAGCTCGGACAGAACGCCCTCTAACTCGTGTCCAGCGCGATAGGACACGACAAGTGCATCGCCATCAACGCGAAGCTTTACGCGCTCACGTGCGGCATATTCGATGATGCCGCTGGTCATTTCTTGAGAGGTGTTGACCCCTTCCCACTAGCGGTATCGCCTCCGATTTAGCATAACGAACCGTAACGCGCTACGCCATAACGTAACGACTGTTGCCTTCAATACATCAACCCCGCCGGACTGAAGCATGTCGGCCCGCGCGCGAGGTCCTCAATGCTCTGGCCACGGGCCGCCCCAGCAAGGTCATCGCTCTTGCTCTCGAGGTCCCCCGCTTGAGCGTCGCACTCGCGCGCGCCTTCAATATTATCGATCCCAATCTGAAGAATCCCCAAACCGCTGGCGGCGTTCGTTCTAAATCTTCGATCTTTCGCCATAGGTCTATGCAAACAATGTAATGCCATCGGACCTCGCGTGAAATCGATTTTCGGGCGGCAGCAAAAAAAGCCCGAAAATTGATAACCATCATGGCCCCGACGATCGCTCCCGCTACTTTCGAAAGGCGCTCCTCCGGTTCGATTGGTCGCGCGCATCCGACTTGAGCTATTGGGGTCGTACTGAAGGGCACCGCCGTGCGGTCAGGGATCGAACGTGAAGAAAGTCGCGCGGGTTGCCTGGGCAGCGCCCGGCGTCACCAAGGTCAAAGCTCGGATTATCGCCAGCCCGAAGCGCGTTCGAGTAACACCGGCAGAGCGGTTCGCAGTACTTCCCGTGCAATCATTCCGTCAAACAGCAAACGGAGGCCTGTCATGAATTTGAGGTCGTTAACCCCATTCCGAGATCGCACCAGTCTCGTGCGTCCGGAGGCAAATCCATTCGGCTCGCTGCAACGTGAGATCGATCGCGTGTTCGACGAGTTTACACGCGGCGTGCCGATGTTCGCGACGCAGGCGTTGATGAACATCGTGCCGAGCGTTGACGTGGCCGAAACCGAAAAGGAGATCGAAATCACGGCGGAACTGCCCGGGCTCGAGCGCGAGGACGTCGAGATTTCGCTTGAGGATGACATGCTTACGATCCGTGGCGAGAAAAAGGTCGAAGCCGAGCAGGGCGACAAGAAGGACAGGAATCACCATCTCAGCGAACGAAGTTATGGCGTGTTCTATCGTGTTCTGCAGTTGCCTCCGGGCATCGATCCGTCGACCGTCAAGGCGACGTTGTCGAACGGCGTCTTGAAGGTCACCATCCCGAAGCCGGCCCGGAGCCAAGCCAAGAAAATCGAGGTCAAGGAAGCCGCTTGACCGAGCGGCATGGTCGGGACGTGCTCCGGACCTCCTCCCCTTGGAGCGCGTCCCGTTCATAAAGCATCGCGAAGACGGAGCGTGGGTCGTGAGCAAGGAGTTCCGGCGCGTCCTGGGGATCCGAACTGCGAGCTGCTTTCCGGCTCGAGCGCGGACGTGTTGGTGGCTGGCTCCCGTGCCTGCAGGGCTGATTTTCCGATCGGCCGTCGACGTTTGCGATCCAAGCGGCCGGAGCGGGCCTCATGAACGCCGGCAAAAATGGGTGATCGATGCTTCACATCGACATTCCGACATTGGCGGAATTCAAGGCGCTCGCGGCGACGAAAAGCGATGCGTGCGTCTCGCTCTACGTACCTACCTCCCCCTTGAGCGAGCGTGCCCGGGCCAACCGCATCGCGTTCGAAGATCTCGCGAAAGAGGCCCTCTCGCAGTTGAGGGCCGCCGGACTCGACAAGCGGCGAATTGCCCCGATCGTTGAGCAGTTCGGCCTTTTGTCGGGGGTGATCCAGGAAAACACAGACGACAACAAGTTCAAATATCGCCAAAGCGATCCGTCCGAAGAGATTGACGAGTTCTGGACCACCCGGTCGAATGGTCTCGCTGTGCTCGCGACACCGGAGATGATGCGCACGTTCCGCCTTCCCGACCGCCCGAAACCGCTAACTGAGGTGGCGGATCGCTTTCATCTAACGCCACTCATTCGCGCCATGACATCGCCGCACGACGTCTTCGTGCTTGCACTCTCGGAAGAGCGGGTGCGGCTCGTGCATGTCTTCGTGAATTTGCCGCCCCTCGAGATCAAGATTGCGCAGCTGCCGAAAAATGCCGCACAAGCGAACAGGCGCCCGTCCGTCCATGTGCGTGCGCCGAGGGGCCGCCTCCAAAATTTGGAAGGGCAAAAGATCCTGCTCCACAAATACGCGCGCAAGATCGATCAGACGGTGCGCGGCGTGCTGGCTGGGCGGGAGACGCCGCTGGTTCTTGCTGCGGCCGAGCCGCTGGCATCGATCTTCCGGTCGGTCAACGCCTACCCTCGGCTTGTCGACGACATGATCGCCGGAAGCCCGGACCACGTGACGGACGCTCAGCTCGCGGACGCCGCACTTCCCATCCTGGATCGTCTCTACAGACGTGAACTCGAGGCGGCTATTGTGCTCTTCAATGAGCTCAAGCCGCGACGGGCCACCACCGACGTCTCTTATGCGGCGCATGCGGCAACCGCCGGGGCGATAGATCAGCTTCTGGTAGATCTGGACGCCGTCATCCCAGGCTTTGTGAGCGACATCGACGGCAGCGTGACGTATTCGACCTCCGATGACGCGGAGACGTACAGTGTTGTTGACGAAGTGGCGAGGCGCGCCCTGTGCACCGGTGCTCGGGTGCTCGGTGCGCGAAGGGAAGATCTGCCCGACGGCAAGCCGCTGATCGCGATCCTTCGCTATCAATTCGGATGAGACGGCCTCTCGAACTCTGCGCCAGCCGAATGGCCCCGACGCTCTGCTGCCATCGTGGCGAAAGATTCATCTCCGCTGGGTCTTCCGCCCCGCCCAGCGCAAAATGACCAATGCGGCGGCGTTCGTTCTCTACGAGCTTTACCGCGACTCGGCGCGTGGCTCATAGAAGCGTGGGCTGCATCGGTACATAACAGAATTGACGGTGACAGAACCACTATTAGGGGAAGCGCAATGACCAACGATGAGGATAAGACGATGGTGCGATCGAAGTAGGGGCAGCCCTCGTGATAATATGGGCGATGAGAATGGCAATTGTCGCCTTGGCATAGTATGTTCAATATGTTGTATTGCTCAGGTAAGAGTCGAACTTATCAAACCCAAGGGCGTTCCCGCGAAGCCCGATGAAGGAGGTTTGCCATGACGGTCCGGAAACTCGACAAGGCGAATTGGCATGGGTTTTTTGACTTCATATCGAAACTGCTCGAGGGCAAACAGGTCGAAATCGAGGTCGTCTCGCTCGCTCTGGGCGATCAGGTGGAGGCGGAGTGGCTGCCCTTGTTGGGTCTCGTCTACGATCCAAAGGATGATCTTGTCGAAGTGGCGCTCGATGGGATCGACCACATGATCCCCAAGCCTCGCGAGATCTATGTCGATGAGGGGCTCGGGGGACTGATGAGCATCGAAATCGTCGACGCGGAAGACACTAAACAGATCATAAAATTGCGAGATCCCTTGATGCTGCCGCCTCCAGCAAATTAATAGCGTCCCGGGCATTGACACGTTAACGNGCGGGCCACAGAAACTTGACTGCTGAGGCCTCACTTTATGCGGCCGCGACGGTCGCGCTCCAAGAGTTATGCGCTGCGGTCCGGAACTCTGCAACCCGCCACGCCATCGGGAATTCTGTCTCTGAATTGTGCCATCACGTATTCACCGTCGGGGCCGTCGTGACGAAACTGATTGGGATTTCTGGCAGCCTTCGTCGCGGTTCGTTAAATACCGCGCTGCTTCGTGCGGCGGCGGAGTTCGTGCCCAATGGCGCAGAACTCACGGTCGAGACAATCCATGGGATTCCACTCTACGACGCCGATGTCGAAACGGCGGATGGGATACCCGAGCGAGTATCGGCGCTAAAGNAGGCGATCGTCGCCGCAGATGGGCTGCTCCTCGCGACGCCCGAATACAACAACTCGATCCCGGGCGTGTTCAAGAACGCAGTTGACTGGCTCTCGCGGCCGCCGGCCGACATCGGTAAGGTTTTCGGCGGAAAGCCGGTGGCGGTACTCGGGGCATCGCCCGGCGGCTTTGGCACGGTCCTCAGCCAGCACGCATGGCTGCCAGTTCTGCGGACGCTGGGGACGACGCCCTGGCACGGCGGACGCCTTCTCGTGTCCCGTGCCGGGAGCGTCTTCGACGAAGCCGGCCGGCTCGCAAGCGATACCACAAAGGAGCAGCTTCGGCAGTTCATCGAAGGCTTCGTAGCCTTTGTCCGGCGCGTCCGTGACCTCGAACGGTGACGGCCTCCACTCGATCAATGATGCGGCGCGCAAAATTGCTGAGCAGCGGCGGCCTCATGATAGACGTTCTGCATGCGGCCATTCGAATCGTCGATCCGCTCGAACACTCGATCGGCGGTCGAGAGGAACCGCACGAGCCGGTCGACTGCGGCGTCAGTATCCGCTGACGCCAGTTCGCCGGTGATGGTCGCCAAAGTGGCGGCAATGT
>JGI12053J15887_10000805_pt1 | contig 13576 bp, 10 predicted proteins | sample MedBloCAOM1_O3_FD_15887 | JGI IMG/M metagenome (IMG submission 15887)
TATCGCATGCGGAAAAACTGTTGCATAGCCGGTACGCGCCACGCCATGCAGGCCTTCGTTCCACCAGTCGTAGTCGGCGATATGAAGGCGCGGGATCGCCGGGGGCTTCGCTCTGCATCTGCGCTATTTTTTCGGCCAGAGTCATCCGCTTCACTAGATCGTCCACGCGTTGCGCTGTCGGAAGCCGCGGATCCAGGTAGGGATCTTGCTTCGTAGGCGTCTGCGCTCCCATAGGCAAGGCGAGCAGAAGCAGGCTGGAGGCCAGGGACAACAGCAGCACTTCGGAGAGCTTCGCGATCGAACACAACCTCATGGACCGGCTCCTCTACAGCTTGTCGGAGTAGATGGTGCGCACAAGCAGGTTTTCGATCTGCTCCTGCTTGCCTGACTTCGGCTGCGGGTTGATGTTGTCCTCGAGCGCCATCTTCTCAATCTCATCGAGCGAGAACTTCCCGGCCAACATCTCTGCAGCCTTGCCGGACTTCCAGCCCGCGTAGCGCTCCGAGAGGATCGCGTCGTACTTGCCCTGTTCGATGAGCTTCGCGGCGGTAAGGAATGCGCGGGCGCAGAGATCCGCGCCACCCACATGCGCGGCAATCATGTCCTCCGGTGTAAAGCTCTGCCGGCGGACCTTGGCGTCAAAGTTGCAGCCGCCCCGCCCCAGGCCTCCCGCTTTGATGACGTGATACATCGACATCGTCAAGGTCCACAGATCGTTCGGGAACTGGTCGGTATCCCAGCCCAGCAGCGCGTCACCGCGGTTGATGTCGAGCGAGCCTAGGATACCCAGGGACCCGGCCGTGGCGATCTCATGCTCGAAGCTGTGGCCGGCCAGCGTGGCATGGTTGGCTTCGAGGTTCACCTTCACCTCGTTCTCCAATCCAAAGCGCTTCAGGAACCCGTACACCGTCGCAGTGTCAAAATCATACTGGTGCGACGTGGGCTCCTTGGGCTTCGGTTCAACGAGGATCTGCCCGTCGAAGCCGATCTTGTGTTTGTAGTCGACGACCAGCGAAAGGAAGCGGCCCATCTGATCGAGTTCCTGCTTCATGTCGGTGTTCAGCAGCGTCTCGTAGCCTTCACGGCCGCCCCACAGCACATAGTTCGAGCCACCCAGACGCTTGGTCGCTTCCATGCAGTTCTTCACCGTCGCCGCGGACCACGCGAAAACCTGCGGGGCAGGATTTGTCGAGGCGCCCGCCATGAAGCGAGGATGCGAGAAGAGGTTTGCCGTCCCCCACAGCAGTTTGGTGGAATAACTACTCATCTTTTCTTCGAGGTAGTCCACTATGGTGTGGAAGTTCTTGAGCGTCTGCGCCAGTGTGTCGCCGGGAGGCGCAATGTCAGCATCGTGCCAGCAGAAGAATGGCAGGTCGACCGCGCGAAAAAGCTCGAAGGCCGAATCCGCCTTCTCCTTCGCCTGCGCGATCGGATCTCCGGAGGTCATCCATGGGCGAAAGATCGTCGGTCCGCCAAACGGATCGCTGCCCGTCATCGCGAGCGAATGCCAGTACGCGACCCCGAATCGAAGATGCTCCTTGAGTGGTTTCCCAAGGACGACTCGCTCGGCGTCGTACCACTGGTAGGCGAGAGGATTCTCCGTATCGGGGCCTTCGTACTTGACCGTGGCGAAGCTGCTAAAGATGGTGTCAGGCATTTGTATGATTCTCCATTGAAAACTGTCGTTGATCGGCGAACTCGAGCCTTGACCGGGAGGACATTGCGAGCTTCACCAATCGGTGAGCGTTCCGTCGAGCTTACGGGCAATAGGAAGATAGGCGCGCTGATAGGGGAATTTTGAGGCGAGAGCTTCATCAATGTCCATGCCAAGGCCCGGCTGATCGCCCGAGTGTATGCTGAGCTTGCGATTTTTGCGTTAGAAGAGCAGCTTTAGAGACAGCTGGCCGATACGAGGGTCGCTTGCCGACGTGACGCGGCCAAAGGCGCCGTTGGTAACCGAGGCATTCGGATCGCCGAAGTTTGTGTGGTTCAGTACGTTGAAGTACTCCGCCCTGAACTGGAACTGGACTGCTTCATGTATCGGGAAGTAGCGCATGACGCTGACATCCCAATCCACGTACTGCGGACCAACAAAACTTCCTTTCACTACGTTCCCGTACGATAGTGGCAGATTCACTGTATAGCTCGGATTGGTGGAGAAATTCGCCGTATTCAGGTAAGCCTTGCAGGCTGTCGTTACGCTTCCGCATGCATTGCCGCCGTATGGATTCTGCCCATTCCAGACTCCACGTTCGCGGCCCAGATTCGTGCCGCTATTGCCCGCTCCGGTAACAGTCAATGGATCACCGCTACGGAAGGCGAAGATACCGTTGGTCTGCCATCCGTTGACGACGAATCGTGCGAATGCCTTTCCGCCGTTGAACTTCGGTAACTGCCAAACATAGGAGAGTGAAACGACATTGCGATGGTCGTAATCGGAAGGCCCGTAGTCAAGGCGTTTGAAGTTTTGCTGATAGACCGGCATCGAGTAACCGGATCCTGGCACCACCGCCGTCGCCGAAGCGCCGAATGGGAAGTTGTCGATCGCTTTCGACCAAGTGTAGTTGAAGAACAACGTCAGACCGTTGTTCATCCGATTCTGCAGCGAAGCCTGCAGCGAGTGATAGATTGCGTTTCCGCCCGAGTCCACTAAGGCAATCTGCTGCGTATAGTTCTGTAGAGTAGTCGGCGAGAAATAGACGCGTTTTCCGATAGATGGACCCTGATTATAAGTAGGGTTTATATCCGATGGAACGTATTGATGATTGCTTCGCGAACCTACGTAGGCCACCCGGCTGGAAAGCCGACTGTTGTACTGCTGCTCGATCGCAAGATTCCAGGAGTAGGTAACCGGCAGCTTGTAGGTATTGGGGTCGAAGGTGCTATACGCGGAAGATTGATAGTTTGCGGTNGTAAAGTAAGTGGGCGGAGGTGGCTGGGGAGCCGGAAAAGGGTTTCCTCCTGCCACGCGCGCATANGGATTCGAGAAATCAGCAAGGGCCGTTGGCAGGAATTGAACGTTCACTGAAGCAACATAGGGAACAGAGTTGGCGAAGATATTGTCGAATACGCCCGGTAGACGGGTGTCATAGAACTGACCTCCGCCGCCGCGGACACTGGTTCTGCCGTCACCGAACACATCCCACGCAAAACCTACCCGTGGCATAAAGTGAGTGTAGACAGGCCGCACCATGTTCTCGACAAAGCCTGCATCTCCCGGGAACAGCAATCCGGCCAGCGCAGTGGGATGCGTGGTAGAAACGGTACCCGCCGCACGAGCGGAAGGACTGAACATGCCCTGACGGTTGAACTTTTCATGCTGGGGCGCGAAGGGCTCATAACGCACTCCGTAAGTCAGCGTGAAACGGCGGTTCATCTTCCAACTGTCTTGCGCATAGTATCCGGTTACGTGATACCGGTTATTGAAATACTGACCGGAGGCTTGCTGGAAGTTCGTCAAACCACCGAGGAGAAAGTCTGCCAAAGGATTTGAAATGGATGCATTGCTGTTGAACTGGAAGATGCCTGGCTGCTGAAACTGGTTATCGACATCGACCTTCGCTAATTCACCGTGGAAGCCGAATCCCAAGGTGTGACTGCCGACTACCCAGTGCAGATCATCAGCGAGTGTGTAGTTATTGCGGCGGAAGGTTGCTGCCGGATTGTCGCCAATGGTGAAAAAGCTTGCGACCTGGATCTGGTTGATCTGTTTGAATGCCGGCTGCCATACATTAACGCCAAGGTCGTTGACGTTCGGAGCCCCCGCGAGCGGTCCGCGCGATGCGTTCTCCATCTGATAGCTGAGACTGAAGTTGTTTAGAAGTCGATCGGTAAACGTGTGAGTCTCCGAGATCAACGCGTTATGGTAGCGGATCGCAGCCTGGTCGGAGTAGCTGAGCAAGTTGCTTGTGTCCAGAACGCCGGCATTGTCAAAGCTGTCATAGAAGTACCGCAGCATCAAGTGGTCTCTCTTGCCGAGCGACTGATCGACGCGACCAGTGTATTCGATGAAATTCTGGCGGCTGGGACGGAAGAATTGGTACGTGCCGTCGTTTCCGCTAATCGTTGGGAGATACTTCAGCAGCGCCAGCGACGACTTGTTATAGTCATTCGGATTGATCGTGCACGTAAGGGTGCTGCCAGTCGGTGTGCACGGATATGGAGCCAATGTCTTCGGATTCAAAATTGGACTGGAGAGGCTGGTAAAGGTGCCTCCGAGCTGAGCCGGGGTGGGTAGGAACGCTGTGCCACCTACTCCATTGGTACGGAGCCGAGTAGCCTGTACTCCAAAGAAGAAAAACGTCTTGTCCTGCCCGTTATAAATATGCGGAATAATGATCGGACCGCCAAACGTGCCACCAAACTGATTTCGCTTCAAGGGATCGACCGTCTTCTTGCCATTGATGTAGCTGAAGTAGTTAGCTGCGTTGAAGACTCGGTTGCGGACATATTCGAAAGCGCTGCCATGGAATTGGTGCCCGCCACTTCGGGTGATGATGTTTACCACACCNCCCGCGTTCTGGCCGTACTCAGCGTTGTAGTTGCTGGTCTGTACACTGAATTCCTGCAGCGCGTCGGGCATAGGGAAGGGCGCNTTGACGTTCGTATANTCGTCGACATTATTNCCGCCGTCCAGCATGTAGTTCACCTGGTTCGCACGGGTGCCGTTGATGGTCACTGCAGCGACGACTGGAAATGTCTTCGTTTGTCCCTGATCGATGTTCGCGCTGGGTGCAACCACCACTCCCGGTACGAGGGTCGTCAACGCAGCCGCATTTCGCCCGTTCAAAGGGAGGTCGTTGACGCGCTTCTCGTCGATGACCTGCGAGAGAGTTCCGGTGGTCGTGTCAACCTGCGGCGGAGCCGCGTCGACATTGACCGTTTGCGCACTGCTGCCTACGTTTAGGGTCACATTCACCGTGACCGCCTGATCTGCCTGTAGCACGACGCTTTTTTGCAAAGAACCGGCAAACCCGTTTGCCGTCACTTCCACGCTGTATTCAGCTGGAGCCAGCGACGGAAAGACATATCCACCTTCCCCGTTTGAGGTAACCGTGTTCTTCTCGCCGGTAGCCGAGCGTGTGGCAACAACTGTCGTCCCGGGAACGGCAGCCCCCGTCGGGTCCGTCACCGTGCCGGAGATTCTGGCCAAGCCCTGACCAAATGCGCCTTCAGATCCCAGGATGAAAAAGGTGCAGAATATGGCAAACCATCGGATGAAGAGCTTCAGATTGACTTTCATAGTGGCCTCCAGAAAATACCCTTCTTGCGGAATGTAAGAGTGCTCTTCTTTAAAGAGCGGTTGCACACTTAACCTTGCGTCCACACTTCCTGCATTTACCTTCTATCTGGTAGCTTTCACGGCGCTGAAGGAAACCTTTGTGATTCGACCTGACCTTGTATAGAAGCGAAACAACAAGGGCCAGACAGATACGGTTTCTGACCGTCAGGAATTCAGCGTAAATAAATGCAGACAAATGGTTTAGTAGAGTTACCTCAACTTGATGCCCCCGCGTTGCTGGCCCTGCGGCGTTGGCTTGCATCTTCCTATTCGATGGTGAATAGCTGCGAGATCCCTCTATCGGCTCGACTGAAAGGCTGGGAGGCAGATAGATATTGCTCCGCCCGGAGGCGCTGGCCTGCGTGAAGACTGTCCAAGCGCTCGGTACTTATGACAGGCCACCGATACGTGTCAATCGAGCAGGGGTCGCAGGTCGCCGGGGTGTAACTATAACCAACCGAGCGACATAATAATCATTTCCGTTGATGATTAGGCCAGCGATGACCGGGCTGCCTCTTCCAAGAACCCTAATCGTACGAGAGTGGATGTTCCTAAGATTACAAATTCTGGTCGCCCATCCTTCGAAATCGCGCGTGCTCTTGCGAGTTGTTCTTCTATTTGCTGCCTACTTAGATATTCTGTTGCCGACTCGTCTACCTCACCGGCTTTCGCTGTAGCATTTGCTATTTCATAGAACCCCGCGACAGGGGGTACAGTCAGAGATGACGTGACGGCGGACGCTATCAACACGAGCAGTAAGAGCAAGCTCGAGAATATCGACGTGTCTTAATGAACGATGGAGGCCAGCCAATCAAAGTGTTGTCTTTGGCCCTGCAAATCTCGTGGCGACATTATCTACCACTGCGGTCGGAGCATTGTCAATAACAAACGCAGGAGCATGTGGCTGTGTTCGAGCCGACTCTTTCCCTGCTTGTCGCTGTAAATCATGTCGAACTTGAGATAGCACTGAATGTGTTGATAAGGAGTAGCGAACGATGCTTCCCAAAGTGTCACGTCCTGGTGTCGCGCTGCACTAAATTCCTGGAATTGTTTGGGGTGGCGGGCGAGCATGGAGTCCTTGTCCCCTTCGACGATCAACGTCCGGCTCTCGGCCGTCCGCAAAATATGAGTTGAGAACAGTCTTCGATGCTGTCCGGTACGTGGCCCGAACGGGTGGGCAGTGGCGCTTCCTGCCGCACGATTTGCCGCCTTGGTACGTGGTGTATCAGCAGATGCAGCGCTGGCTCAGGGCGGGTTGTTTCGAGTTGCTGGTCGAGGACGTGCGGTCGCTGCTGCGCGAGTGGGGCGGGCGCAAGAGCCAACCCACGGCGGTCGTGATCGACAGCCGCACACTGCAATCGACGCCGGAATCGGGAGCGCGGGCAGGTCGAGTGTCTATGAATTTCTGTATTACGAAAAAATTGAAATTAGGACACCACCGCACAATCAAGTCATCCATTTTCCGCTCATCGAATCCGGGGTTCTTTTCCTGAAGAGCGATGAACAGGAACGAGAATCGCGCGACATGATTCCCGTACTTCAAAAAGCCGTGGAGATCGTCCAGCCCGGAGACCTCTGAAGGCAGAACGAGGGGCTCGGTTTGCCGGTCGAGGGCGAAGTTCTTGCCCCTTCGCGAACCGTCGTAGTGCGTCTCCCGGAGTCGCTCAATCTCGACCTCGCCGATTGCTTCGCTCACCCATTTTGCGGCGCGAGGCTCGGTTGTTCGCAGGAAGATTTTTGTGGCCGGTTGCGAGAGCATGGCTTCGGCGTCGTGCCCATAGCGAGCTTACATCTGGCTTCATTTCTCAGGGATATCGCTCGGAAATCCAGGAGCATTAATCTCTCCGATCCGCGAGTGGACCATGTTGCCTCATGTCCTCTCTGCATTAAAAAGTTGCTGGCTCTCCGGAATCAGAAAGCCACGTCCGCTCGCCGAGTCGCGCTTACTGCGATCATTGCCTGTTGTGTGCTAATTGTTGCAACCGTCGTATGGGTATCCGGTCGCAGATCGCGCGACGTTCAGCCGGCGACTAATGTTGCGGTAGTTTCCAGAACTCTGGATTTATCCAATGCTGGCTCCTATCGGGGAGATCAACCTGCCCCATTGCAATCTGCTTCCTTGCCGACGGCCCTCGTAAAAGTGACGATTGTCCTCCCGCGTTACAGCACACCCGGAAAGTACGTCGTGGCCGTGACCCGTGATCAATCTGGGAGTGATCCAGTGGCCAAAGGCATAGGATCAGCCGTGAGCGACGGAAGTCGCGAATTGATCACTGTCACGCTAGACCTTCGATCTGCGGCGACCGGCCCTCATTTCTTGTCGACTACGCGGGAGCAGGATGAAGCCTCGTACTACTATCCGCTCGACATCCGATAGAACCTCGCGAATTCGTTACCGCGCGTGATCACTGAGAGTTTTCGGCGGTTGAAAGGAAGTGAGTCGCAAGTTGCTCTGAATTCCAGGAGGTCGACTCATGGTCATACTCGTACCTTGGAAACCCGTCGTCGTTGCCTGGGGCTTACTGGCAGCGATGCTGTGGGTTGGATACGTTGGGTATTCGCTTGTGGAAGGAAAGAACCCCTTTGCGATGGCGCACCACCATTCGTATCGCCTGCAGACACGCAGCACTGGTGGTCACGGAGCCCGCAACAAAAGCAATTCTGAATAATGATCAGAACTCAATGATTGCATCGAGCTAACTGCGCTTGTTGGCTTCAAAGCCTGGCATCGCATTCCTGGACACTGATTCCATAAAAGCGTCGGCTCCTTCGAGAGCCTGAGCGAAGCCTGGCAGTTGTTGGCTGACCGAGAGTGCTCGAGGAGGAAGGAGCCGAACGTAGCCAGATTATAAGTCTGCTTCTGTGTGGAATACACTTGGGCAGTTGCTGACTGACCAGGGCTCGGGAGAAAGGAGCCGAATATGTTGATTGTGGGATGCGATTATCACCCGAGTGTTCAGCAGATCGCGTGGCTAGACACCGAGAGCGGAGAATGTGGTGAACGCCGATTGCTGCACAGCAATGGAGAAGCGGAGACTTTTTACCGGAAATTGAAGGAGCAGGAAGTGAGTGTCCGCGTGGGGATCGAAGCTACGGGGCACGCGCGCTGGTTCGAGCGTTTGCTGGCGGAGCTGGAGTACGAGCTGTGGGTCGGCGACCCGGCGCAGATCAAGGCCAAACGCGTACGGAAGCAAAAGTACGATCAGGAGGATGCCCGACTCCTGCTGAAGCTGATGATGGAAGATCGGTTCCCGCGGGTGTGGGTACCCGGTGTAGAGAATCGCGATCTGCGGCAACTGCTGTGGCACCGCCACCGGCTGGTGCAGATGCGAACGCGGGTGATGAATCAACTTCAGGCCGTGGCTCTGAACGAGGGAGTACGGCGCAAGAAGGCACTGTGGAGCGACGCGGGAAGATCGCAGCTGGAATCATTTCGGCTGGGGCCTTGGGCCACCCGGCGCCGCCAGGACCTGCTGCAGTTGCTCGACCAATTGAATTCCAGCATCGCGCCGTTAACAGCCTCGGTCGAACAACAGGCCGGGCAGCATCTGGAGGCGCAACGTCTGATGACGCATCCGGGGGTCGGTGCACTCACAGCACTGGCCTATGTTTTGATCATCGGATCTCCGCAGCGTTTTCGTTGCGGCAAGCAGATAGGCAGCTACCTGGGACTGATCCCTTGCGAGGACTCCAGTGCTGGCCGGCAGCGGCTGGGACACATCAGCAAACAAGGTAACTCGCTTTTGCGTTTTCTGCTGGTGGAGGCGGCGCAAGCCGCTGTCCGTAGCAATGCCGATTGGCGACGCGAGTTCCTGCACCTGGCGATGCGCCGCCAACGTCAGATCGCCAAGGTTGCGATGGCCCGCAAACTCGGAGTCCGCTTGTATTGGATGTGGCGCAAGGGATGGGATTACGAGACGTTTTTGCAGTTCGGTTCGCACGTGGGGCAGCCCGAAGTCGGCTATGGTGTGAAGTAGATCACCGCGACACTGATTGGGACGCCCCGCTCCCTTCCCCAAGGGAGTTCGAAGTAGTAATCATGGTTGCAATTGCGATCGGATAGATGGTTGGGTCGAACTGAGTTCACTCGAAAGATTACAAGCGAGCCCTGGTCAAGGCGACGATGCAAGCGATCTGGAAGAAGAAAGAGAAACTGAGCCCTCTAGGGAACGAAGCTTCACTGAACTTCGTTTCGCTTCGTTCCCACTTCAATTCTGTGGGACGTAGAGGGCTGTCAAGGGTCGAGATGAACGCCCTCCGGGCGCCCTTGACAACCCTCTACGTCTCTGCCGAGATGGAGATCTTTTTTTCTCTTGACACCGCCGACGCTTTCATAGATGGCCGACTTGTCGGTACTAATTCACTCCTCATGAGGGCATGAGGCGACAATTTGCCTAGCGGAACCGGCCTTCAAAACAAAGGCCATCTAACCGTTTACGACGTTACGACTCAGGCCCGCTCCCGAACGGATGGCGTTTTAGCGAGGCACAGGTCGGATGCGATTGTCTTGGTGAAGGTCATGCGGATTCCGTGCTTCGGTCGCAGGATGACCATCGGACGCGGTTCGATCGTCTGACCCGGCGTTAACTGAAAATCGTATCTTCTGAGAAGTTCGCTCAAAATCATGAGGATCTGCAGCATCGCGTAGTTCCCGCCGATACAGCCCCGCGGGCCAGCTCCGAAGGGCAGATGTGTGAAGGCCGTGTGCAGCTTCTCATTCGCTTTGGTGAAACGCTCCGGGTCGAAGCTCTCCGGGCTCGGCCAGTAGCGTTGTGCATGGTGCGCGCCGTACACGAACACAATGACCGTCGATCCTCGGGGTATGGCGAGATCCCCTACGCGGTCGTCCGCGACAGCCATGCGGTCGACCATCCAAAATGGCGGGTAGAGGCGGAGTGCCTCCAGAATCACCTGAGTGGCAAACTCGAACTTGGGAACGTCGCCAAAACTCAGAGGCGCGTCGCCCAACACGGAATTGAACTCCTGCCGTACTCTTTCTCGACAATCCGGGCGCGAGCTCAAGAGGTAGAGAAGCCACGATAGGGCGTTCGACGATGTTTCATGGCCGGCGACCAGGAGTTGCATGCTCTCGCTCAGGACCAGCTCATCGCTCATGCCCTCGCCGTCGCTGTAACGGGCATCCATCAAGATCTGCAGCAGATCATGGCCGGGGGCCTGGTGGCGGCGTGTTCTGATGTATTCGAGCAGAATGCAGTCCGCACGAGCTCGCATATCTTCGTGTCTGCGCAGTTCGCCCGAGGCGGCAAACCAGGGATTCAGGTAGGGCTGAAGGGTTTGCCGAACGATAAATTCCTGGACCGTGGAGATGGTATGGCTGACGAGATCAATATCTTCGTCTTTCAGCCGGGCGCCAAACAGCGATCGGGCGACCATCGCGAAGGTCATTTTCATCAGGTGGGGGTAGATATCGACGGGGCCGACACGAACTTGTCTGTCGAAATCCTGCAGCGACTCAGCGAGGGAGTCGTGCATGATCGAGGACAGAACCTCGAGCTGTTTTCGATCGAAACCCTTCTGGATGAGACGGCGCTGTGTACGCCAGGCTTCCCCGTGGGTGGTGAGAAGACCTTTACCCAGGAAGTGACCCATCCGTTTCACTTGAATTTCGGATTTTTGGTAATTTTCCGCATTGGTCTTCAACACGTGCTGAATCACGGCGGGATTGGTAGTAACGATGGCCTCTTTAACGCCACCCAAGTAGAAGCGGAATATGTCGCCGAAGAGTTCGGTGTACTTTGACAAAACGTGCACGGGATTGGCGGCCATCGCGCGCGAATCCGCAAAGGAGCGAAATCTGGAAACAGCGGGTATCGGTGTGGGCAACGTCACACCTCGCTGCCCAGATGCTTGGGTAGAACCGTGGGGAGTTTCAAGTGGTTTGCGTGAAGCGGTTGGATAGCCATAGGTAAAGGACTAATCCCTCAAAATTAGGTTTCGTTTCCCAGTTGCTTCAAAAGTATCAGATGATGCCGGATTGCCTGGGTCACGGTCGGATGTTGCCGATAGGGAACGCCAAATTCTTCGGCGGTATCCTTCACAATCCTTGTCAGTGGAGCATAGTGTGTGTGGCACACGAAAGGGCACAGATGATGGACGATGTGATGGTTGAGCCCGCCGGCGAGCCAACCTACGATCGGGTTACTCGTTGCATAATCGGCCGTCGTGGCGAAGATGTGATACACGCCGTTGTCGAACTCGCTGCGGTTCGAGGGAAAGTACGTGCTGTCGATAGTGTGCGTGGTTTGGAATACCAGCGATATGGTCAAACCGACGATCAAATGGACCAGCACGAACGCCCCAGCGACCAGTAGAGGTGATTTTCCCAGCAGCAGCACCGGCAAAATGAGCATGTAGGTGAGGTAGAAAGTCTTCCCTGTAAAGAGGATGGCGTATTCCCGCGCCGGATGCCTGGTGCGTTTAAGATAGTCGTGGGATGGGAAGAAAAAGCACTCAAAGTCCCTTACGAAAACATAGTCGAGAGAGAACATCGCGTAAAAGAACAGCGCATAGATATGCTGGAACCGGTGGAAGGGCGCGCGCGGTTCATGGGGCGTAAAGCGAAAGATACCGCGTCCCGTAAGCGCGTCATCTTCGCCGTGGAGATTGATGCAGGAGTGGTGGCCTCGATGATGGAGGATACGCCACATGTACGAGTTGATTCCGCAAAGATCGAAGACATAGTTCAGAGTTTTGTTTACCGACGGCAACGACGAGATGGCGTTGTGATTGCTATCGTGGGCGATGTTCAGCAAAAGGAATGTCTGGGCGAGGCCGCCCAAAAGGTAGAGGGCAACAAACTTCCATGAATCCGTCTTGAGCGCGTAGAGAGCAATCCAGCTGCCCAGCAGTACTGCCAGACCCGCGGCGATCTTGACCCACATCCTGCGGTCGGCTTTGGGAGAGAGGTTCCGGTCGGCAAAGAACTTGTCGAGGCGGCGGCGTAAGACTTTCGGGAAGGAAGACACACCTGTCGGGTCGCCGACGGACTGCCGCGGCGAGGCCTCAGATGGTACAAGATCATCCACGTCCGGCTTTAGAGTCATTACCGCTTCGACCTCGAACCTCACCGGTGCCTCCGCCATTCTTAAGTGGGCCAGGTGCGTCCCCGGTCGGTCGCATCGGTGGCCTGGACCAGCAGCGAATATGTTGCCGCGCCGCCGACAGCATCGAAAAGCTGATATTAGCGCGAGGACTTAAGACAATCAAGGAGATTCGGATCAGGCGTAGCCAGCGTGGGGCGCCTCGTTCCTGGAAGCGAGGACGCATCGCATTGCTTCCTGGCTCTGCTAACATTAGTGAACCGATGGATCATACAGAACGAAGACACTTTGAACGGACGATAGAAGCTCGTTGGCGCCCCGCAAGATTTCGTCGCCTCCCGTTTGGCGTCGGGGATACTGCCCCCGACCGGACCGAAGTGACGCATCGGCACAGAACGGCTATGCATGGGATTTCAAAGTCGTCCTGCACTCTAGTTCCGCACTCCGAGACTCAGTCGGTTTTGCCTCACCAGGGCCCAGGGAGCAGCAAGANGTTTAGTGTTTTTACGTACTGAGTTTTCTGTCCAACCTCGGGGGTATTGCTGATCTATTATGGCGTCAATCTTAGACCAACTGGATAGGCTGGGGGATGAGCAACCGCACAAACTCCTTTATTCGTACATTGACCTGAACGGCAATCCGATCGAGTGCTACTCCTACGCGTCGTTTATCCACCGTACGAAGGCGATCGCCGGACATTTGCGGAAGGACGGTCGTTTCGCGGCGGAGGATCGGCTTTTGCTCGCGTACCCGCCTGGGCTCGAAATGATCTGCGCGTTTTTTGGTTGCGTGCGAGCCGGATTAATCCCCGTGCCCGTCTATCCCCCCAGTTCTCGGGGCTTTCAGAGCGCCCTGTACAAAATGGTCTACATCGCCAAGGATTGCCAGGCGTCTGGGATTTTGACGAGCAAGGACTACCACGCATCTCTAAAGACGAATCTCACCCGAAGTGGGGTCTCTGCGTCCGGCGTTGACGTTGACTACATCTCCGGTCTTCCGTGGATCGTCACTGAAGAGTTTGTGGATACGATATCGGACGAACCCTGTGTCGATACTTCGAAGATTCTGTTTCTGCAGTACACCTCGGGATCGACGATGGAGCCCAAGGGCGTGATGGTGACCCACGAGAACATCCTGCATACCTGTCCGCTCGTGATCGATCATCCCGACCCTGTAGTCGTATCCTGGCTTCCGCAGTATCACGACATGGGACTGATCGGGTGCTACCTCTATC
>JGI12053J15887_10000807_pt1 | contig 13539 bp, 12 predicted proteins | sample MedBloCAOM1_O3_FD_15887 | JGI IMG/M metagenome (IMG submission 15887)
GGCTGCCATTCTGCTCGACGCCACCGGTGCGCCGCGCTCGGTGCTCGGCGCTTCCCCCCGCCGGGCTGCCGCAGAGCAGACCGCGGTGGGTGTGCTGGTCGACGCCGACGCTGCCCGGAAGCTGGTGACGCCAGGCAGTGCCTTGTTCATGGACTGGCGACCACATCACGGCGAGACGGGATGGCCTACGTTCCTTTATGCGGTGCCGGTGACGTCGGATCGGGTGCTGCTCGAGGAGACGTCGTTGGCCCGCCGTCCAGGGTTCGGGCTCGGGGCGCTGCGTCGCCGGCTGCACACCAGGTTGGCCTATCACGGCATCGCGGTGCCACTGGGCGACGAGGAGCGGGTGCGCTTCCCGGTGGATCGACCGCTACCGGCACCCGGGGACTGGCGCGGGCCAGTGGTCCCGTTCGGGGCGGCGAGCCCGCTGATTCATCCCGCTACCGGCTACAGCGTGGCCACGTCGCTGCAGTTGGCCCCTCGGGTAGCCACCGCAGTGCGGGATGCGCTGCAGCGTGGTGGTTCCGCGGCTGCCGGTGTCGCTGCTTGGCAGACGGTATGGAGTCCGGCCGCACTGGCGGTGCACACCCTGCGGCGTCGCAGCCTGGAGTCGCTGCTGCGCTTCCCGGCTCGCCTGGTACCAGAGTTCTTCGACGTGTTTTTCGCGCTACCGGAGCGACACCGCTGGGCCTATCTCACCGGCCGCGAGGACGTCGCAGGGAGCGCCGGCGCGATGGGCGCGCTGTTCGCCGCGTCCCCGTGGTGGCTTCGCAAAAGGCTAGTCCTCGGGGCACTCGATCCGCGTACTCACCGCAGTCGGTGACGCAGTGATAGCTGGTGCTGTGATGGATGGCTACTCCACGGTGCTGGGGCTCGGCGCCAGCTTGGCTGACCACTTCTCTTCAATCCGGCCGAACCGCCAGACTGCCAATGCGATGAGCCACGCGAGGACGAAGAGAGCGACGAGGCCGTAACCCGCATAGTCCAGCGGGATTGACCCGATCGCCGCGAGTGGCCCGGAGTTGATGCCGGCCTGGTCGTCGAACACGCTGACCAGTTCGATGCCGATGATCAGCGCGACGGCCACCGATAGCGCGGTAATAGTGATGTTGTAGAACACCTTGCGGACCGGCTTGGCGAAGGAATGCGACAACTTACTGCAACATTTTGCGGGAGCGATCCATGGGCGTAGGTTTCGCGAGTTCGGACATGCCTCCCGCATGCACGGCCACTCACTCTGGCGACTGGTCGCGCGCTCGCTCAGTCGCCGCAAAGGACCGGAGCCGCTGTCAGGCGTGTGGGACGCTGATGGTCACTTCTACGTTGGGTTTGACCTTCAGCGCGCCGAGCATGGCGGAAAACGGCTTGATGCCGAAGTCGCGCTGATCTAGAACGATCTTCGCGTTCCAGTGCTGGCCGTCATCGCGTGCCTCGACAGAGATCGGTTTGGTGACGCCGTGCAACGTGAGATCTCCCTCGATGCGCGCCCTGTCGCTATCGCGCGCCACTGACACTGAGCGAAACTGGATCTTCGGATGCTTCCGCACCTCGAGTGTCTTGTCAGTGTTCTTCTCAATGTCCTTGCGATCCGACTCCTTCACCGCTTCGGTGATGACCCGCAGTGAAGCCGGGTCGAGGTCGACAGTGATCCCGTCGTCCCCCACGTCCGCGGACAAGTTTGTCACCCGGAAGGTCACGTCGTGGCCCATGGAGGTCAGGAGCCCCTCACGAAAGACCGATACCCGGCAATCCACCGCTGAAGCGTCGAAAGTTGGCACTCGGGTAGCCTAGCCGGACACAGAGAGTCACCGGCGTCCACCCGAAGCCGGCTTGATCGGGATGCTGGGCACCATCAGGTCGAACAGCAAAGAGGCGCCCTGGCCGGCAACCGGGGCCACCACCAAGTCCACTGCTGGTGGCAACCGATCGGCCAACACCGGTATCGCGCCAGGGCCGTTGTCGGCCCCGGTGGCCTTGCTCTGCTCCATCGCCCGCCGGATGGGTGAGCAGCCGCTTGCCGGGAACGGGCTCGCCGACCGGCAGCTCGCAAAGATAACCGGAGAGCCGGTTTCCGCCATCACGGTTGCTCGATCTGGCCCGCTGGCTCACCGGGATGAATGCTCGAAGAATCAAACCCTCGACGGGATCGCCGCGGGCGACGAGCCATTCCCGCAACCCCCCCGTCACCGCCGCTAGTAGGACATCGTTCACCGTACCGCTGTACTGCGGGGGCAGCTGCGAGGTGTATCGGTGACACATCGCGATCCAGGCAGAGGAAGGCGGTGTCCATTCCGGTCAGTCGCACCTGCAGAGCTTCGCATAACTGATCAAGTGTGGCCTGGAAGCCGGGTGAACCCGGCAGGTGCATGATCACACCGTGCAGGTACTGATCGACGCGGACAACCTCGACGTGCCCCGGCTGCGTCTGCTCGTCGCAGCACTGGAGGCGGCACCACCCGGCGACGTCGTGATAGCCGGGGCGCCGACAGCGCTGGAAGCGGTCGACTGGCCCGTCCAGGCTCAGGTTCTGCCCGCCACCGGCTGGCAAGGCGCCGACATACTGCTGGCCCGCGCCTACCAAACCGATGGCCGACCGCTGCTATTGGCCACCGGTGACGGGGATTTCGCTCAACTGGCACGACGCCACCCCGGCATAGTGCTGGTCGTCAGCGGCACGTCGAGCCGGTCGCGGACATTCGTCGGTCCGCGAATCAGCACCACCGACCCCGCGGCCGACGGTGGCGCACAGCTGCGCTCGTGGCTGGACAAGCAGACAATGCTGTGATTCGTCCAAGTACCCGCGATGCACATTGGAGGAGAATCGTGTCGACGATGTTCAGCCGCATCATCCAGGGCGAGATCCCAGGCCGCTTCGTCTGGCATGATGACCGCTGCGTTGCGTTTCTCACCATCGCTCCGTTGCGGCCTGGACACACGCTGGTCGTCCCGCGCAGTGAGGTCGACGAGTGGACCGACGCCGACGACGACCTGCTGACCCATCTCCTGGTGGTAGCGAAGCGCATCGGTACCGCGCAGAAAGTCGCGTTCGACGCACCCCGCGCCGGGCTCATCATTGCCGGGTTCGAAATACCGCACCTTCATCTGCATGTGTTCCCCGCATGGAGCGTTGACGACTTCGACTTCGGAAACGCCGACCCCGATCCCGATCCTGCCGAACTCGACGCCGCCGCCGACAGCCTGCGCTACGCCCTGCAACAGGCCGGACTGAAATCGCCACTTGGAACCGAATAGCGGTCAGCCGGGTCGTGGGATCGCGATTCGGTTCCGGATGGCGACGGCGGTGCTCAGGCGGAGGGGGTCAGGGGGCGAAAGCTGCGCAGGCGCAGGCTGTTAGAGACCACGAACACCGAGGAGAATGCCATCGCGGCTCCGGCGATCATGGGGTTGAGCAGGCCNGCCGCAGCCAGCGGGAGTGCGGCCACGTTGTAGCCGAAAGCCCAGAANAGGTTGCCCTTGATGGTGCGCAGCGTGCGCCGAGACAGCCGGATCGCGTCGGCGACCACCCGCAAGTCACCGCGGACGAGGGTTAGGTCGCTGGCCTCGATAGCGGCGTGGGTGCCGGTACCCATGGCTAACCCTAGGTCGGCCTGGGCCAGCGCCGCGGCGTCGTTGATGCCATCGCCGACCATGGCCACAACCCGACCTGCCTGCTGTAGCCGACGCACCTGCTCGACCTTGCCTTCGGGCAGCACCTGGGCGATCACCGTGTCGATACCGACCTCGGCGGCGACTGAGCGGGCGACGGTCTCGTTATCGCCGGTGAGCAGCACCGGGTTAAGTCCAAGGCTGCGCAGCATGCGCACCGCCTCAGCGCTGCTCGGCTTCACGGTGTCGGCCACCGAGAGCAGCCCGCGCGCCCGGCCGTCCCAGGCCACCGCCACGACGGTGCGGCCGGAGGCTTCTTGCTCCGCCGCAGCCGAGACCAACGGATCAGGCAGCGACACGGACCACTGCTCGGTCAACCAGACAGGCCGGCCGACCAATACCACGGCACCGTCGATCTCACCCCGCACGCCCAGTCCCCGCTCCGAGCGGAAACCGATTACCGCGGGAAGCTGTCCGAGCCGTGTGCGACCACCGGCGGCGATTGCGCTGGCGATGGGATGCTCGGAGGCGTCCTCCACCGCGGCGGCTCGGCGCAGCACCTCGTCGGGGTGCTCGCCGGCGGCAGGTAGCACGTCGACCAACGTCATCGCACCGGTGGTGACGGTGCCGGTCTTGTCGAGCAGCACGGTGTCCACCCGCCGGGTGGACTCCAGTACCTCAGGGCCTTTGATGAGGATGCCCAGCTGCGCACCGCGTCCGGTGCCGACCAGCAGCGCCGTGGGTGTGGCCAGCCCGAGGGCGCAGGGGCAAGCGATGATCAGCACGGCGACCGCGGCGGCGAAGGCGGTCCCCACGGGGGAACCGATGGCCAGCCAGACGGCCAGGGTGCCCACCGCGAGCGCGATCACGATCGGTACGAAGACGGCCGCGACGCGGTCAGCCAGCCGCTGCACCCTGGCCTTACCGCTCTGCGCGTCCGCCACCAACCGCGCCATCTGCGCGAGACGAGTCTGCGCACCAACCCGAGCGGCGCGCACCCGGAGGCGACCGGAAGCGTTCATCGTCCCACCGGTGACCGCCGAGCCCGGGCCGACCTCGATCGGGACCGATTCGCCGGTCAGCATGCTTTCGTCAACGGCCGAAACGCCTTCCACCACCGTCCCGTCAGTGGCGATCTTCTCTCCTGGGCGGACGACGAACTCATCTCCGACCAGCAGTCGGTCGATCGGAATGCGCATCTCCTCGGCACTCCGCAGCACCGCGACGTCGGAGGCGCCGAGGTCCAGCAATGCCCGCAGCGCCGTACCCGCGCGCCGCTTCGAGCGTGCCTCGAAGTAGCGTCCAGCCAGCAGGAAGACCGTGACACCGGCGGCAACCTCGAAATAGACCTGGCTATGCGGGTAGCTCCCAGCGGCCACAACGTCGTGCCGCTGGATAAGGCCGCCACTGCCGATGAACCACGCGTAGCAGCTCCAGAAGAATGCGGTCAGCACACCCATCGAGATCAGTGTGTCCATGGTGGCCGCGCCGTGCCGTAGGTTCTGCCAAGCAGCCCGGTGGAAGGGCCATGCTCCCCACGCCACGACCGGGGCGGTAAGGAATAGCGACAGCCCCTCGAACTCGTGCGGCACTGGCAGGCCCGGCACCATCGCGGCCATCGATATCGCGATCACCTGGACGGCGAGCACAGCACTGCCGAGCAGCCGTACCCGCAACTCGCTGAGGTCAGCGCCGGCTGGGCGAGTGTCGGGGCCAGCGTTCGGATCAGTATCACGTCCGGTGTCGGCGGGCAGCTCAGCGGTGTAGCCGGTGCGCGCCACGGTGGCCAGGAGATCCTCGGGTGTGACGCCAGCGGCGTAGTTGACTCGGGCCTTCTCGGTCGCGTAGTTGACGCTGGCGCGCACCCCGTCGAGCTTGTTCAGCTTCTTTTCGATGCGCGCTGCGCAGGAGGCGCAGGTCATGCCACCGATGGTCAGCTCAAGCTGGCGGTTGAACTCGCCGGGTCCGGTCACGGTGCCCGGGCTGCGGTCATCCACGGTGGCCACGGATCACCTCGCCAGCGCGGTGAACTCGACGGTCCGTAGCTGGCCATGATGCTGAAATTCCAGGAACATCCGGTAGTAACCGGCAGTCGGCACGTCTACCTCGAAGTCAATTGCGGTGTCCTGGCGGGGACCCGCGACGGGGCGCACGTTGAGGTGAGCCAGGTCACCCTCGCGAAAGATGACCAAATGCCCAGCTGTCCCGAGAATAGGGTCAAGGTCGGTGACCGGCAGATCCTCGCGCATAACATGCATCCCTATTCGCGATACAGACCCAGCGACTAGATCACCTGTCCACACCACCGTATAGCCATCGAGCTCGGCGATCGTCGAGACCTTCGATATGGGTCCGTCCTCGACGAGCCCGGGTGCCTCGAGATCCACACCGAGCGTAACCGGTGTCGTGGCGGTGCCTGGCAGGAACTCGGCGAAAGCTCGGTAGCTGCCCGGCTGCTCGAGTTCCAGCGGTACGGTCCAGGTGCCGTCGCGATCCATGACGGGATAAAGATGCTGGTAGCCGGTGATATCCCGGCGTACGACGAAGAAGTCCATCTGGTGATCGCCGCGCTTCGCGAAGTCGGTCACCGGCCGGCCGTTACTCGAAAAGACGGTGAAACGGAGGTTCTCGAACTCCCCGGCGGTGAATCGCGTGGTCCGAGGACGCAGCAGGTAACCTCGGCTGGCGATGGCCAGCCCACCGGGCGCCTTGCCGTGATCGTCGTCCTCGCCGATGCCGTTCCTGCCGTGGTCATGGGGCGCCGGCGCGGCGCGACCGACTACCGCCTCGCCGAAGTTGATCCCGAAGCCGAACAACGTAACCAAGCCGGCGAGCAACGCCACCAATGGCACCGGGGCCCGCAAGTGTTCGGTCCGGAATTTTCGAGTGTCAAGCATGTCTAGGCGAAATCTCAGTCGGAGATCTCATAGCCGGCTTCGCCGACCGCAGCGCGGACGGCGGCGGCGTCCAACGGCCGCGTGCTGGTGACTCGAAGCCGGCCGGTGTCCAGATCGACCTGCACGTCCGTGACGCCATCAATGCCAGCGACCTCCTGCGTCACCGCGGAAACACAGTGCTGGCACACCATCCCCGTGATGATGTACTCGCCGACGGTGGCGGTATCCCCCATGTCATAACCTCCTATTCGGTGCGCCGCTCCGCGCGGTTCTCAGGAGCGAACGAGGCGAGCGATCGCGTCGGCCGCTTCCTTGACCTTGACGCTGGCGTCGGACCCGTCGGCCGCGGCGTCGACCACGCAGGTCGCCATATGTTCTTCGAGCAAAGCCAGTGCGAAGGATTGCAGTGCTTTGGTAGCGGCCGAAACTTGGGTCAGGACATCGATGCAGTATTGGTCCTGCTCCACCATCCGCTGCAGCCCGCGGATCTGACCCTCGATCCGGCGTAGCCGCTTGAGGTACGCGTCTCGGTCCTTGGTGTAGCTCGCCACTGCGCCGTCCTCTCGGGGCCCTACGTTGGTAGGCCCAACATACCCCCGGNCGGTATCTGNCCACCGTGCCGACACTAGCTCGGAACCAAAATCACCCACACCGGGCCGGACGCGAAGGCCANTGGCGATCCATCGGGCAGGTTGAAGGTGGTGATCGCATCTGGGGTCGGCCGCGACCAGTTCCCGGTGAACGCCAGCCCGTCGCGGAGCATGATCACGTCACCGGAGCCCACTGTCGCCGCGAACGGCGACGCTGCTCCGGCCGCGTCGTGCACCGAGGTGGCGCTCACCGACACTCGCTGCAGCACCACAGTTGCCGCACCGGGCCGCGGTCCAGACGCTGAGGTGAGCGGCGCGCCGTCCATGGAGATCACCCACCTGGCCTCCGCAGGAGCCCACTGCACGCCGATGGCTGTCGCCGAGTACCTGACCTCGGTCGCCGGTAGCGGCCGGCCGCCGGGCGGAGGCGGTCCGAAGCGGAACCCGATATCCCGCGGTGGCGCGCCTCCTTCGCGTAGCCGGTTGGCGTCGCCGTAGAGGTTGTGCGGCATCGGCCTTCGCCGGTCTCGGTGATAGTCACCCGACCGCGCGATGGCCGAGACGTCCAGGATCGGAGCGTGGGCCACCAGCGCGCCTACTTCAGCTGCCGCGCCGGAGAACGCCAGCGCCGGCCGGCCGAAATTTGCCAGCAGTTCCACGTCGGAGGCGCGCGAGCTGCGAACCGGGCCGACCACCGGCGGGACTCGGGACTGATACACGCCGAGTAGCCGGCTCAGCCCGCCCTCGACTGGCTCGACGTAGACCAGATCTGCCAGCTCAAGTCCACTTTGCGGGCGCGCCACCGCGGCATTGTCGATCTTCACGCAGAGTACCGGCGCTTGGAGGTCGGTGGGCAGGCCGGTGAACGGCGAGACCGGGGGCGGACTGGGCGCGATGCTGGGTACCAAGCTGGGCGCCGGATCGGACGGGACGATTCTCGGTGCAATCGTGCTGGGTCCAACGGAGCCGGACGGAAGCTGAGCGACGGGTAAGTCGACTGCCGCCGAGGAAGCCACGGATGCGCTAGAGGAGCTGGACAGCAAGCTGGCGGGCAGCGCGTACACCACCAGCAGCAGGGCCAGCACTCGCAGCGCTTGTCCCCGTCTACTCATGACCACCACCCCCCTCGCGGAGCGCATGATGCCACTCTGGGTGACACTTCATACCAGCGGCGATCCGGCTACGGGAAATCCTGGTCCACCACACATGCGGTGTATCCAGCCATTCGGCGGTACCGTATGGCTCAGCGTGACGAAATATCGACAAGTTGTGGCACTCCGCTCGGAGGATGACAAAGAGTCGCCTGCCGATTACGCTGGGGGAAGATCGCTCAACGTCACTACCGGGGGAACCTAGTGAGTATGAGCCACGGCCTGCAACGCGTCGAACTGAGGCGCGGCCGGCTGGCTCTGCACCCCTGGCAGTGGAAGCTGTGGTGCGAGCGGAAAGTCGTTATCGCCTACGTCCTCGCCGTGAACTTCGTGGCACTGGCGTTGGCCGCCGCGATCATCATTGCGATGCCGATCCGCTTTGACGACCTGGTGCGCTTCGGGTTGCTGGTCGCGGCTGCGGTCGTCCACCGGGAGGTGGTCCACCGGATCGACAGCCTGCGTGAGCGGACGACGGGCAATGGCCTGCTCACAAATCTCAGCCCGTTATGGATTTTTGCGGCAGCGTTGTCAGTTCCGTTACCCCTTGTCGTCGGTCTGACGGGGGTGGTGCACCTGCACTCCTGGTACCGAGGTAGCGCCGGCAGGTTGTACCGAAAGGTGTTCTCTGCTGCGACGATGGTGCTGGCGCCCGCGGCCGCCGTCGCAGTCCTGCAGCTGCTCCAGCCGGCTGCATACCCGATAGTCCCGCGCGGACCGGCGGGGCTCGTCGTCCTGATCGGTGCCGGGGCGGTGTTCTGGCTGGTCAATTATGCCTTGGTGGTCGGCGCTGTGATCATGTCTGACCCGCTGCAGCCGGGCCGCCAAGTCCTGGGCAATCCAAGTGATCAGATCGTGGTGGCGGCCTCGCTGGGTCTCGGAGTCGGATTCGCGGTCACGCTGGCTATCAGTCCGTGGCTAATCGCCGTCCTCATGATCACCGTGTTCGCACTACACCGGGCACTGCTGCTCCCGCACTTCCAGCAGGCCGCGCGCACCGACAGCAAGACCGGGCTACTCACCGCAGGCTTCTGGCGTGAGGCCGCCGGCCGGGAACTCGAACGTGCCCGCCGGCTCGCCGACCCGCTCGGAGTGCTGATGCTGGACCTGGATCATTTCAAGTCGTTCAACGACCGGATGGGTCATCTCGTCGGGGATCAGGTGCTGCGCGCCGTCGCCGACGAGCTCCGCTCCCAGACCAGGCCCTACGACCTGGTCGGGCGGTTCGGCGGCGAAGAATTCGTGATTCTGCTGTCCGGTGTGGGCACCGCCCAAGTCGAGGACATCGCAGACCGGATCCGGGAGCGAATCAGCCAGCTGCGCGTCCTGGTCGACAGTCCGCACGATCGGCCGGCCACCGTGGATGGGATATCGATATCGATCGGTGCGGCGGTCCGACCCAATGACGGTGACGACATCGATCATCTGCTACTTGCCGCCGACGGCGCCCTGCTAGCCGCCAAAGCCGCTGGTCGTGACCGCGTGCGCCTCGCAACGCGCTGACCCGCGCCCTCACTGCACCGCGCTCATCCGATATAGGGACATATCGGGGCTTAGGGTTCGGTATAGCCCCGATATGTCTCCATATAGGTCGGGGTGGGAGGCAAGATGAGCGACGGGGTTCGGCTGGGTACTGGGGAGTTGGTGAGTCGGGCTGGGGCGGTGCGTGACGCGGTGTACGGCACTCGGGTGACCTACTCCCCCAAGGTGTTCGTGCCGTTGACCATGCTGTGTCGGGATCGCTGCGGTTACTGCACATTTGCGCACGCTCCCCGGCAGCTGCCGTCGCCGTACCTCGAGCTCGACGAGGTGCTGGCAATCGCGGGGCGGGGCGCGGAGCTCGGCTGTCATGAGGTGCTGTTCACTCTCGGTGAGCGTCCCGAGCGGCGCTACCCGTCGGCCCGGAGCTGGCTGGCCGAGCACGGGTACAGCTCCACGATCGACTACCTGGTTGCGGCGTGCCGAGCGGTCCTCGATCAGACCGGGCTGCTCCCGCACGCCAACGGCGGCGCCCTGCACCGCGACGAGCTGGCCGCACTGCGCACGGTGACCGCCAGTCAGGGGATGATGATCGAATCGTTGCGGCCGGACCTCGCTGCGCATCGAGGCGCCCCGGACAAGGACCCGGACCGGCGCTTAGCCACCCTGCACGCCGCGGGTGAGCTGGCGATCCCGTTCACCACCGGGATCCTGGTCGGCATCGGCGAGACCGAGACCGACCGCGTGGCGGCCCTGGAAGCGATCGCCCAGGCGCACCTGCGGTACGGGCACGTTCAAGAAGTGATCGTGCAGAACTTCCGGCCTAAGGCGGGCACCGCCATGCGCCACGTGGCACCCTGCCCACCGCGGGAGCACCTGCGGGCCATCGCGCTGGCCCGGCTGCTGTTGCCGCCGCAGGTGCATGTGCAAGCTCCGCCCAATCTCACCGACGATCCGGCCAGCGTCCTTGCCGCCGGAATCGATGATTGGGGCGGGGTCTCCCCCAGCACTGCGGACCACGTCAATCCCGAACGACCCTGGCCTGCGCTGGACGAGCTGCGCAGCGGGACTGAAGCAGCGGGCCACACGTTGGCGCCGCGCCTGACCGTGTACCCGGAATACGCCCTACACCCTGACCGGTGGCTGCATGAGGCGGTCCGCTTCGGGGTGCTGGACCGTTCTGACGCCGAAGGTCTCGGGCGCGACGATCCGGGCGCGGTGTTCCGGGAATCTGCGTCCCGAGCTGCTGACGTGGGCGACGGCGCCGAGGTGACGGTGGCCGGGCGCCGCTCCACCGCCTGGTACTCCGGCGCCGACGTCGCGCCGCCGGTGTTGCTGCCGGCGCTGGGTCGGGCGACCGGCGCCGTACGTGCGGTACTTGACGGGGTTAGAGCCGGCCAGCGTCCCGGCCTCGGGGAGCTGGTCACGTTGTTCGGCGCCCGTGGTCCCGAGGTCGGCGCCGTTGCCGGACTGGCCGACGAGCTGCGCGCGGCCGCCGTCGGCGACACCGTCACCTATGTTGTCAATCGCAACATCAACTACACCAATGTGTGCACCTTCCGATGCCGGTTCTGTGGTTTCTCCAAGGGCAAGCTGTCGCTGAACCTGCGCGGCGCGCCGTACCTACTGACGCTGCCCGAGATCGTGGCACGGGTCCTGGAGGCGCAACGCCGCGGCGCTACCGAGGTCTGCCTGCAGGGCGGCATCCATCCCAGCTTCGACGGTGACTACTACGTCACGGTGTGTCGGACGATCCACGAGGCGGCCCCCGGCATCCATATCCACGGCTTCACCGCGCTGGAGGTCACCGAAGGCGCCCGGCGGCTAGACGAGCCTCTCGATGCCTACCTGACCAGGTTGCGCGAGGCGGGCCTGCGCTCGCTGCCCGGTACCGCCGCGGAAATCCTCGACGACGAGGTCCGCGCGGTGCTGTGCCCTGACAAGATCACTACTGCGGAGTGGCTGGAGGCGCATCGGGTAGCGCACTCAGTGGGGCTTCGCTCCAACGTCACGATGATGTTCGGGGCCATCGAGCAACCGGTGCACTGGGCCCGTCACTTGCTGCTAGCCCGGGAACTGCAGGCGCAGACCGGCGGATTCACCGAGTTCGTCGGGTTGCCTTTCGTGCACATGGCAACCCCGATGTACCTCAAGCGGGCGGCCCGGCGAGGACCGACTTGGCGAGAGGTTCTGCTGGTGCATGCGGTAGCTCGGATCGCCTTACACGGCTTGATCGACCACGTGCAGGCGTCTTGGGTCAAGCTCGGCGCTTCCGGCGCACGTCAATTGCTGCAGTCCGGTGTCGACGACCTGGGCGGCACGCTGATGGACGAGAACATCAGCCGTGCGGCCGGCGCCAGCCACGGGCAGGGCCTGGATGAGGCCGGATTCCGCGCGATCGTCGAGCCGCTCGGCCGACCGCTGGCCCAACGCACCACCCTCTATCAACCGGTGGGGATCAGCCACCACTAGCTCCGATAAACATGCGGAGTTGGGCGAACAGCTCATCTCGGCTGGTCACGTCCAGTCGCTGACGCATCCGGGCCACGTGATGCTCGACGGTCTTGGCCGAGATGAACAGTCGTTCCCCGATCTGGCGGTAGGTCAGTCCGGTCAGGACGAGTTCGGCGACTTCGCGCTCGCGCTCGCTCAGCGTGGGCGCGCCAGCTAGTGGAGCGGCTCGCCGGGTGACAGCTACGGGTTCGGGTGAATCCTCCGGCGCACCGTCTGGCACCGGGCTGGCCGCGCCGGGACCGGTCGCCTGCAGCGCTCGAGCACATCCCAGCAGCGCGACCATTGCCTTGCGGTCGGTGGTGCGGATCGCGGCCTGCCCAACGAGCCGGGAGCCATCGTTGGCCTGCCCGATCGTCTGCAACCCGCGCGCCGCGGCCTCCACCTCTGCGGGGTCGAACTTCCCGGCCAGCACCTGCATCCAGGCACGTCCAGCAGCAGCGAGCACGGCGGCGTAATGGTTGTTCTTCGCTGCCCGCACCAAGGCCGCCCCGTGCGGTTCGGCCGCGCTGGGCAACCCTCGCAGCATCGCGGCGTGCATGCCATACCAGTGCAGCGGTGCCGACCACAGCGGCGGGTCACCAAGCCGCTCCAGCAGGGTCCAGGCCTGCGCTAGGTGCGGCGCCACCCGGTCGAAGTCTCGTAGTCTGGCTGCGGCCACGGCCAGCTCACCCAGTGGCAATAGGGCGAACAGGTCGGCCGGATGCCGGACGATCGCCTCTCGCGCCGCCGCCCACGCTGTCTGCAACGTCGGAATGTCGCTCTCGCGCCGGGCCAGACCCACCGCCAGCGCAGCGGCGAACAACTCCTCCCGTGGTTCCAGGGTGCCTGAGTCCGGGACGGTGCGGGCCAGCCATCGCCTGGCCAATGCGATGTCGCCACGGATCATCGCCGTCCACGCCAGCAGTAGCTGGTGGCGGGCTCGCGCGAACAACCCGCCGGCGCCGCTGGACAGCGCCCGCTCCAGGACCGAGACGGCGACGTCGAGCTCGCCACAATGCAGCGCCACGATCGCCGCCAGCGCCGCCGGAGTGTCTGGAAGCAGCGCGGCGCGGCCGCCCGGTTCGAGCAGCGCTGCGGCTCGGGTCAACGTGGACAGCGCCATCGTCGGGGCCGTCGTGGGGGCGGCCTCTGGTGAACCGAGTACCGACTCGAGCACGCCGACGGCCATCAGCGACTCCGCGCCAGCCACCAGCGTCGGCGGCCGGTCACCGGCAGAAGCCGCCAGCACCTCCCGAGCCTCGGTCAACGACCCGGTACCCAGCAGCGCCAGCGCCGCCAACGGCGCCGCCGATCCCAACCTGGCGG
>JGI12053J15887_10000808_pt1 | contig 13538 bp, 9 predicted proteins | sample MedBloCAOM1_O3_FD_15887 | JGI IMG/M metagenome (IMG submission 15887)
GCGAGCGAAGAATCGCTTGGCTGCCGGGGGTCGGCGTCACCAGCCAGCCATTCTTTCAGGAGGAATGCATCCTTGGCGGTCCGCATCAGATGCAGCCGCCCGTCTTTGCCACGAACCCCGACATTGCGGCCGTCGGCGGAAATCAGGATATCCGGCTGCGGCACCGCCAACGACCAGACCACCGCGATCACCAGCACGGCCGCGCCTAGCCAGCGCAGCGGCGTCCGCAATAGCCCGAGCAGGATGATCCCGGCACTTGCCGCGATCAGCGGACCGATTCCGAATGCCGCCATGCGGCCGATCGCGCCGGGCAACGCTGCGACCCATTGCGTCACCACGATCATCCAGTCGATCCCTGCTCCCATGATCCGCCAGAACACGCCGTCCAGGCCAAACGGCATCGCCAGCAGACCTAACAGGCCCGCGGGCATCACGACCGCCGACACCACCGGCATCGCCGCCAGATTGGCAACGACGCCATACGGCGTCACCCGGTGAAAGTGAAAGGCGGCATAGGGCGTCGTCGCCAGTCCCGCTATCAGCGACGCCAGCGCCAGCATCATGATCTCCCGTCCGCCCCATAGCGCCACCCGTGCGGTGGCCGTGCTGTCGGGCGAGGCAAACAGGCGTGGCATGCCGATCTGCACCAGCGCCACCAGTCCCAGCGTGGCTGCGAACGACATCTGGAAGCTCGGATGCACCAACGCTTCCGGCGCCACCGCAAGCACGATCATCGCCGCTACCGCGAGCGTGCGGAATGTCACGGCGCGGCGGTCGACCATGACCGCGATCAGCACCACTGCTGTCATGAAGAACGAGCGCTGGGTCGCGACCTCGGCACCCGACAGCAAGAGATAGAAGGCGGCGGCGGCAAGTGCTGCGGCGGCCGACCATTTCTTGATCGGAAAGCCGACGGTAAGCTGCGGGATCAGCGCCAACAGCGCGCGGACCGCGAAGAATACCACGCCGGCAACCACCGCCATGTGGTATCCCGAAATCGAGAGCACGTGGCCGAGCCCGGAAATGAACATCGCATCGTTGACAGGCGTGGAGATCGCGTCGCGGCGGCCGGTCAAAAGAGCGGTGGCGATGGCGCGCTGGTCGCCATCAAGCGCCGTTCGTATTCGTGCGTCGATCGCATCGCGTAGGTCTTGCATGTATGCGGCATAGCGCAGCGACAAGCCGCCAGAGACCGGCGGGTCCACCGTCTTGATGGCGCCCATCGCAAAGCCGGACGCGCCGATGCCGGAGAAATACATATCGCGGCCGAAATCGTAACTGCCTGGCCGCATCGGTGCGAGGGGTGGCTGCAGCCGCGCTTTCAATTCGACGAAGCTGCCGACCGCGGGCGCGGTGCCTTTTCGCACCGACAGGCGAACGCGCTCCAGCTTTGTCAGTCCGCGCGGACTCTCCATTTGCGCGACCCGCAACACAAAACGGTCGGTGCGCTCGCGTATGTCGCGCGTCTCGACGAAGCCCGACAGCGATACCGAATAGACAGGCCTGGCCAGCACGCCATGCGCGATCCGCGCGGTTTTCCACGTCGCCACGGCAAAGCCCGCCGCCATCGCGGCGACCAGCACGGCGACCGGAAATACCTTCTGCCCTCGCAGCAAAAACGCCGCCACGCCGAACGCAATGGCCGCGACCGCGGTGACCGAAGCAACCGGCTCATGATCGGCGGCGAAATAGCATGCGATCCCGGCGCCGAACGCGACCGACACCCAAGGCAGCAATCGGCCGGCGCCAGCTTCGGCGCGGATCCACGTCCGCAAGTTCTCGATGAAGGACGACCATGCGCCAAAACCCGATGGCGCAAAGCCGCCGACCTGCGTCGCATTGCGCGGCGGCCAGGTGCCCGCATAGCCCTGCGTCCGGCCTGGCGCCCCGCCCCGCTCTGCCATCCGGTTACACCTTACGCAACATCAGGGATCGCACCGTCGAGGCGATCCCGGAACTACAATGCTACCGTAAGATGTCAGGGGGCGGCTAGCGGAACGGATGCGGAATGCAGCGGAAAAATGTGGTCCAGCTTGCCGCCGAAGCGCCATCGATGGACCAGTTCTACAACCAAAATATCGAGCCATCAGACTCGGATGGCCCATACGATTGTCCGACGCATCGCGTTCCGAAATATTGAAACCCGATCGACGCTATCACGTTGTTGAAAGCACGCGCCGGGTGACAACCGGCCGTAACAGGGACGATGGACGCAGTGCAATTTTGCCGGTTTCTGCCTGCGACACCAACGCATCGGTACGCGCTAACATCTAACCTGTTCCCAGCGTGTGCACTGTAATTCCGATGGGCAAATTCTTTCTGATCATTATCGCCATTAGCATCGCACCGGTGCTGGGCACGACGATTCTCGTCACCCATTATTAGCGCGCCAGGCCTGCTCCAATATGCCGCTCGAATCCCGCGCACCCGATGACAACCATCCGCAGAAACAGACCGGNCGCGAACGCCGGCGTGTCAGCGGGCCGCTCATGAGGTCGCACTCGCGCTCGACATCGGTCACCCGCGAGTGCGAGTCGTCTCCTTAAACGCGCGGCGATGTTTCTCTCGCCGACATCCGCCCTGACCGCATTACGAAGTCGAGTCAGACGCCGCGCCAAATCTGAGAAGCGCCCGGGCCGGACGTTGCGTTCAATGCCACTCGTGCAGGGTGCTTTCTTTCAGCATTTGGCTCCGCGATCATGTGTTAGCGTTCGACCGATATCCAGCCATCTTGGCATACGTTGGTTCAAAGGAGACTATTGATGGCCGAACAGGAAATCCGCTTCGACGACGGGGCCGCCTATGAGCGCATGATGGGAATCTGGAGCCGGATCGCTGGCGATGTTTTCCTCGATTGGCTGGCTCCGCGCGCTGGTTTGCGCTGGATCGACGTTGGATGCGGCAACGGCGCCTTCACGGAGTTGATCGTCGCGCGCTGCGCGCCCGCGGAAGTTCACGGTATCGATCCATCCGAGGGGCAACTCAGTCTTGCCCGTACGCGGCTCGCCACCGATGTAGGGGAGTTGGAATTGCCTAAAACGCGGGTTCGATCGCGTCTGCCAGCGGATAGGGCTGGCAGCGTTGCCGCCAATGCGCACGCTAACGCGATAAGAGGTCATATGCCGATGTGATGGTCGCTGAAAATGAAAATGACGGAAATTGCATTCGGACTTTTGATCTGCGTCGTGGCGGATCGCGCTTGCGCCGACCAACAGATCCAAACCGGAGTAACAGCTGTCAGTAGCGACACTTTTCTGAGTTCCCTTGGGGTCAACACGCATGTGGACCAGGGATATGACCCGAAGGCATATGTTCAGCCGCTGCAATATCTCGGAGTTCGCAATATCCGCGACAGCGAGCGCAACTTGTCGGGTCATCTGATGCTTCATGCACAGACTGGCATTCGGGTCGATCTGCTGGGCGCCGATGTGACGGGCTTAACTGCCGCTGCAAGGATCCTGGCTAGAGCCGACGCGCTGCTTGCGATCGAGGGGCCGAACGAACCCAACAACTTTCCGATCACCTACAACGGACAACAAGGCGGGGGAGCGACCGTGAGCTGGCTTCCCGGTTGGCTTCCGCATTGGCTTGTGGGCTGGCTTCCCGGCTTTATTCCGGGTTGGTCGAGCTGGATTCCGGTCGCCGAGCTTCAGAGAGATCTCTACCGCGCAGTCAAGAATGATCCCGAATTAAGCCGGTATCCAGTCTTCCACGTTTCCGAAGGAGGCGCCGAGACCGACAATGTGGGGCTGCAGTTTTTGACAATTCCCGCGGGCGCAGGAACGTNGCTTCCGGACGGCACGCAGTTTGCGGACTACGCCAACGCGCACAATTATGTCTGCGGGATTCGCGGCGGGTATGTTGATAACCAGGCATGGCAGGCCGCCGATCCCACGCTGGACAGCCACTGGGACGGACTCTACGGCGAGTATGGAAGAACCTGGAAGCGACACTTCAAAGGCTATTCCAACGCACAACTGCAAACCTTGCCGCGCGTCTCGACCGAAACCGGCTGGGACGCCGCGAGTCCCGAAGAAGAAAGAACTCAGGGCACCGTTCTGGTAAATACCTATCTCGCACACTTCAAGCGCGGTTGGAGGTACACTTTTATTTATGAATTGGGAGAAGGTGAAGGAGGCCTCGGCAACCAAGGACTGTTTCATCAAGATTGGACGCCAAAACTGGCNGCGACTTACATTCACAATCTGACGTCAATTCTCGCTGACAATGTCCCCGTCGCCAGTCCCGGAAAGCTCGACTACTCCTTTGCGAACGCACCCTCCACGGTCCACGATTTGCTGCTTCAGAAAAGCAGCGGCGTGTTCGAGGTAGTGGTTTGGGGCGAACAAGTTACCGGCGCGAATAACATCACGGTCAATCTGGGCGGCACCTACGCAAAGGTGAGCATTTACGACACAACCGTTGGCACCACGCCCATCCAAATCCTGACTGACGTCACCAGCGTTCCTCTGACCGTCAGCGACCATGCCATGATCCTCGAAATCCATTGAGCGCGGATTTGCTGTCGTCAACTTCCGTCGCAGGCGTATCGAAATAGCCGCGCCGCCTTGGGCGCGGCGTTAACCTTTCCTAACGGCACTCCGATAGGATTCCCGAATCAATCCGGAGCTTGGCAATGTCGCGCAGGATAATGCTGTCGGTTTTCGCTATCATCGCTACGGGGATGACCGCGAGCGCCGCCGATCTGCCAACACAGAGCCGGCTGGGCGCGATTTTTGCGGAGCCTGCCGAAGTTCGCACCCGCGCTGATCGGTCACGCGAATATTCGGCCCCCATTATCGGGTACAATCGACTGCCAAACCCGATATGGGCTCGCGGCGGCTACTATTACGGCTCGCCTTGGTCCTACTTCGACACCGGCCCCTATTACCGCGGACCGACCGACTTTGACGGNGGCCGCCTGCCCTATGTCTGCGGCCTCTACGGTTACTGCTGAGAGCTGGTTGCGCGGTGGGAACCTGCCGGCGGCTCATGCGNGGATAATTGTTCCGCNCGCTTTGATTTGCTGGGCACCCGAGGGTCAAAGGTAAAGGGAACTGAAGCATTCAGACCCGCGCGCATGTAATNCGAAAGTAACGGAANTCAGTTTCGCCACTGCGCCTCATTAAAATCTGCCTAGACACAAGATTAGATAGCCACATAGGCCCTATCGCGCAGAGCTGACCTGCGCTCTTCCCCCTCGCTTGCCACATTTTGGCCGTTTTTGGCCGTTGAAACCTCAAAACAAGCCTGAGTTACCGACTTAATTCCTCTCGGTAATTTCAAACAGGCTTTTAGTCAGTTCCGCTTTTCTGGCGGTTCCAATCACGCTGCGCGGCGATTTCTTTCCCAAAGCAGCGATTTCTTTCCCAAAAACGAGGCCCTCATGTTCAGGAACATTTTAGTTGCAACCGCAGTGCTTTGTGCTTGTGCAACAACTGCGGAAGCCAGGTCGCACCGTCATCATCACCATCACCATCACCATTATAGCTCGCACCACGCCGGGCGCCCGCATGCCTGGTGTGGGTGGTTCATGCGCGGGCAGGTCGGAAGCGATCCGGGTCCTGCATTCAATCTCGCGCGGTCATGGGCCCGTTACGGATCGAACGCTGGCGGCCCCGAGGTCGGTGCCATCGTGGTGTGGCGCCATCACGTAGGGAAAATTGTCGGTCACGAAAACGGTCAGTGGATCATTCAAAGCGGCAATGACGGGCATGCCGTACGGACTCGGCCCCGATCCATCGCGGGCGCAATTGCATTCCGGCGCGCCTGAGCCGGAAGAGGCCGCGCGTCGGCGCGGCCGATCGCCATTTATTGAGAGACCGCCTTCGGGCGGTCTTTTTCGTTAGTGCTCGGCAACTGCGAAAAACAAAAACACGGCGAGTAACGCCGCGGTGCCGAAAATCAGCGGTGCGAATTCGATGATCATCAATATGGATCCGGCAAGCGAAACATCTGCTTGGGTTTCTGCCCTGAGATCTCGAGTCCCGCCAGTCAATGCCCATAGTAACCTTGACCGGTTAGGTTAAGGCGCGGATCACGTTGCGGCTTTGCAAACTTGCGTTATCGTTTTCTGATGACGCAGAAACAGCTCTCCAGCTTTGTCTTTTCAGCCGCCTTGGTTGCCGTGACCGGGTTCTGGCTTTGGTTTCTTTTCGCCCACGCCGACCAGATTTTCAGATCGGTCCACTATCTCTCGCGCGATCGAGTGATTGAGGCCGCCGTCGAGCGGTAATTCCGCAATAACTCTGTTGGTACGCAATACGCTCTGCCCGTGCGTGGATACCGAATACCTGGGCAATAGTTGTCAGCCCTTAGCCCCGACTTCCTTCGCAAAGGTGTCGCGCAAACCGATGGTTCGGTTGAACACCGGGCGGCCTGACGTCGAGTCCTCATCGCGCACGAAATAGCCCTGGCGCTCGAACTGCATCACATCAGAAGAATTGGCCGCCGCGATTGCGGGCTCGATCCGCGCATCGCTCAGAATCTCCAGCGATTGCGGGTTGAGGTCGGCTGCGAAATTGGCGGCGTCCGGGTTGGGCTTGGCGAACAGCGGATTATAGATGCGGATTTCAGCCGGCATCGACTGCGCCGCCGACAGCCAGTGCATGGTCGCCTTGACCTTGCGCCCGTCGGGCGCGTTGCCGCCCTTGGTCGCGGGATCGTAGGTGCAACGCAGCTCGACAATCTCACCCGCGGCGTTTTTCACGGCTTCGCGACAAGTAACAAAATAGGCGTAACGTAGCCGCACTTCGTTGCCCGGCGACAGCCGGAAAAACTTCTTCGGCGGATTTTCCATGAAGTCGTCGCGCTCGATATAGAGCTCGCGACCGAACGCGATGCGGCGTGTGCCGGCTGTGGGATCGTCCGGATGGTTGACGGCTTCGAGCTCTTCGGTCTGGCCTTCCGGGTAATTCTCGATCACCACCTTGAGCGGCCGCAGCACCGCCATGCGCCGTAGCGCGGATTTGTTGAGAAGCTCGCGGATGCAGAACTCCAGCATGCCGACGTCGACGACGCTGTTGGCCTTTGCCACCCCGATACGTTTGACGAATTCACGGATCGCCGCCGGCGGCACCCCGCGGCGTTTCAGGCCGGCGATGGTCGGCATGCGCGGATCATCCCAGCCGGCGACGTGGCCGCCGCGCACCAGTTCGGTCAGCACCCGCTTGGACAGTAGCGTGTAGGTCAGGTTGAGCCGCGCGAACTCGTACTGGCGCGGCTTTGACGGCACCGGCAATTTGTCGAGCAGCCATTCATAGAGCGGCCGGTGGTCCTCGAATTCCAGCGTGCAGATCGAATGCGTAATGCCCTCGATCGCATCGGATTGCCCGTGCGCGTAATCATAGCTCGGATAGATCGACCATTTGTCGCCGGTGCGCGGGTGCGTCGCGTGCAGGATGCGATAGAGCACGGGGTCGCGCAGATTGATGTTGCCCGACGACATATCGATCTTGGCGCGCAGCACGCGCGCCCCGTTGGGAAACTCGCCGGCTTTCATGCGGCGAAACAGATCGAGATTTTCATCCACGGAGCGGTCGCGAAACGGGCTGTTGCGGCCTGCTTCGGTCAGCGTGCCGCGTGCGAGACGGATTTCCTCCTGCGACTGGTCGTCGACATAGGCGTGACCCGCACGGATCAGATCTTCCGCCCAGCCGTAGAGCCGTTCGAAATAGTCCGATGCATAAAAAAGATCGGTTCCCCAGTCGTAACCGAGCCAGCGCACATCGGCTTGAATCGAATCGATGTATTCCTGCTCTTCCTTGGTCGGATTGGTATCGTCGAACCGCAGGTGACAGCGCCCGGAAAATTCCTGCGCGATGCCGAAATTAAGTGCAATCGACTTGGCGTGACCGATATGCAGGTAACCGTTCGGCTCCGGCGGGAAGCGCGTCACGATCTGGCTGTATCGCTTGGCGTCGAGATCGGCCTGGACGATGTCACGAATGAAATCGCGCCCCGCCTCCGCCGCCACCGTTTCTGCTGTCATTGCTAGTTCCTGTTCGCGGACCAGCGGACCTTCTGCCAAATCCGCCGGTCCCAAGGAAGGCTTTAGTTATGCACCGTTCCTGCTATACACCACCGCTTCTTGCGCATGCCCTCTTTGTCCGCGGCCCACCCTTTAATGACTGATTCCGTCGTCACGCGCTTTGCCCCCTCGCCTACCGGCTTTCTCCACATCGGGGGAGCCCGCACCGCGCTGTTCAACTGGCTCTACGCGCGCAAGCGCGGCGGCAAGATGCTGTTGCGCATCGAGGACACCGATCGGGAGCGATCGACCGAGCCGGCGATCGCCGCGATCCTGGACGGGTTGAAATGGCTCGGGCTCGATTGGGACGGCGAGGTCATCTACCAGTTCAGCCGGGCGGCGCGCCACCGCGAAGTCGCCGAAGCATTGCTTGCCAGCGGCAAGGCCTATCGCTGCTACGCCACGTCGGAGGAACTCACGGCGATGCGGGAAAAGGCGCGCGCCGAGGGCCGTACGCGCCTCTACGACGGCTTGTGGCGCGACCGTGATGGTTCGCAAGCACCCGATGGCATGAAGCCCACCATCAGGCTCAAGGCGCCACAGACCGGCGAAACGGTGATCGAGGATCAGGTTCAGGGTCGCGTGGTCTGGCAGAACGAAAACCTCGACGACCTCGTCCTGCTGCGCGGCGACGGCAATCCGACCTATATGCTCGCCGTTGTGGTCGACGATCACGACATGGGCGTCACCCACGTCATTCGCGGCGACGATCATCTGATCAATGCCGCGCGCCAGAAGCAGATCTATGATGCGCTTGGGTGGGATATTCCCAGCATGTCCCACATCCCCCTGATCCATGGGCCCGACGGCTCGAAGCTCTCAAAACGCCATGGGGCGCTGGGGGTGGATGCCTATCGCGCCATGGGATATTTGCCGGCGGCGTTGCGCAATTATCTGGTCAGGCTCGGCTGGAGCCACGGCGACCAGGAGATATTTTCGACCGAGGAGATGATCGCCGATTTCGACCTTCCGGCGATCGGCCGCTCGGCCGCGCGCTTCGATTTCGCCAAGCTGGAAAATCTCAACGGTCACTACATCCGCCACGCCGACGATCAATCTCTCGTGACCATGTTCGAAGACGTGCTGGACTATGTCCCCGATGGTTCCGACCTCAAGGCTAAACTGAACGACAGGACGCGCGCGCAATTGCTGCAGGCGATGCCGAGCCTCAAGGAGCGTGCCAAGACGCTGATCGAGCTGATCGCCGGTTCTTATTTTATCTTTGCCGACCGGCCGCTCGAGATCGATCCCAAGGCGGCTGTGCTACTGACGCCGGAAAACCGCGAACTGATCGGCAGGCTTCGTCTCGCGCTTGAGGCTGTCACGCCGTGGACCGCGGAAACCACCGAAGCGGCCGTGCGGGCTTTCGCCGAACAAAACAACCTCAAGCTTGGCGCGGCCGCCCAGCCGCTCCGGGTGGCGCTGACCGGACGTACTACTTCGCCGGGAATCTTCGACGTCCTGGCGGTGCTGGGACGGGCAGAATGCCTGGCCCGACTTGGCGATCAGGCCCCTTGACAGGGGCGGCCTCGGTCCGGTTGCGTCCATCTTGCAGTGCACACAGCAATGCGATACGCCTTGATGTGGCGCCTTCTGGATACTCCGGGCAGGTCTCGCCATTTCTTAATGGCATCTCTTAATGGCATCAGGCTTGCCCGCCTTTCACAACGATCTCATCGGGGACTTCACGATGGACGCAACATCCAACACCAAAATCGCAACGCTGACGGTCGGCAACAAGACCTACGATTTCCCGATTTTAAGCGGCAGCGTTGGGCCTGACGTGATCGACATCGCCAAGCTCTACGCCCAGTCCGGAATGTTCACCTATGACCCCGGTTTTACCTCCACCGGCAGCTGCCAGTCCAAGATCACCTATATCGACGGGGACGCCGGCATCCTGGAGTACCGCGGCTATCCGATCGAGCAGCTCGCCGAAAACGGCGACTTCCTCGAGACCTGTTACCTCCTGCTCTACGGCGAACTTCCGACCAAGGCCCAGAAGGAAGACTTTGACGGCCGCGTGATCCATCACACCATGGTCCACGAACAGATGGCGCGGTTCTTCCAGGGTTTCCGCCGCGACGCTCATCCGATGGCGGTCATGGTGGCTTCTGTTGGCGCGCTGGCCGCCTTCTATCACGACTCCACCGACATCAACGATCCGACCCAACGCATGATCGCGTCGATGCGCATGATTGCGAAAGTCCCGACGCTCGCCGCGATGGCCTACAAATACACCATCGGTCAGCCCTTCATATATCCGAAGAACTCGCTCAGCTTCGCCGAGAATTTCCTGCATATGTGCTTCGCGGTGCCCTGCGAGGACTACAAGATCAATCCGGTTCTGGCCGATGCGCTCGACAAGATCTTCATTCTGCACGCCGACCATGAGCAGAACGCCTCGACCTCGACGGTGCGCATCGCCGGTTCCTCCGGCGCCAACCCGTTCGCCTGCATCGCCGCCGGCATCGCCTGCCTGTGGGGACCGGCCCACGGCGGCGCCAACGAAGCCGCACTCGCCATGCTCGCCGACATCGGCACGGTCGATAAAATTCCCGACTTCATCAAAAGGGTGAAGGACAAAAACAGCGACGTTCGCTTGATGGGTTTTGGGCATCGCGTCTACAAGAACTACGATCCGCGCGCCAAGATCATGCAGAAAATGTGTCATGCCGTGCTGGCGGAGACCGGCCACGGCGACGATCCGATGCTGAAGGTCGCGATGGAACTGGAAAAGATCGCGCTGAGCGATCCGTATTTCATCGACCGCAAGCTCTATCCGAATGTCGACTTCTATTCAGGCATCACGCTGAAGGCGATGGGCTTCCCGACCTCGATGTTTACCGTGCTGTTTGCGGTCGCCCGCACCGTCGGCTGGATCAGCCAGTGGAGCGAGATGATCGAGGATCCGCAGCAGAAGATCGGTCGCCCGCGCCAACTTTATACCGGCGTCACGCATCGCGACTACGTCGCTATCGACAAGCGCAAGTAAGCAAACCGTGATGCGATCGGTCCGCAACCGGCGGAAGTTGTCCGCGTTCGTTACAGGGCGCGGACACATACGCGACGCAAAAACCCGGATCGATGCGGGCTGGATGGACGCCTGAAAATTGACCGCTCGTTCGTCGCAGCAGGTCGCGACAACGCAACCATGACGGCACCAACAAGGATACACATAGCCAGACAGGATTTTTTCGTGGCAAGCGATGCCGGGATCAATCTTGCTGTGCGGGAGGTTCGAACCGGACCGCTGCAAGGCGGTAGGCCGGCGATAATCCTGCTGCATGGTGCCCGCGTCGCCGGGATTCCGTCGTTCGATTTGCCGGTCCCGCATGGCTCCCTCGCCGCAGACCTGGCCGTCGCGGGCTACCGGATATTTATCATGGATGCTCGCGGATACGACGGTTCCACGCGCATCGGACAAGACGGCGATTGCACCGGAAACCCTCTGGTACGGTCCGATGAAGTCGTGCGCGACGTCGATGCCGCTGTAACCGCCGTCAAGGCAAGAACGGGGCTGTCCAACATCGCTCTCCTGGGCTGGGCAACCGGCGGCCATTGGGTCGGCATGTATGCGAGCCGGCATCCGCATCAGGCGAGCCATGTCATCATCTACAATAGCCTTTACGGNGGNCACNCCGGCCACAAGATCCTGGCTTCGGGCGGACCGCTGAGCGATCCGAAAGACCCGACGCGCNTCGATATTGGAAAGTCCGGTGCTTACGGTTTCAACACTGCAGCGTCGCTGACCCCGTCATGGGATGCCTCCATCCCTGTTGAGGACAAGACGACGTGGCGCGATGCTGCGGTTCTTGAGGCATATCAGCGGAACGCGTTAGCGTCCGATCCAACCTCAAACCAGCGGGTTCCCCCATCGTTTCGCGCTCCAATGGGCGCGATAGCCGATTCCTTCGAACTGGCGTCAGGTCGCAAACTCTGGGACGCCGCCACGATCGCAGCGCGCGTCCTCATCATCCGATCTGGCAACGATTTTTGGAGCCGTCCGGAAGATTTGGTGGACTTGCAACATGATCTGGTCCGCGCACGCAGCGTGCGCGCCGTGACGATCCCTGATGCGACGCATTATGTGCATCTCGACCGACCTGAGCGAGGTCGGAATTTGCTGATGAAGGAAGTCCTTGAATTTCTTGCAGAGGCTTAGATTTGAAGCCTTTGGGCGATCTCGTTTTCGCCCGGGGACGATTCAGGAATTTGTATACGTCAATGCGTCGTGACTTCGGCCAGGCGGCTGCCGAGAGAGGCGATTGATCTCCCCTGCGCCTTTGGAAGAGCTGTCGCAATCGTCTGTAAGGGTGATCCCGCCCGCGACTTCGAGCGAAAGCCCGCGAAATTGTTCACTCGAATTCCGCCTGAGCTGCTTCCAGATCCAAAACACCAATCGCAAAAAATCATGCTCCAGGAACCGACTGCTGAGTGCCGCAGCCAGAATGCATGCGGCGACCGTTACCGGAATATTGGCAAACGTTGACAGCTGAGCCTTCAGGCCAAGGAATCCATAGACGGCTTGGAGCGCGTAGATTATCGCCAAATGTTCGAGGTAAAGCGTGTAGGAGATATCGCCGAGATAACTCAACATCCGCGGCGCGCGGATTTCGATTGTCTTGCTGGCAACCGAAACGGCGGTGATCATCATCGCAAAGACCAGCCCAACGCCAAGCGCGCCGGACACAAATGGGTCGAACGTGTTCCAGATAGCGAGGGCGATCGCGGCACGCGCCAATGCCGAGCAGAGCACGGCGCTTTCGATCCGAAGAGCAGAATGATAGATCAGACCTGCGACCCCACCCGCAACAAACTCCCAAATAAATGGATTGGTCGCGAGTTTTAAATATTCTACCGGATAATCGGTCGTCGCGTATGATTGGAAGACGTCGGTCAGCGAAGCATGATAGGCAAGCGGCACGGCAACCAACGTGACACCCACCAAGCGGCGAGGAATATCCAGCGCGCGCGTGCGAAGAGCTGATACGCTGAAGGCGCCTCATGGCAAAGCGCGCGGCAGATCTCAATTGCGGGTAAGAATTTTCGCCCAAAACCGCACCGAAGAGCGCTCTATTGCGGGGCCACGGGTATCTAACGGATTGTGCGATGATGAAGGAGTGCCGCTGATTTGCNCGACGTGTCAAGTATTTGCCCAAAGCGCATCCGTGCCGGCGACTGCCTGCTACCTTGCATGGGGTCGTTTTCGACATTTTTGGTTGGGAGCCAGCTACGTGGCGGCGAGATATCCTGCTTGAAGCCGCACACTCTAGCGAGGCCTGCTCGTGGAGTTCAGCGACGAGCAAGGTCGCGGCTACGCGGTCGCGCCGTGCCCGCGGCGGACTTGCTCGTCCTGCACTATGTTCCAGAAGCCGCCTGATCATCGAATGGCAGCGCAGAAAACGGACCTTTAAGCGGGGCCTGGCGTGCTGTAGCGCGATTGGCGCGCCACGGCCGATGAAGATGGGCACTACTCGTTCGCTGTCCCCCTATGAAGCCGCAGCCC
>JGI12053J15887_10000809_pt1 | contig 13537 bp, 10 predicted proteins | sample MedBloCAOM1_O3_FD_15887 | JGI IMG/M metagenome (IMG submission 15887)
CACGAGAGATCTGCGTGCGGTGTCATCGCATCTCATTGCGAGCGACATGTCCGGATTTCATGGCGGCGATCATAACCGAACGTGCGACGTCGCCTGGCGAGCGCACGGCATCGAAGCCCAGCTCTGAGCTCATCAGGCAAATTAAAGGAAATAGACCATGGATGAGATCATTACCGAACGCTCCGGAAGCATCCTTCGCGTTGAATTGAATCGGCCGGCAAAGAGAAACGCGATGACTTCGCGCATGTACGTAACACTCGCGAATGTCCTCAATGACGCGGCCAAGGACGAGCGCATACGTGTCGTGCTCTGGCATGGCGCAGGAGATTCTTTCTGCGCGGGTAATGATATCGAGGACTTTCTGAAGAATCCTCCAGGCCCAGGAGCATTTCCGCAGGCCCGGCTGATGAATGCGCTGATCGATTTCGACAAGCCGCTGATCGCGGCCGTTCACGGTGCCGCGATCGGAGGAGGAACGACCATGCTGACGCACTGTGACTTCGTATACGCAGGCGGTAGCGCGAAGTTCCAGATGCCTTTCATCAATCTTGCCGTGGTGCCGGAATTCGGTTCGAGCTGCTCGGTTCCCGCGAGGATCGGGCACATCCGTGCCGCGGAGTTGATTCTGTTGGGATTGCCTTTCGATGCCAGGCGCGCCGCGGATTTGGGATTCGTCACGCAGGTCGTATCCGATCAGAGCCTGCTCTCGACGGCGAGCGAAACAGCGCGGAAGCTGGCGGCGAAGCCGGCCGGTGTGCTGCAAGCCAGCAAGCGACTCATGAAGCGATCATTCCGCGAGCAGATCAAGGCGGCAATGAAGGCCGAGAACGAAGAGTTCAGCGTGCAAGTTCGCTCTGCAGACGCAAAGGAAGCGTTTACGGCATTTTTAGAGAAACGCCTGCCTCACTTCACAGGGACGGTGAACTCTTCACCGGCGACGTAGCCCTTACGGACGCACAGATATGGACAGATTCCGCTGGAATACCTCCCGATCTCCAGCTGCAAAAGGAGAACAACATGACTGAAGCTCTAACGACGAATTCGAGATCAAAACCCAGATTTGGCCGCACTGGCCGACTGTTCGTTCTCGAGCTGAGCGGTGGTCGTATTCACTCGATGAGCCCGGACGGCTCCGACCGGAAGGTCATTGTCACCGATTGTCATTTGCCGGATGGCATCGCGGTCGATGTCGGAGCCGGCCATGTCTACTGGACCAACATGGGCTCCAGTCCCAGCACAAACGATGGCTCCATCGAGCGCGCCGATCTCGACGGAAAGAATCGCCGGGTCATCGTTCCGCCGGGTGCCACGTTCACGCCGAAGCAGATCCAGCTCGATAAGGAGAACGGCAAGCTCTACTGGTGCGACCGCGAAGGGATGCGAGTGATGCGCTCCAATCTCGACGGCTCGCAGATTGAAACACTCGTCGAGACGGGTCGCGGCGACGCCGATCGGCGTGACCAGACCAGGTGGTGCGTTGGGATCACCATCGATCCCGTCCGCCAACACATCTACTGGACGCAAAAAGGCCCGGACAATGGAGAGCAGGGCCGAATCTTTCGCGCCGGCATCGAAATCCCCAAAGGTGAGACCGCCGCCAAGCGCTCCGACGTCGAGGTTTTCTTCGACCGCTTGCCGGAGCCGATCGATCTCGAGCTCGACCGGAAGAATCGCGTCCTCTACTGGACCGATCGCGGCGACCCTCCCCGCGGCAACACGGTGAACCGCGCATCCATCGATGCAAAGCCGCAAGCGCCCGAGATCGTGCTGACGCATCTGATGGAAGGGATCGGCATCGCGCTGGATGTCCCTGGCAATCGGATGTTCGTGACCGATTTTGCCGGCTCGGTCTATTCCGCTAGGCTCGACGGATCGGGAGAACGCAACTTTCTCTTCGCACAGGGCAATCTCACCGGCATCGCTTACACGGAAGTCTGAAATCCGATCAAAGGAGAACCGACCATGTCTAACAACAAGCCTATTCGCCGAGTCGCCATCATCGGGACCGGCGTCATCGGCGCGAGCTGGACGGCGCTGTTCCTCGCGAAGGGACTGGAAGTCATCGCGACCGATATCGCACCGGATGCCGAAACGTCGCTGCGACGTTTCGTGAAGGCGGCTTGGCCCGCGCTCGAGCGATTGGGCCTCGCGCCGGGCGCATCCCAATCACGTCTCACGTTCACGGCAGATCTACCGACGGCTGTTCGAGCCGTGGACTTCGTCCAGGAAAACGGGCCCGAGCGGATCGATTTCAAGCAGAAGCTCTATCGGCAGCTCGATGAGCTGTTGGCGGCCGACGTGATCATCGCCTCGAGCTCGTCGGGTCTCACCATGAGCGAGATTCAATCGGCTTGCGATTTGCACCCCGAGCGCTGTGTCATCGGCCATCCGTTCAATCCGCCGCACCTGGTCCCGCTGGTCGAGATCGTCGGCGGCGCGAAGACCTCGGAAGCCACGATCGAGCGCGCCGCGGAATTCTACACAAACTTGGGGAAGCAGACCGTCCGGCTGCGCAAGGAAGTGCCCGGGCACGTGGCCAACCGCCTGCAGGCGGCGTTGGCGCGGGAGGTCTATTACCTCGTCGCCGAAGGCGTCGTCAGCGCTGCGGACGTCGATACCGCGTTGTGCTGGGGCCCTGGCCTGCGCTGGGGCATCATGGGCAACATGATGCTCAACCACCTCGGCGGCGGCCCAGGCGGCATCGAGCACTTCTTCCAGCAGTTCACCGGCCCTATGACGGCTTGGTGGAAGGTTCTCGGGCAGCCAGTATTGACGCCCGAAGTGCAAAAGAAGCTCATCCACAGCGTTCATGCCGAGGTCGGCTCGCGCTCGATTGCCGAGCTGGAGGCGCAGCGCGACGAGGTCCTGCTGGGGCTGCTCGAGCTGCGCACCAAGGCCGAGAAGACGCCCGCCACGCCCAAAGCGGCTGCCCGCGCCGGCTAAGGGGAGGCGGGCTTTCCGATCTCAGGCACTCGCAACGCATGATGCACAAGGTGACCTAATGACTGCAGCCTTGGAAGAGACCCACCCACGGGAGAAGCTGCCGCGTCCGGAAGCCGCGCCAGCGAAACGCAAGCGCGTCGTCATCATCGGCGGCGGCTTTGCCGGGATTGCGGCGGCCCGGGCCTTGCGACGATGTGATGCCGAGGTCGTTCTGATCGATCGGCGCAATCATCACATCTTTCAGCCGCTGCTCTACCAGGTGGCGACCGCGGTTCTCGCGCCCGCCGAGATCGCGGCGCCCATTCGTCAGATCGAGGAGAAGCAGACGAATTTCACGGTGATGCTGGCCGAGGTCACGGCCGTCGATTTGAATGCCCGCTCGGTCAGCGTGTCCTATTCGGCGTCCGGAGCTCATAAGATCGCATTCGACTTCTTGATCATCGCTGCCGGGATGCAATCCAGCTATTTCGGCCACGACGAATTTGCCAAGTATGCGCCAGGACTCAAGAATCTGAGGGATGCAGAGGCGATCCGAACCAAGATCTTGGGCGCCTACGAGCTGGCGGAGCTTACGGACGACGACAGCGAGCGCTCCCGGCTGATGACTTTTGTGCTCGTTGGCGGCGGCGCCACCGGCGTGGAGCTGGCAGCCTCGATGGCGCAGATGGCCACGGTTACGTTGCGTGGAAACTTTCGCCACATCGACCCGGCGAAGACTTCCATTGTTCTGCTCGAGGGCGGCAATCGTATTCTGCCGACGTTCGCCGAATCCTTGTCCAAGAAAGCCGCCAGACGACTCGAGAAACTCGGCGTCAAGGTTCTGACGGGAACGAAGGTCGAAAAGGTCGACGAGCAAGGTGTCATCGCCGGAGGAGAGAGGATTGCGAGCGCGACGGTATTGTGGACGGCAGGCGTTACGCCTTCACCGGTCGTGAAGACGCTCGGTGTGCCGACCGATCGGGCCGGAAGACTCCCCGTCGACCCGTCCTTGAAGGTGCAGGGCGTCGATGGCGTTTTCGCCGTGGGTGATGTGGCTGCCTTGGGTCAAGACGGACGGCCGTTGCCGGGTGTTGCCCAGGTTGCGATCCAGCAGGGCCGCTACGTGGGCGAGGTGATTTCCAGACGGCTCAAAGGCAAAGCCCCGCGGCGTCCCTTTCGATATTTCGACAAGGGAAACATGGCTGTCGTCGGCAAGAACTTTGCCGTGCTGGAGCGAGGCCGGATTCGAATGAGCGGCTTCGTGACCTGGCTGGTATGGGTGTTCATCCACGTCATGTTCCTGCCGCAACTGCAGAACCGTCTGCGGGTTCAACGGCAATGGTTCTGGTCATACTGGACCGGACAACGCGGCTCGCGTCTGATTTCTGAGCCGCCGCGGGGCCAGTGATCACGCCGGAAGGCTTGCATGTCGATTGAGCTTGATCGTCCCGGCGGCGGAGTGGCGGCGTTCATGCTGAGCGTCGGCACGCTTGTCGCGCTCGAAAAGAATGGCACGCTCGCCAACGATGAGCTGGCTGACATCGTGGAGGAGTCCTTGGCAAGGCTCAAGGCTATCGATGCGGAGACGAGCGTGCGAAGCCAGGCCGCATGGGGAGCCGCTGTCGATCTCCTCGAGCAACTTCGCGCCCGTCTCGCTCGCGATCGGAGCCGGAGACAGCTCGATTATCTGAATTATTGAGCTCAGCCTGCGTAAGGCGCAGCTGGTCTGCTCGGTTACGACATGGCGAGCTACTATCTCTATTCGCCATGGACCCCGGGACGCCCGGGTCCGCGCCAATGTGGTTACGGTCGCGCCGGACGTTTCCGGTTACGTCGTTGATATTCGTGTGCGGAACGATCAATTCGTGCACAAGGGCGACGTGCTCTTCATCATCTATCGGGACCGCTACCGACTGGCGCTCGCCGACGCCGAAGCCGCACTCGCGGTGAAACACGCTCAGTATCTTATGCTGCGCGATCAATACGAGCGGCGCTCGAAGCTGACCCCCGGGTACTCCATCACTGTCGAGAATCTCGACAACGCCCGCCGGCAGTCGGAATCAGCGGCCGCCAGCTACCAGCAGGCGATTGCTTCGCGCGACACCGCTACTCTAAACCTCAACCGAACCGAAGTGCGGGCACCAGTCAATGGTTTCATCACCAATCTCAATCTTGCAAACGGCACCTATGCCTCGCAGGGCAAGCCGGTGATGGCCCTGATCGACAGCGATTCATATCGAGGCGTATTTCGAGGAAACCAAGATCTCGCACATCAGAGCTGGCGCCAGTACCGAGATTTACCTCATGACGGATCGCCTGCGCTGCAAGGAACGGTTTCGAGCATCGCAAGAGGCATCACGGATCCGGATAACAGGACGGTCCACAGCTCCTCTCTTCCGTCAATCCCACATTCACCTGGGTCCGACTGGCGCAGCGCATTCCTGTCACCGTCCACCTCACGCACGTGCCACCCGGCGTGTTGGTCAGTGCCGGAATGACCTGCACTATCGTGATGAAGGAAGGCGCGGCCTGAAATCGGCAGCAACGGCTTGATGGCAGCCCATTCATAGTCGGTGAGTTCGTAGCGCATGATTCGAGGCTCCGGTTTGGGAGCTTGAATCACGCGCCGGGCGACGCCAGCAACCCGCTACGGCCGTCGGGGCAGATTCCAATACCCTGATTTTACTTCCGCTTTCGGGCGCACAGCCGACATTGCGGGACCTGCTGCTGGCCTCGTCCCGGTCGAAAATGGACCCAAAGCGGAAGTCGCGGGAGGGATTCCGCCAACGTGCTATGAAATTCCGAACGAGCGTATCGGGCTTACTCCGGCTTGATGTGAGCTGCCCGGATCAAGCGGCCCCACTTCTCAGTTTCTTCCGTGATAAGCCTGCCGAAGTCGGCGGGCGAGCCGCGAATCACGGTGCTGCCGAGGTCGGCAAGCCGCGCTTTCATTTTCGGTTCAGCGATACCCGCATTGATCTCCTTGTTAAGCGTGTCGATGATTTCCGCGGGCGTGTTCTTCGGTACTGCGAAACCAAAAAATCCGCTTGCCTCGTAGCCCGGCACGAAATCGCCCACGGTCGGCATATCAGGCAGCGCCTGGGATCGCAGCGTACTGGTCACCGCCAATGGCCGCAGCTTGCCTGCCCTAATTAGCTCGATCGATGACGGCATATTGTCGAACATGACCTGCACCTGGCCGCCAATCAGGTCGGTGAGTGCCGGCGGCGAGCCGCGATAAGGCACGTGAGCCATATTGACGCCGGCCATCATCTTGAACAGCTCGCCGGCCATGTGGGTCACGGTTCCGTTGCCGGAAGACGCCATATTGATCTTGCCCGGATTGGCCTTGGCGTACGCGATGAACTCGGAAACCGATTTGGCTGGAAACGATGGGATTACTTCCATCACGTTAGGTGTACGCACGATGCCGGCGACCGGCGCGATATCCTGAATGAAATTGAAACTGAGCTTTTCATAGAGCGTAGCCCCAATCGCGTGATTCACACCGGCCAAGAGTATCGTATGGCCATCGGCCGGCGCACGTATGACCGCCTCAGTTGCAATATTGCCCCCGGCACCTGGACGGTTCTCGATGATGAAAGGCTGTCCGAGCCGCTCTTGCAGCCATTGACCCATGGGGCGCGCAACAAAGTCGCCCACGCCGCCCGGTGGAAAGCCGACAATGATGCGCACTGGCCGCGACGGGTAGGCTTGCGCCCCGGCGATCCGCGATAGCGCTGGCAGCGCAAGGGCGCCTGCTGTCAGGTGCAGAAACTGACGACGGGGAAGTTTCATGATGTTCTCCCAAACGGCCCTTTGGTCGAAACGGCGACCGTCGCCCGCGGCCCTTCTGTGGGCTGGCCGAACCAAGTCTCGTAGCGAGCATAGAGTTCGCGTGTGTGAGGAGCGCCGTCGTAGTGGATCGGGAGTGCGAGCGGACGCCCGGCGGCGGTGAGATGGAAGGCCATGTAGCGGTAGGGCTCGGGAAATTTTTCGACATCCACCGTCTGCATCATTCGCACAAAGGCGTCCGACGGCACGACCGGGTCGAGGCGATCGCGCTCAAAGATCGCGGCGCGCTCGAGAATCTTCCAGGCGCGCTGCCGGCGTTCCAGTCGGTCGATGAAGCGTGCGTTCGAGGTCATGTCCACGAGCACGCCGTCAATCTCTCGCCGCACCAAAATGCCGACCGTGGTCTCGGCGACGGCGCGGTCGCCCGCGAGTCGAATGACCGGCGACGAGATCAAATGCTTCGACGGCCAAGTGCGTTTGCTGCGCTCGACGAATTCCGTGAACGGGCCGCGAAACCAAGAGACCGCGATCTCGCCCTCGGGATGGAAGGTCGCAAGCAGTTCCCGGCCAGCGGCCTTGGTCGCGGTATTGCGCCCAGGCCTGGATCAGCTCGGCGCAGGAAAGTTTGTCGGCGAGGTCCATTTGAGATGCCTGTTCGTGATATCTAGCCGCCCTACGAGCTCGGCCGTGTCTGGAAGGGCTGATTGCGAGGTTAGGCCGATCTTGATATAGGACAACTTCCTAAATTCCTTTACCGATATCCAATTCTACCTATGCCAAGAAAACTCGATTCTGATAGTCAAATCGGGCGCCGTCTCACACTGCGGGACCTGCATTTGTTCTTCACGGTCGTCCAGCAGGGGAGCATGGCCAAGGCCGCAGCGCAGCTCGGCGTATCGCAGCCCTCCGTCTCGGAGGTGATTGCCGATCTTGAACACACGTTGGGCGCGCGGCTGTTCGATCGCCGCCCGCGCGGCGTCGAGCCTACCATGTACGGAAAGGCGCTGCTGACGCGTACGCGGGCGGTGTTTGATGAGTTGCGGCAAGGCGTCAAGGACATCGAGTTCTTGGCCGACCCGACGGGCGGCGAAGTGCGGATTGGATGTGCGGTGTCCGCTTCGGCCACGTTCATGCGTCCGATCATCCACGGATTTTCGGAAGCCTTTCCCGGCGTCGTCCTGCGCATCACGGATGTGGCTGCTGGCACCTATTCCGGCTTGCGTGAGCGAACGTACGACCTTCTCGTGGAATGGTCCGTGCCACCATTTTCCGAGATCCTTGGAGATGAGGTGAATGTGGAAGCCCTGTTTGACGATCCCTTGGTGGTCGTGGCTGGGCCGCAAACCCCATGGGCCCGTCGTCGCAAGGTCGATCTCGCTGAGCTGGTTGACGAACGTTGGATACTTGGACCACCCAATGTCGCGAGTTACCAGGACATGATGGAGACGTTTCGCGCACGTGGCCTCTCCATGCCGAAGGTTGCTTTGGAGAGCCTGTCGGTGCCGCTTCGAACCTACTTGCTGGCCAATGGTCCGTTTATTGCGGTCATGCCGAGGTCGATTGCATCGCAGTCGCCGGTGAAAATATTGCCGATCAAACTACCGGTTCGCCCCTGGCCGTTTGTGATATTCACGCTGAAGAACCGAACCGTGAGCCCGGCAGTCGACTGCTTCATCGCCCACCTTCGAGACTTGGTGCGATCGAGACCGCGAATGAGCGCGCTTTCTGCAGCTAAATCGACTTGGTAGCACGGTCCGGGATGCCCAGAGCGAGCTGGCCGGCCAGCGCGATGTCGCCTATTGGCCCATCGCGTCATTTCGCGGCGACGCAGCAATTCAGTCGCTTTCGGAGCGAAGCGGATATTCAGCAGGCCGTGCTTACAGAACCGGATTTATGAGTACGGCCCTAGCATGTCGCGTGGCCGGTTCCGGGCCTATTTAGTCGGAAAAGCACTTCGCACGTACACAAAGAGTACCGGCGACAAAGTTCGGCGTCTCATCAAAATACTCACGCACAATCCAGGGCCCGCCACTTCCGGATATGGCACCTTCGAGACGTCCGCCGATGTCCGCTATTCCGCCGCTTTCGGGGGATGAGCGGACGTAACGCGGACATCGCGAGACCGACGCAATTGACTCAAAGCGGACTCCGCCGCGTTCGTCAGCAGCCGGCCAGTTGTAAAAAGGCGAGCCCACCCGCAGATTAATCCCCGGCAATTTGATACCGTGCAACCCGACTTGGCTGGGAGCGGATCGAATGCAATTCGATCAATTGAAACGACGCGATTTCATCGCGTTTCTCGGCGGCGCGGCGGCGTGGCCGCTTGGGGCGCGCGCGCAGCAGCCGGCGAGGCCGGTGACCGGATATCTCGAACCCAGATCGCCTGATGCGGGGAGCGGAGTGTTTCGAATCTTGTCCGGCTGCTTGCTCCTAAGCGGCGCAATGGCAATGTCAGCGGCCGCCCAGAACGCGCCCGGGGTGACCGATGGCGAGATCAAGATCGGCCAGACGATGCCTTATACCGGTCCGGGCGCCCGGTTCTCGGTTCCCGGTCTGGCCGAGATGGCCTACATGAAAATGATCAACGATCAGGGTGGCATCAATGGTCGCAAGATCAACCTGATCAGCGTCGACGACGGCTTCATGCCGTGGCGAACCGGGAACGAGACCCGCAAGCTGATCGAAGTGGAGCAGGTCGCCTTTGTTTTCGGTTCGATCGGGACGACCACTCAGCTCGCGGTCTCGAAATATCTCAACGAGCGAAAAATTCCGCAGCTGTTCATCGAGAGCGGCGCTTATCGCTGGGGCCATTACAAGGACACGCCCTATACGATCGGCGGCGTACGCCCGAGCTACCGACTGGGAGCGCGTCTTTACGCCCGGCACACTCTCAAGCAGAAGCCAAATGCAAGAATCTGCATCCTCTACGAGGACAATGACTGGGGCCGCGACTATACGGACGGCGTGCGCGATGTGCTGGGCGACAAATACGCCGCGACCGTGAGGGAAGCGACCTACGAGTTCACGGATGCCTCGATCGACCGGCAGATCGTCGAACTCAAGGCCACCGGCTGCGATGCGCTGATCGCAGCCACCGTCCTGCAGTTCGCCGAGCAGACGATCCGCAAGGTCCACGATCTCGGCTGGAAGCCGATTTTCTTCATGAACAATATCTCAGCCTCGGTACCCATCATCCTCGAGCCGGCCGGGCTCGAGAGCAGCATCGGTCTGTTGTCATCGGCCTATGGCAAGGACCCGCGTGATCCTGCGTTTGAGAATGACCCGGCGATGAAAGATTGGCGCGCCTGGATGAGAAAGTATCTGCCGGATGCGGATTTGCGCCAGCCGAGCTTCGTCAACGGCTACAACTCTGCGGCCACCATGGTGCAGGTGCTCAAACAGGCCGGCAGCGATCTTTCGCGCGAGAATATCATGCGCCAGGCGACGAACCTGCGCGAACTCGAGCTCCCGATGCTGCTGCCGGGGATCAAGGTCAACACCAGTCCTACCGACTATTATGCGGTCCAGCAGTCGCAGCTGATGCGGTTTGACGGCAAGCGCTGGGTGCGCTTCGGGGATTTGGTCTACGACGAGTGAGTGAGACGCAACGGCCATCCGCCGAAACGCGTCGAGAGCCCGCCCCGCGTGCTGGCGAGCAGGATCACGCACGTGCCTCATGAGTCCGTTTTTGGGCACCGAACGGACCTTTCAGCCGCGCTGAACGATTCTGTTCGCTGGGGAGAAGCGGACTCAAAGCGGAAGTTCCTGGGACGGCCGCCTTTGAAGAGCGGACCTCAGGACCAATGGAAGTGGTGGCGACGCGGGGTGTGTCGCCGACGCCACACTCAACGAAAAAGTAGCCGAACCTTCAATTCGAACACTCGCGCTTCGCTATTCCTCTGGCACATTGCAGCCGGGGATAGGTGGTACGCGTGGGGGCGCGTCATGTTCGGACCGTTGCGCGGGTTCGTGATCGCGGCGGCGTTGTTGGTGCCGTCCGCCGGCGTTGCGCAAGTTCAAGTCAATCAAACCTTTATTCCGCAAGGGCCGTCGCCGAAGTCCGGGCCGATCGATGTGGTGCAAAGCGCCGATGCGCCGCCGAACGGGACCGTTGGCGGCGCGGTGCAAGCGATCCTGCTCGATCCCGCGCTCGGCTCGCAAACGATGTTCGTCGGTGGAGTCAATGGCGGCATCTGGCGCACGACCAACGGCGGCGCGAGCTGGACGTCACTCGCGGACAACCAAGCCTCGCTCTCGATCGCCAGCCTCGCGCTCGACCGGACCGACCCAACGGGACAGACCCTGATCGCCGGCATCGGCATCACCTCGAACGGCGGCTGGAACAACTTCAATGTCGGCAACGAGTTCGGACGCGGCGGCGCGCGCACCGGGCTGCTCTATTCGACCGACGGCGGCAACTCGTGGTCGGCGCGGGGCGGTCCCTCCCTCACCGGCCAGAGCGTGATCGGGGTGGCGGCGGCAGGAAGCACCATCCTGGCGGCAACCTTCGAGGAACAGAATCCAACGCAGACCACCGCGGCAACCGGTGCGTACGGCCTGTACCGCAGCGCCAACGGCGGACAGAGCTTCGGCCTCGTCTCAGGGTCGGGGGGCCTTCCCGCCGGTCCAGTGACGGCGCTGGTCGCCGATCCACAGAATTCCGGCAACTGCGGCACGCAGAACTCCTGCACGTTCTACGCGTCGGTCACGTCGGCGAGCACGCCATCGGCCACCGGCGTCTACGTCTCGCATAATTCCGGACAGAGCTGGTCCGCGGTGTTCACCAGCGCCACCGCCGTGAGCGGCGGGACCAACGTCATCACCGGCGCCACGACGTTCCAGCTGGTTCCCAAGCTTGCGGCCGGACCGAACGGCTCGGTTGCGATCGCCATCGCCCAACTCCAGCCCTCCCCTACCTCCACCGACTGCGTCCCGCCCAACTGCAACGGTCAACAGCTGACCGGCCTCTACCTGTCGCAGAACGGCGGGACCTCCTGGTCCGCGCTCAAGGTGCCGGACACCAACAAGGGTGTCATGCAGGCGGCCGTAAACCTCGCGGTGGCGATCGACCCCCGCAACACGTCGATCGTCTACGTCACCGGCGATGGGATCGAGGACAGTCCCTTCACGGTGGCCGCCTTCCGGGTGCGAGGGAGCACGGCCACCAGCCTCACGCTCGCGCGCACCAGCAACGGTTCGAGCGCCCATTCGGATTCGCGCGGGCTCGTGGTGGACGCCGCCGGCAATCTGTGGATGACCAGCGACGGCGGCGTCTACATGCGCAGCAATCCGCAGAGCGACAACGGCGCCTGGACCGGATTCAACACGAGCACGCTGCAGGTGCAGGAGACCTACAGCGTCGCCTACGACAGCCTGAACAAGCGCCTGGCCGCGGCGATGCAGGATACCGGCGTGGCGCTCCAATCCGCGCCTGGAAGCCCCCTGTGGGCGGCCTTGGCAGGAGCCGACGGGACCAACGTCCTGATCAACGGCAAATTCACCAGCAACACGAGCGCGCTCTACTTCACGACCGATGATCTCGGCGCGGCCAATCGGATCGTCTACGACGCCAGCGGCAATCAGATCAGCCCGAACGCGAGTACGTCATTTGCCTTGGGCGTTCCGCTCCACTGCAGTTACAACCCGTCGAGCGGCCCATTTGCAGGATGCATCGCCTGGAAGACCGACGGCAGCGATGTCGTCAGCACCAGTCCCTTTTTGGCCCCGATCGTGCTCAACCGGGCCAATCCGACGATGCTCGCCATCGCGCCCGGCTTTCAGGACTTCAACGGCGTGACGGGAAACAACGTCTACATCGCGCAGGATACGACGCCGGCCACGGCCAGCAGCGTCCCGCTGCAAACGACCAGCGTCGGCACGGTCGATGACGATTCGACCGTGAAAACGCTCGCCTACGGCATCCCCGCCGCCAACAACAGCGGAAGCTCCGCCAATCCCAACGCGCTGCTCGCCGGTGTCCAGGCGAGCAACGGCAAGGGCGAGCTCTGGTTCAGCAGCAATGTCGGGACCGGAGGAGCGCCGCTCGCGCGGCTGCCGGCCTATGCTCTGGCGGGCGGCCTATCGCCGACCTCGACGGTGTTCGACCCGACCTCGCCCAGCGCGCAAACCTCGCCGGGGCAGATCAGGTTCTATGTCGCCGACAGCGTCAATCTCTGGGGCACACAGAATCAGGGCACATCGTTCACGCCCTTGACCCCGAACCTGCCCGCCGGCTTCGTCCGACCGACGGCCGTCGAGTTCATCTCCAACAACGGCGTCAACGCGCTGCTGGTGGGCGGCCTCAACACCCCGCTCTCGTGCGACGCTTCGCCCAACGGCTGCGTCATCAGCAGCCAGCAAAGCCCGATCACGGTCGCGGACAGCGACGGCGACGGCAACCTGTCGGGGTGGCGGGCGTTCGGACAGGGCTTGCCCAACGCGTGGGTGGCGCAGCTCGTCTACTATCCCGAGGTCGACGTTCTGGTGGCGGGCGCGGTCGGCCGTGGCGTCTTTGCACTTTATGATGTCACCAGCTACTTCGCGCAGGCGACGGCGCTGCAGTTCGGGCTTGCCAACAACGATTCGATGCCGAATGCGTCTTACCTGACCGACGGGACGGCGCTCAACGGGACGACGTTTTCGCGGCCACTGGTCAAGTACGGTACCGGCACGCTGACAATTGCCGGCGCGGCGACCTACACGGGGGGCACCACCGTCAAAGACGGGGTGCTGGCGCTCGGCGCCGGCGGGGCGGGCGGCAGCATCCTGGGCGACGTGACGTTCTGCTCCGACGCGGGCGACGCGTCATGCAACGCCAGCA
>JGI12053J15887_10000810_pt1 | contig 13533 bp, 11 predicted proteins | sample MedBloCAOM1_O3_FD_15887 | JGI IMG/M metagenome (IMG submission 15887)
CGGAGGCAATGCCGGAGATGGAAGCGCGGCCCCCGGCCGAAAACCGCCACGGTGGAGCGCCGAGAGGCGAGCGTCCCGCGTCATGGGACGGGGCCGCGGGCGCACATCACCCGGTGGCCCATTTGGCCAAACGAGCCCAAGTTGCAAAAACGCAACAGTCGCCGTGCCGGACGCACCGTGAAGGTATTGCCTGCCCTTTGCGGTTTGACATCGTCAGCGAAGGGTGGGGTTGATCGCGATTTGTATCCCTTTCCGACTACTTTTTGAAAGAATTTGTTGACAACGTAACGAGAATCTTGCAAAAGAGCGTACGTTCCCCAATCACGCCTGAAGCACTTCCTCCGTCCCGCTCTCGCCTTGCCAGCGATCGGCGTCGTCGAATTGCGACCGCTTGCGACGGCCCATTCGGCGGGCTGGGCCTTAAGAGAATTGGTCTCGCAGCGCGATTGTTGCCTGTCCTGCTGCAAGGAAGCGTGTGCCGTGCTGTCGCGGCGCACGGATCTTAGCACAGCCATGTCGCGACTTCTTTAAACCGCCCTGTAGTTCCTTTGCGATCGCTCTTGATCGCCGGTCATCGACGCGGATGGATTGTCGTGCGCCCTCGCCACGCTCTGGGTGGCGCTCGCCGGATTTTTCCGGCGCAACCGTAGACGCGTGAGTCCGTCGCACTGAGCAGATCTGCGGATCTGTCCAAACACCCAACACTCAAGTTCTGGAAATTCCGCGTCGATTCATGGTCGAGCGCGTGAAGTCACTTTGCCTTCGATTCACCTTCAGAAAGGAACCATATTATGAACGATCCGTGGAATCGCTTGTGGCGGCCGTCGGCCGCACCCTTCGGCGGAAACTTCGGACCTTCGGCCGCGCCGCCCAGCCCGAGCGGGGGCATTCTTGGCGACCTAGGCCCGTGGCCCTCCCGATCGCCCCAGGAGATGCCCGACCCCGAGACGCTGAATTTCCTCGCTGCATGGCGCCGCATCTATTCCCCCCTGCCGTCCGGCTTCTGGCCTCCAGACAGCTCCTCTCACTCTCAGGTGCCCGTCGGTAAGAGCGATCAACCTTTCTCGACGCCCAGTCCAGGCTCCCCGTCCGCGTTCGATGTTTTAGGACAGTCGCCAATTGCCGCGCCGATTTCCGATGGATGGCAACGTTCCACACCGCAGACCTCTCTACAGCCGGACCGCGCCGGCAATTTCACGTCCCCCGCTGAAGCTCTCAACTCCGCCAACTATTGGAACGGCGCACCGACACCGCCGCGCATGAACGCGGGACCGATGCCGGACAGTCGCTATCCTCTCTTGCCGACGATGATTGCACCAACTTGGGATGCGGTCACGTCGCGCGCAACGGTCAGACCTGCGGAGTTAGTCCCAGAGCCGCCGAAGCGATCGTCTTGGAATGCGCCGGCAGGGACACCCGACCCCGCGCCATGGATGAGCAGTAGCGAATCCAAAAATGATCCAAGCGTCCTATCCGATGCCACCCCCGACAATGATTGGATTCCTGGCGCCGACTATGTCGCTGACGGCCATCATGAATACCCTCGAGCTAACTATAAGAAGATGCCGCTTGAAACTCGGAAAGTGTTCGACGAGGCGAAGACTGGAAGGCTCTTTGTGCATTCGATCAATGGCAGGCGTCACGTATTTGATGCGTTTCACCGGCAGTACAATGCCGGGACCAAAGATCTGCTGAATGACTTCATGAGGGAGAACAATATTCCCGATCGGCCAGACCTGATGACCCCAAGTCACGCGCACAGGCTGCTGCAAGCGATTGCGGAGTCAGAAGATCCGCGCATACAATCTTACCGCAATTTCATAAGGCTCTTTAAGCTGTTCCCGTGGCTTAGAAGTGGCGCGCGGGGAAGCGAATAGGGAAGATGAGCATGGCCGACGACATTCCTTCCGAGCGGGACAGGGAATGGCCCCTTATTCGCGATCGGATCAAAGAAATTCTTCTGCCATACCAGGAGCACGATGCCGGTCAGAAGATGGATTACCACCTGGTCGATGACGACGCCGGCCTTTACCGACGCCGGATCGAAACCCAGAGACCGGAACTGGTCGAGCCGGCTGTGATCAAATCGCTACAGTCGTTGCTGCTAAAGCAATATCCGAACTGGGAGATCGTCATCGCGTTCGGCTCCTCCGGCGCAGTGGTCATTCGTGACGACGAAATCATCGATGGGCTGGAGCGCCAATCCTTGCCGAAAGACTTCAAGGCGATCGCGTATGAAGGAAGCCGGCCCCTCGGCTCGCGCTTCGGCGATATCATGTACACGGGCTTGACGCTGGCTTCGTCTCCAGGATTCAGCGTTCATATCCCCGACGACAGCAGTCTTGCGAAATTAATGAAGAAGTGAGGCCTCACGCCCGCAGCTTCTCCCTCGCGATGAAGCTGCGCCAGCCGCCGAAGGCGGAGATGTCGCGGGCGTCGCGCGTCGCCTCGGCCTCCACCAGAAAGCCTTTCACGCCGCGGCCGTCGGACATCGTCAGCGTGCCGATCGACAGCGGCGCCGGGATCGACTCGACGAAGCGGCCGAATTCATTCGCCGGCATCGCCCAGATCTCGACGTCGATGGCGCTGCCGTCGCCGGCGGCGACGCGCAGCAGTCCGGGCTTGGCCGGCGCGTTGCCCGGCAACAGGAACAGGCGATAGTCCGGTGTCGTCGTGGTCCGCTCCAGGAACCGTGCGCCGAAGGATTTGAGCTCGCCGTTCAGCGGCATGCCGGTGAGATGCGCGCCGAGCACGGCGACGGCGAGTTCGCCGGCGGCGGGCAGGTTGGCGATCGCCGCCAGCCGAGGCTGCGGCTTTCCCGTCGCGCCCAGCGGCAAGCCGGTGTCGGCGTGGAACACGCGCCCGAGCGAGGCGAGCGCCGCGTCATTGCCGGCTTGCGCGAGCAGCGTGATGCCGAACGGCGTGCCGTGGCGGTGCATCGCCGCCGGCACGGCGAGCGCGCAGAGCTCGAGCAAGTTGACGAAATTGGTGTAGGTGCCGAGCCGGCTGTTGAGCCCGATCGGATCGGCCAGCACCTGCTCGATGGTGTAGACCGTCGGCACCGTCGGCAATGCCAGGGCATCGATGCCGCGGAAGGTGTGGTCGCGCACGCGCCGCAGCTCCTCGAGCTCGTAGAACGACGCGAACGCATCGGCCGCGCTCGGGCGCGCGCCGGAGAGCATGATCTGCCGGGTGACCGGATGCATCGATTGCGGATCGGATGCGATCAGGTCGCGCGCGATGATATAGCGCTCCGCCACCCAGGGCCCGTCGTAGAGGAGACGCGCGGTTTCGTAGAACGGCTCGATGTCGATCTCGGTGATGACGGCGCCGAGGCCGGCGAGGCGCGCCAGCGCGGCGTCGTAGGAGGCGGCCGACGCCTTGTCGCCGAAGAACACGCGCTGGCCAGGTATCGGCGCGCCGATGCGCAGGCCGGCGGGCACCGCGCCGAGTGCGCCGAGCGGACGCGCGCGCGAATAAGGGTCGGCCGGATCGGGACCGGCCATGGCCGCGAGCGCCGTGAAGGCGTCGTCGACGGTGAGCGCGAACACCGAGACGCAATCGAGCGTGCGGCAGGCCGGCACCACGCCGGCGGTCGAGACCAGGCCGAGGCTCGGCTTGAGGCCGGCGATGTTGCTCAATCCGGCCGGCACGCGGCCCGACCCGGCGGTGTCGGTGCCCAGCGCCAGCGGAACGATGCCGGCGCCGACCGCGATGGCCGAACCCGAGCTCGACCCGCCGGGGATCAGCGCCGGATCGAACAGGTTGCGCGGCGTGCCGTAGGGCGAGCGCACGCCCACCAATCCGGTGGCGAACTGATCGAGATTGGTCTTGCCGATGACGATGGCGCCAGCCTGCTTGAGCCGCGCGACGCAGGTCGCGTCCTTGCCCGGGTCATACGCGAAGGCCGGGCAGGCGGCGGTGGTCGGCAATCCCTTGACGTCAATATTGTCCTTCACCGCGAACGGCACGCCATAGAGCGGGCGGTCGACATCGCCCTTCGCGGCCAGCGCCCTGGCATCGGCATGCGCGGCGGCCTCGTCGCGAATCGAGATGAAGATTGCCGGGTCGGCATGGGCGCGAATGCGCGCGTAGGTGCGTGCGATCGTGGCTTCGGGGCTGGTCGCGCCCGAGCGATGCGCCTCCACGATTGCGGCTACCGTCTCGCCCACCTTCACCGTCCCTACCACTCGACAGGCAGCAAGCAGCATGCCAGCCGATCGAGCGCAATGCCGGCTGCAGCCTGCGACTTGTCTCAGCGGCGTTGGAATAAGCGGGCGGCAAGCCCGGTGCGCGCCCTTCCTCGCCTGTTAGCCCGCCAATTCCATTGCATACAACAAGCGAATTTTGCTCATTTCTTGAGCAAGGAGTCCCGACGCAAAGCGACGCGGCGCGCTGCCGGTGGACGAATCCTCTCGGAAATTCCGCGGACCTTGCCGGCGATGGCAGGGAGCTTGCGAGATCGCTCCCGGGGATCAGTCGGGCCACCGCAAGTAACCAGGAGCTGACCAAGTCACCCGCGCGCGTCGGCCAGTTCGGCGCGCATCGTCGTCATTTTCAACGGCCGCTTCGTCTATGAGGCCCGCGCGAGCGAGGCCGATCCGCTCGACATCGGCCGACATATGGCGGGTCACGACGCCGTGGCGGCTGAGTAACCCTTGCCGCGTCAGACCAGCTCTCACATCGCCGCCAGGCGCGGCGCGATCGGCGCCGGCATCCATTCCGCCGCGATGCCGAGATCGGCCAGGATCACCTGCGCCGCGTTGTACGCCGGAAGCCCGGTGATGTTGCCGCCCGGATGGCTGCTCGATCCGCAGAGATAAAGGCTGGGCAGGTGGGTGCGATACGTCCCTGCGCCGGCGAACGGCCGGTTAAAGCCGACCTGGTCATTGGCAAAGGCGCCGACCAGCAGATCGCCCTCGCGCATATTGGGCAGGCAGCGCTCGACGTCGAGCGGCGAGCGCGTGAAGGAGTCGATGACCGCGTCGGCGAGGTTGGGCGCGTGCTGTTGCCAGAGCTTGCGCATCACGGCGCCATGGTCGTCGTGCAGGCGGTCCCAATTGTCGGGATCGCCATGCACGCGATAGGGCAGCTTCTCCCACATGAACGCGGTATGCCGGCCCGGCGGCGCCTGGCTCGGATCGAACAAAGTCGGACAGGCGCCCCACATCACCGTCGGCGGGATGGTGCCGGCCTCGTGATGACGCACGATGTCGCTGAACTGGTCCACATGGTCGAGCCCCATGATCACCATGAACGCTTGCGCTAGCTCGGGATGATCGGCGCTCGCGCGGTAGCGCGGCGGCTCGCTGAGATTAAGGTGAAGGGCGAACAGCGGCGCCAGCAGATTGTACTGAAAGTGTTGCGCCCGGTCGCGAATGTCGCGCGGCACCGACGCGGGATCGAGCAGGTCGAGGAATGTCTGGTGCGGATTGAGCGAGGAGCCGACGAGGCGCCGGGCGCGGATCACTTCGCCTTCGGCGGTTTCGATCCCGACCGCGCGACCGCCCTCGACCAGGATGCGCTTGGGCTCGGTCATCAGCCTGATCTCGCCACCCGTTTCGCGCACCGCGCCTTCGAGCGCGCGCGCCAGCGCCGCCGAGCCGCCGCGCGACATCTGCGCCTTGGCCGGGCTCGCCAGCAAGGCGGCGATGTGATGGCCGAAGCCGGGGAGGCGGAGATCGACCTCGCGCAACCCGTTGAAGAACAGGAGACCGCCCTTGATCGTCGGGTGTTCGAATTCCTGTTCGACGAATTGCAGCGGCGACAGTGCGCTCACCTCGAGCAGCCGCCGGCCGGCGCTGGTGCGCGCCAACAAGGCGCGCCGCTCCTGCGTCGGCAGCGGTGGCGAGCGGCCCTCGGGCGCCAGGATGTCGCGCACGATCGGCACGAACTCGTCGTGCCAGCGCCGTAGCGTCTCGGCGTCGCGGCGGCTGAAGGCGCCAAACGACGCGATCGTCTTGTGCGGATCGGTCCACCATTCCAGCGCGCGACCGTCGGCGGTGAGCAGCGCGACGTTGAGTTCGGGCTCGATGTAATGGGCGCCGTGCCGTGCGAGCGCGAGATCGCCGTACCATGGCATCGCGGTGATGGCGCGCTGGAAGAAGGCGTGGGTGTTGTGCAGGAAGCCGGGATGGCGCGGGTCTTCCAGTGTGCTCAGTCCGCCGCCCGCGACCGGCCGGCGATCGATCGCCAACGTCTTCAAGCCGGCTTTGCCGAGATAGGCCTGTAGGATGAGTCCGTTGTGCCCGGCGCCGAGAATGATGCCGTCGTAGCTGGTGGTCATTACACCACCGTCCGATGCCGCTCGATGCAGACGCGCAGGACATCGTCGGGATCGCGCTTCCACCAATTCTCGGCGGAGAGAATTTCCACCTCGCAGTGGCCGCGATAGCCAGCGTTCTCCACCAACTTCCGGATCGCCCGCAGGTCGATGACGCCGTCGCCCATCATGCCGCGATCGAGCAGCAGATCGGTGGTCGGCACCAGCCAGTCATTGACGTGATAGGCCAGGATCTTCGCCCCCGCGCGCGCGATCTGAGTCTTGAGATCGGGATCCCACCAGACGTGATAGGTGTCGACCGCGATGCCGACGCCTGCGCCCAGTTCGTCGCAGAGGTCGTTGGCGTGCGCGAGCGTGTTCACGCAGGCGCGGTCGGCGGCAAACATCGGATGCAGCGGCTCGATCGCCAGAGGTACCTTTGCCTGTCGCGCATGGGGCAGGAGCGCGGCCAGGGCGTCGCGGACTTGACGTCGTGCGTCATCGATGTCGCGCGAGCCTTTCGGCAGGCCGCCGACGACGAGAATGAGGCACTGCGCGCCGATCGCGGCGGCTTCGTCGACAGCGCGCCGGTTATCGTCGAGCGCGGCGCGTCGTCCAGCCGCGTCGGCGGCGGGAAACATGCCGCCGCGGCACAAGCCGGTGACGGTCATCGCGTGCGCGCGGATGAGCTTCGTCGCCCGCTCGACGCCGCAGGCCTGCACAATGTCGCGCCAAGGCGAGATCGCGGAGATGCCGGCGCGGGCGCAGCCCTCGACCAGCTCAACAAGCGACCATGGCTTCACCGTCATCGAATTGATCGACAGGAGCGCACGGTCGTTCGACAGGTCGCGCATCACGCCTGCACGCCGCGGGTCGCCATCACATGCCGCATGCGTCCGGCGGCGCGGTCGGGATCGGCGAGCAGACCGGCGACGTCGGCAAGCCGGAACAACTCGGCGAGGTGCAAGGTCGAGCGCGCGCTCTCTTGGCCGCCGACCAGCGTGAAGTGATCCTGCAGGCCGTTGAGATAGGCCATGAACACCACGCCGGTCTTGTAGAAGCGTGTCGGCGCTTTGAAGATGTGACGCGACAGCGGCACGGTCGGCGCCAGGATGTCATGGAAAGTCGTGGTGTCGCCGCGGGTCAAGGCGCCGAGCGCGGATGCCGCCGCCGGCGCGATCACGTCGAAAATGCCGAGCAATGCGTCGGAGAATCCTTGCGCGTCGCCGGCGATCAGCTCCGCATAGTTGAAGTCGTCACCGGTATACATGCGCACGCCCTGGGGCAGGCGGCGGCGCATGGCGATCTCCTTGTCCTTGTCGAGCAGCGAAATCTTCACACCGTCGACCTTGGCGGCATGGTCGGCGATCACGTCGACCGCGACCGCCATGGCCTGTGAGTGGTTGTCGTGCCCCCAATAGCCTGCGAGCGCAGGGTCGAACATCTCGCCGAGCCAGTGGATGATCACCGGCTCTTTGACCTGAGCGAGGATGCGCCCATAAACCTTTGCATAGTCGTCGCCGCTGCGCGCCGCCTTCACCAGCGCGCGGCTTGCCATCAGCACGATGCGGCCGCCGAGCTTTTCGATCGCCCCGCATTGCTCCTCGTAGGCGCGGATGACGTCGTCGAGGGTGACGACGGCACTCGGCTCGAGATGATCGGTGCCGGCGCCGCAGCCGATCAGCGCACCCGGATAGTCTCGCGCCGCATCGAGGCTCCTGCGGATCAATTCGAGCGAGGTCGGCCAGTCGACCCCCATGCCGCGCTGGGCCGTGTCCATGGCCTCGGCCACGCCGAGCCCGAGCGACCACAGGTGCCGGCGGAATGCGATGGTGCGCTCCCAATCGATAGGGGAGTCGAGCCATGGATCGCAATCGGCGAGCGGATCGGCGACGACATGCGCCGCGGCGTAGGCGATGCGGTTGAACGGCGGCTTTGCCGCGGGCAAATGCCGCGGCGGCTTGGTGGTGTAGGGCGCAAGCTCGCCGCCGGCGACAGGAAGATTGAGCGTGGGCACGTGTTCCTCGTTAGTTACCGCGTCTCGTGTCCCGGGCGCGGCGCAGCATGAGCGAAGCGAATGGTGCGCTGCAGACCCGGGACCGTTCCAATACGTAGCGGTCCCGGATCAGCGGTGCACCGCTACGCAAGAGCTTCGCGCTGCACCGCGTCCGGGACGCCAACAGCGTCATCACACCTTCAGCGCCGGGATATCGATCCAACGTCGCTCCTTCCAGCTCTTGAGCCCGGCCTCGGCCAGCTGCACGCCCTTGGCGCCTTCCACCAGCGTCCACTTGAACGGCGTGACGTCGTAGAGATGGCGGATGAACATCTGCCATTCCGTCTTGAAGCCGTTGTCGTAGTTGGCGCTGTCCGGGACCTCGGCCCAGGTCTCGAAGAATCTGATCGGCTGCGGCACGTCCGGATTCCACACCGGCCGCGGCGTGTTCACGCGCGCCTGGCTCCAGCATTTCTGCAGACCGGCCACCGCCGAGCCAAGCGTGCCGTCGACGTGGAAAGTGACGAGATCGTCGCGGCGTACCCGTGTGCACCAGGAGCTGTTGATGTGGGCGATGGCGCCGCCCGCGAGCTGGAACGTTGCATAGGCCGCGTCGTCGACGTCGGCCTTGTAGGGCTTGTCGTTCTCGTCCCAGCGCTTGGGGATATGGGTCGCGCCAAGGCAGGAGACGCTTTTGACCTCGCCGAACAGGTTGTCGAGCACGTAGCGCCAATGGCAGAGCATATCGAGGATGATGCCGCCGCCGTCCTTCTTGCGATAATTCCACGACGGCCGCTGTGCCGGCTGCCAGTCACCCTCGAACACCCAATAGCCGAACTCGCCGCGCACCGCGAGGATGCGGCCGAAAAAGCCGGAGTCGATCAGCGTCTTGAGCTTGAGCAAGCCGGGGAGAAAGAGCTTGTCCTGCACCACCCCATGCTTGATGCCGGCCTTCTTCGCGGCCCGCGCCACGTCGACGGCATCCTTGAGATTCTCAGCCGTCGGTTTCTCGCAATAGATGTCCTTTCCCGCCGCGATCGCCTTGTGCAGCAGTTTGGCCCGCAACTTGGTGGTGGCTGCATCGAAGAACAAAGTATCTTCGGGGTTCTTGAGGGCGGCGTTGAGGTCGGTCGTCCAGCGCGCGACCCCGTTCTCCTTTGCCAGTTGCGCAAGCTTGCCTTCGTTCCGGCCGACCAGGATCGGGTCTGGCATCACGGTGTCGCCGTTGCGCAACGCGACACCGCCCTGGGCGCGGATCGCGACGATCGAGCGGATCAGATGCTGGTTCATCCCCATGCGGCCGGTGACGCCGTTCATGATGATGCCGAGACGTTGCTGCGCCATTCTTGTCCTTCCTCTTACTCTGCATTTCGACCGTCACCGCGAGATGCGCGATGGAGCTGCGTCCTTCGAGGCCGGCTTCCTCAGGGAATGACGGATCGGGATCGTTGTGTGCGGTGCTACTCCAAGCCCAACAGCCGGTAGATCCGTCGGGTATATTCGCCGAACTTCTCACTGGTCTTCATCTCGAGCGTGCGCGGATGCGGCAGCTCGACGCGGAAATTGTCCGCCATCCGCGCCGGCCCGGCCGTGAGCACGATCACCCGGCTGCCGAGAAACACCGCCTCGGTGATGCCGTGGGTGACGAAGACGATGGTCTTCCTTGCCTCCTCCCAGATGCGCAGCAGCTCGAGGTTCATCTTCTCGCGCGTGAGAGCGTCGAGCGCGCCGAACGGCTCGTCCATCAGGATCAGCTTGGGATCGTGGATGAGCGCGCGCGCGATCGCCGCGCGTTGCTGCATGCCGCCGGAGAGCTCGTAGGGGTATTTGTCCTCGTTGTCCTTGAGTCCGACCAGCGCGAGCAGATCGCGGGCGCGGCTACGGCTTGCGGCCATGGGCAGCCCAAGGATCTCCGCTGGGAGCAGCACATTGTCGATGATGCGCCGCCACTTCAGCAGGAGTGGCTGCTGAAACACCATGCCGATATCGCGCGAGGGGTCGAAGGGCTGAGCCTTCGTGCCGATCGTGACCTCGCCGGAATCAAAGGGATGAAGCCCGGCCAGCACCTTGAGCAGTGTGGTCTTGCCGCAGCCCGAGGGCCCGACCAGCGACACGAGCTCGCCCGCCTCGACGTCGAAGGTCGCCTCGGAGATCGCGAGAAAATCCGCGCCGCGCGTCCGGTAGACCTTCTGCACGCCGGCCAAGTGGATGAACGGTTCGCCCATGGCTTCTACGACATCCGTCTATGACAGCCGCGCATCGCGCACGACCAGCATGCGTTCGAGCCCCAGCACCAGCCCGTACAACACCATCCCGATCAGGGTGATCAGGATGACGGCCATGAACATCGCGGCGGTGTCGAGCGTGACCTGTACCTGCAGCATGAGGTAGCCGAGGCCCCGGTCGGAGCCGAGGAATTCGCCCACGATGGCGCCGGCGACCGCCAGGATCGCTGCGACCTTCATGCCGGAAAAGATGTAGGGCAGTGCGCCGGGGAGCTGAATCTTGGTGAACACCTGCCAGCGCGAACCTCGCAGCGTATGCACGAGATCGAGCAGTTCCGGCTCGACTTCACGCAGGCCCCGCGCGGTGGTGAGCACGATCGGAAAGAAGCAGATGGCGAATGCCATCATCGCATTCGGCCCGATGCCATATGCGAACCAAACGATGATGAGGGGTCCCAGCGCGACTTTTGGAATCATGTTCAGGCTGACCAGCAGCGGCATGACCGCCATTTCCAGCCAGCGGAACCAGGAGAACATGAGTGCCGCGCCGATGCCGAAGGCAACCGCCAGGATATACCCGCCGAAAATCTCGACGGTCGTCACCGTGATGTTTTCCATCCAGCGATAGTTCGGGACAAGCAGGGCGTGGACCGTGTCATAGGGCGAGGGCATGACATATTTCGGCACCTCGCCGAACTTGACGAACAGATACCAGGCGACCACCAGCCCGAGGTGGCTCAGAACCGCCCACGCATAGCGCTGCAATGCCTGTGGATTTGTTCCCAACGCCTACTCCCTCAGGTCCGACCGCGGCAATGGCGGCATGGTACGGCAAGCATCGCATTGGAGCCAGTTGACGCAGGACATGTCACGACAGCCACCGCTCGAGATTGGCGCGCACGAAGGCATCGTCGTTGAGATGCGGATAGGCCGCGCAGACGCGGTCGATCTCTTCCTTCTGCCCCGGCCCCAGCGTTTCGTGGGGATCGAGACACCAGATGCCGGCCAGCAGCCCCTGCCGACGCAGGATTTCATGGCAACCGGCGATCACGCCGTGGAAGTCGTTGGCGACATCGAAGATCGCCGCGTTGCAATCGGTGACCTGCGCGTCGAGCGCCAGCAGATCTGCCGGGACCGCGCCGGAAGCCACCGACGCATGAATGCGCTCGAGCAACTCGACCGCCCGCTTCGCCCACACGCTCCAATGGCCGAGCAGTCCGCCTTTGATGCGCACGACCGTCTTGCCGCCATTCGCTCCGGCCGGGAACGGAGTCAGGAGATCAAGGACGATGTGATCGTCATTGCCGGTATAGAGCGTAACCCGGTCGGCGGCGCCCGCCTCCACCACGCCGCGCACCACGTCGAGCGTCCGATAGCGATTGAACGGGGCGATCTTGATGGCGACGACATTCTCGATCGCCGCAAAGCGGCGCCAGAAGGACACCGGCAGCACCAGCCCGCCCACGGCGGGCTGCAGGTAGAATCCGACGAGCGGAAGCTCGCGTGCAATCGCCTGCGCATGCGCAATCAGTTCGTCCTCGCTCGCGCCTTTGAGCGCGGCAAGCGAGAGCAGGCCGGCGTGATAGCCGAGACCGCGCGCGCTCTGCGCCTCCTTCACCGCCTGCGCCGTGCGGCCGGCGAGCCCGGCGATCATGATCGGCGGCTCGCGCGCCCACCCGGCGGCGCTGCGCATGGCGAGTTCGAGCACGGGTGCAAACAGCCCGGCCTCACGGATGGCGAACTGGGTGGTATGGACGCCCACGGCCAGCCCGCCCGCGCCGGCATCGAGGTAGTAGCGGGTGAGCGCGCGTTGGCGGCGGGGGTCGAGCTTGCGCTCGGAATCGAGCGCGAGCGGATGCGCCGGGATCACCACGCCCTTGCGCAACCCGGCGAGCACCTGCGGGGGCCAGTCCTGCCAGCGCAATGCCATGAGACGACCTCAAGTAACCAGCCGGTTACATTGTGCTGGGTCATCGGTGACTGTCAACGCACCCGGCAACAAGGTGCGCCGTCATCACGCCCGGATCGCGTTCAGAATGAATTCGACATTGTGGCGCTTGCGCCTGCGGCATGCTGCCGCGCTGCCGAGATCCCGCCCGAAGATGGTCGACAGCGTCGGATTGTTCGAGAGGTAGAAATAGCCGACGGCGGCTATGGTGATGTAGAGGTCGACGGGATTGACCCCAGTTCGGAATACGCCTTCGGCGACCCCGCGCTGCAGGATATCGTCGAGCAACTTCACGAACGGGCTGTGCAGCTCGCGCACCTTCTTCGATTTTCGCAGATGGCGGGCGCGATGAAGATTCTCGTTGTTGATGAGGCTGATCAATTCGGGATGGCGACGGGAATAGTCGAAGGTGAACTCGACCAGGCGCTGGATCGCGGCGGCGGGAGCAAGATGCGCGAGGTCGAGCGTGTTTTCCGTGCCCCGCAGCTCCTCATAAACCCGTTCGAGCGCAGCGAGATAGAGCCCGTCCTTATTGCCGAAATAATGATAGATCATCCGCTTGTTGGCGTGCGCGCGGCGTGCGATCTCATCGACGCGCCCACCCGAGAGACCCTTGGCCGCGAATTCGTGCTGCGCCGCGAGCAGGATTGCTTCACGCGTGCGATCGGGATCGCGCCGGTGCGCCGATGGTTTCGAATTTGCCATGCCGAACGCCGAGGTGCTCGTCCAGGGGCTAATTGACAGGAGCAGGGGGCCACTCCTATCGTTCAGGTAACTACGCGGTTACCAGGACATTCGGTGCGCGTCGAGNCGGTGCGCAACCTTAGCCCCAACATTGGAGCTCGGCATGAAGATCATCACGAAAGTCGCGCTTGCGACGCTCGTTGCATTCGGCGCGTCTCCGGCCGCGGCGCAAAAAATCACCTTCACGCTCAACTGGGTCGCGGGCGGCGATCACGCGCCGTATTTCTACGCCCAGAAAATGGGCTGGTACAAGCAAGCCGGCCTCGACGTCGACTTCGAGACCGGCCGCGGCTCCGCTGCTTCCGCCCAGAAGGTGGGCGCCGGCCATTCGCAGCTGGGCTTGTCCGACATGGCGGGG
>JGI12053J15887_10000811_pt1 | contig 13529 bp, 10 predicted proteins | sample MedBloCAOM1_O3_FD_15887 | JGI IMG/M metagenome (IMG submission 15887)
GTCGAGACCGAACTCCGTCGCGAGGGACACCGCCCGCTTCGTTCACCGGCCGCCTGATCCAGTCGCGGCAAAGGGACCATCCGGTCCGCTGCCAAGGGGACCCCTAGCCCAGGAACGTGGTGATCGCCGCGGTGAGATCGGGCGAGGCCGAGCTGGCCAGGTTCTGGTAGCTGCCGCCACTGGCCTGTGCGACGGCCTCCCAGGTGGCGCGGTCGGAATCTGAGCCGAAATCGATGACGTTGACGGCGACAGGGCGCGCCGCGTCGAAGGCGCCTCGGATGTACTGCTGCAACCCGTTGCGGTCGAGCGACTGGTCGGAATGCGGGCCTGCGGTGATAACGAGGATCGAATTGTTTTGGCCCTGACGGAAGTTCGTCACCATATCGGGGTAGATCATCCGCAGGGTGGTGAACGACACTGCACCCCCGCCAGACGCGGTTTGCGCGTTCAATGCGCTGGTCAACGCCGCCGAGCGCGGCTGCCCGTTGAGGGGGTCGGACAGCGGGCCGGTGCTCACCTCGGACCGGCCTTCGGCGCCGTCGAATGTCCACAGCCCGACCGCAGAGTTCGGCGACAGCGCCTGCAGCCGCGCGTTGAGTGCCGCTACCACGTTCGCCAGCCGCGACTTGCCGCCCTCATTGGTGGGCATCGACTGGTCGAGCATGATCGTCACGGCGGGACTTCCCACCGGCGCGGTCAGTACGTTGGCCAGTGTTGCCCGCATCGCGTTGTCGCCAACCGACAGCGGCGCCGATACCGGCGCGAAGCTCGTCACATCGCTCTTCGGCGGCTTGCCACCCTCGGTGCGGAAACCGGCCTTGGCCAGCTCCGCGAGCTGTTCGGGTTTGCGCATGAAACGGGCGAATTCACTGGCCGCGCTGACCTGTTCCTGGGACAGCCAGTTGCCGCTGAGCAGCACGGTCGGATAGTCGGCCATGGCCGTCGGGCCGGGCGGCAGCCACGAAGCGACCTTGTTCTTGGCGTCCGGCAGCGACGCGGCGCGGTGGAACAGCTGCTGCTCGGTGGTGACCACCGCGTGCACCGGAGCGGTGGCGGGATCGGTGGCGTTCAGCAGCGCGTCCATCGCGGTGGATGCCTTGTTGTCGGCGAGCTTGGGCTGGCCGCCCACCAGCGTGTTGACGGCGCCCGCTCCCGCGCTGGCCGGTGCACCCGCCGGGGCCGACGCCGCCGCGACCGCCTCGGCCGCCAGGTAGGACGCGTCGCTGTCGCCGCTGAGCGGCAACGACAGCCGCAGCGGCCCCCAGCCGGGAAGATTCAGACCGTCCAGCGCCGTCGGGTTGGTCTGCAGGGCCGGCAGGGATCCCCAATTCTGTTGGGCTAGCGCGTCTTTGAGCTGCGGCCGGATGGCAAGCAGGACAGGTGACGTGACAAGTGATCGGCTGTTGCTGACGGTCTGCGCGCCGGACGCCGCCTCGAGCCGGGCTTCTGACACCGAACTGGCCGGGATCCACAGCGCGGGACGCTCACCGAGTTCGGCCGGCCACTTGCCGATGAAGCCGTTGACCACCTGGTCGGGGTCGGCGGGTTTGACATTTACCTTGACGCACCGGTCAGCGACGGGTGCCGCGCTCTTGTTATACGTGTTGGCCAGCGTCTGGACCTGATCGGCGATCGAGGGATCGGCGACGACGGCGACGGCGAGTTCGCCGTCCACGCAGCGGGCTGCGGCCGCGTCGGTGCGGTTCGACAGCGCGTCGCCGAAGAAGCGCCACAGGATGAACCCGCCGACCACCACCACGACAGCGACCAGTGCGGCGATCACGCCGATGCTGACGCCGCGCCTGCCTGCTGCCACCGCACGGTGGCTGCCGGTCCATTCGCCGCCTTCCCATTCGCCGCCGTGCTGCCGTCCCGACAGCCGCGGCGGGGGAGCGCCGCCACCGCCGCGCCCAGGTTGCGACTGCGCGTAGTCCGGCGCGGGCTCGGGGTAGTCGGTGCCGGCGTGGGGCAGCTCGTCGTAATCGGTGTCGCCGTATTCGGGTTGGCCGTATTGGGGTTGGTCGTAGCCGGGCTCGTCGTAGCCGGGCTCGTCGTAATCGCCCTCGGGATAGGCGGTCGCGGGGTAGGCGGGTTCACGGTAGCCCGGTCGGTCGTACTCGGTTTCGCGATACCCGGGGTCGGGATAGTCGTGCTCGGCGTAACCGGGACGGTAGTCGGGTTCGTGGGGTGCAGGTCGAGCGAAGCGCTGGGTCGGCGGTTCCTCGGGCAAGTCCTCGCGGGCCGAGTCCTCGGGATCGGGAATGCTATGCCTGCCCACGTAAGCCCTTGCGCTCGTATCGTCGGCCTGCCATCGTCGGATCAGGCACCGTTGCCGGCGGTGTCTTTGAACTCGCGGCGGCGCCGGTGCAGGATCGGCTCGGTGTAGCCGTTGGGCTGTGCGCCGCCCGACAGGATCAGCTCCTGCGCGGCCTGGAACGCGATGCTGCCGTCGGGATCCGGCGCCATGGGCCGGAATTCCGGATCCGACTCGTTCTGCTTGTCGACCACCGCGGCCATCCGGCGCAGGCTGGCCTTCACGTCGTCTTCTGTGATGACCCCGTGGCGCAACCAGTTCGCCAGCAGCTGGCTGGAGATCCGCAGGGTGGCACGGTCTTCCATCAGCGCGATGTTGTGGATGTCGGGCACCTTCGAGCAGCCGACACCGGCGTCGATCCAGCGCACCACGTAGCCAAGGATCGACTGGCAGTTGTTGTCGACCTCCTCGCGGATCTCCTCTGGCGCCCACGCCAGCTCCTTGGCCAGCGGGATGGTCAGCAGCTGATCAATGTTGGTGCGCCGCTTGCCTTCCAGCTCCTTGTGCACTGCGTACACGTCGACCTCGTGGTAGTGCATGGCGTGCAGAGTGGCCGCCGTCGGCGACGGCACCCACGCGGTGGTGGCGCCTGCCTTCGGCTGACCGATCTTCTGCTCGACCATGTCGGCCATCAGATCGGTCATCGCCCACATGCCCTTGCCGATCTGCGCGCGGCCGGAGAACCCGGTGGCCAGGCCGACGTCGACGTTCTGGTCCTCATAGGCCGCAATCCACTGGGTGCCCTTCATCGCACCCTTGCGGATCATCGGCCCGGCTTCCATCGAGGTGTGGATCTCGTCGCCAGTGCGGTCAAGGAAGCCGGTGTTGATGAAGACCACACGGTCGGCGGCCGCCTTGATGCAGGCCTTGAGGTTGAGGGTGGTGCGTCGCTCCTCGTCCATGATCCCGACCTTGAGCGTGTTCTGCGGCACCCCGAGCACGTCCTCGACGCGGCTGAACAGCTCGCACGTGAACGCCACCTCTTCTGGGCCGTGCATCTTCGGCTTGACGATGTAGACCGAGCCGGTGCGGCTGTTGACCAGCGGGCCGTTGCCGTCGGATGCGTTAAGGCCGTGCATCGCGATCAGGCCGGTGAACAGCGCGTCCTGGATGCCTTCTTGCACCTCGTTGCCATCCGCGTCGACGATCGCGTCGTTGGTCATCAGGTGTCCGACGTTGCGCACGAATAGCAGGCTGCGCCCTGGCAGCGTGAACTGCTCGCCGCCTTCCGGAGGCGCAGAGTCGGCGACATCAGGCCGGGGTGCGGTGTAGGTGCGGTCCTCGTTGAGGACGCGGGTGAACGTCTTGTCACCCTTGGTGACCTCTTCGCTGAGGTCGCCGCGGTTCAGGCCAAGCCAGTTGCGGTAGCCGACCACCTTGTCGTCGGCGTCGACGGCGGTGACCGAGTCCTCGAAGTCCATGATCGTGGTGATCGCGGACTCCAGCACGACGTCTGAGATGCCTGCCGGGTCGGTGGAGCCGACGGGGGAGTCGGGATCGATGAGGATCTCGATGTGCAGGCCGTGGTTGCGCAGCAGCACCGACCAGTCGGGCGAGCCGAGCTTGCCGGTGTAGCCGACGAACTGCTCAGGCGTCGCCAGCCCCGTCGACAGACCGTCGCCAAGCGCGACCAGCAACTGACCATCGTCGAGGCTGAGTCCTGTCGCCTCGTTCCACCCGCCCGCCGCCAGCGGGGTGGCCTCATCGAGGAACCGACGCGCGTAGGCGATGACCTTGTCGCCGCGCACCTTGTTGTAGCTGGTGCCCTTCTCGGCGCCGTCGTCCTCACCGATCACGTCGGTGCCGTACAGCGCGTCGTACAGCGAACCCCAGCGGGCGTTGGCCGCGTTGAGCGCGAACCGCGCGTTGAGGATCGGCACCACCAGCTGCGGGCCCGCGGTCGTGGTGATCTCGTCGTCGACGCCCGCGGTGGTGATGGTGAAGTCGGCCGGCTCGGGCTGCAGATAACCGATCTCGGTGAGGAACTGCTTGTAGCCGTCCGGGTCGATCGGCTCGATGACGTGCTGGCGGTGGTACTTGTCGATCTGCGCCTGCAGGTCGTCTCGGCGGGCCAGAAGGTCCTGGTTCTGCGGGCTGAGGTCGGTGACCACCTTGTCGACGCCCGCCCAGAAGCTGTCAGGGTCGATGTCGGTGCCAGGAAGCGCCTCGTTGTTGATGAAGTCGTACAACACCTGGGCGACGCGCAAGTTCCCCACCGTCACGCGATCGGTCATGTTTCCTCCCTTGCCTGCAAGGCGCTTTCCAGCGCAGTGCCGTCGATCCAGCTTACCCAGCGGTAACTGGGACTATTCGCCAGCGCACGGTGTCATGCGCGGCTCGCCCGCGGTGCCGAGCAGCAGGTCACACCGGTCGGCCAGGATGGCCCGCAACGGCGCGGCCCGCTCAGCAACGCTCTGCTGGGCTCGGACATATTCGGCGCGACCGGCCGGCGTCTCGACGGCGATCGGCTCGAATCCGTAGTCGCGGAGATCATAGGGGCTGGCTCGCATGTCCAGTTCACGGGCATCGGCCGCCAGCTCCAAGCAGTCCATCACCAGCTCCGAGTCCACCAGCGGACCGAGCTTGAATGCCCACTTGTAGCAATCCATCGCGGCGTGGACGCAGCCCGGTTGTTCGGCCGCGACCTGGCTGTCCCTGGTGAGTTCCTCGGCGTTGCGCCGCGCGGCAGGCTCGGTGAAGAAGCGGTACGCGTCAAAGTGGCTGCAGCGCAACGGCATCGACTCGACAACCGCGTCGGTACCGGCAAAGCCGAGTCGCAGCGGCACCTGGCCGTGGCGCACCGAAGGGGCCCGGTACACCATCGCCCATTCATGCAGGCCGAAGCAGTTGAGCCGCGCCTGACGCGAGGCCGTGGCACGCAGCAGCCTTGCGATGAACCGGACCGTGTCGGCACGCGCCAACAGGTGGTCCAGCGTCACCGTCGCGCCGCCGCGGGTGGCACCGTAACCGGCACGGCCGAGGTAGCGCTTCGCCGACTCGCCGCCAAGCACGACGCCGAACCCGGGGTGCCATACCCGCAGCTGGCGCGGCCGCAGGCGGTAGTAGGTGAACAGGAAGTCCCACACCGGGTGCGCCTCGCCGGCCTTCGCCCGCAGGCGGTGTGGCTCGCAGAAGTCGTCCACCCGTTTGTGGTGCATGCGTTCGCGGGTGGTCCAGTCGGGCTCGTCGAGCACCCACTCAGCCACGGTGCGTCCCGTTGCGAACGGCGCCGACAAGGTCTTCGACCAGGTCTTCCAGCGCCACAATCGCCGATACATCCCCGCCGGGGCCGGTGACCAGCGCCAGGTGGCTGTTGTCGCGCCGCAGCCGCGACAACGCATCGGGCAGCGGCAACGACGCGGGCACCTGCGGAAGGGGACGCACCATAGTCAGGTCCACGACGGCGTCCGCGTCGTCGACGAGGGGCAGCACATCCTTTATGTGCACATAGCCGATGAACCTGCCTGCGGAGTCAACGACCGGGAAACGGGAATAGCCGGTCTCGGCAAGAGCGCGCCGGATCGCCGCCACCGTCGGGCCGGAACCGTTGGCGCCCACCGGCACCGCGTGCACCTCACTGAGTGGGACCGCAACCTCGCCCACCACCCGGTTGCGGATCCGCAGGGCCCGCGACAGCCGGTTGTGCTCCTCGGGGTCCAGCAGACCCTCCGAAAGCGATTCGGCGATCATCTCCGACAGCTCGATGGTCGAAACCGTGTTCTCCAGTTCGGTTTTGGCCTCAACGCCGAACGCGCGCAGAATCACGTGCGCACACCAGTCATAGAACGCGATGACGGGCCGCGCGGCGCGTACCCACACCAGATAAGGCGGCACCAGCAGCATGGCCGATGCCTCAGGGCCTGCGATCGCGATGTTCTTCGGCACCATCTCGCCAAGCAGTACATGCAGCACCACGACGATCGTGATCGCGATTACGAACGACACCGTGTGCAGAACCGTGTCGGGGATGCCGATCAAGTGGAACGGTTTCTCCAACAGGTGCGCTACCGCCGGTTCGCCCACCCGACCCAACAGGATCGAACAAATCGTGATCCCGAGCTGCGCTCCTGCCAGCATCACCGGCAAGTTCTCGCCCGCCCGGATGACCGTCACCGCACTGTGTTTGCCCTGCTCGGCAAGGGCTTCCAGCCGGTCGCGGCGTGCAGAGATCAATGCGAATTCCGCGCCGACGAAAAACGCGTTGGCGGCCAGGAGCAGCACGGTAAGGACCACGCTGAAAAAGTCACCCATCAGTGTCGTCGCCTCTTCGCGCAGGCGCTCATCGGATGTCGTCGCCTCTTCGCGCAGGCGCTCATCGGATGTCGCCTTCTTCGTCGCCGCGTCGGCCCAGCTTCGTCAGTTCCAGCTGATCGATCCGGCGACCGTCCATCCGCAACACCGTGGCCAGCCAGCGCACCGGGTCCTCGGGCGGTGCGTCCGGATCGAACGCCGTCAGCTCGACCGACTCGCCTTCTTCGGGAATGTGGCCGAGCTCCTGCAGCACCAGACCACCGATGGTCTCGTATTCGCCTTCGGGAGCCCGGAATCCGGCTCCTTCGGCCACCTCGTCGATGCGCAACAGACCCGAAACGTGCCAGCCCTGACCCGCTTGCACGACGTCAGCCGTTGGCTCGTCATGTTCGTCGCGGATGTCACCGACGATCTCCTCGATGACGTCCTCGACCGTCACCATGCCCGCAGTGCCGCCGTATTCGTCCACAACCAGCGCGGTCTGTAAGCCGTCGGCCCGCAGCTGTGCCATCACATCGTCGCCGTCCAAGGTCGACGGCACCTTGGCGACCGGCCGCGCAAGGCTGACCAGCGGGGTTTTCTCGTGTTGCTCCGGTGGCACTTCGAAGACCTGCTTGACGTGGACGATTCCGATCGTCTCGTCGAGGTCACCTGCCACGATCGGGAATCGCGAGTACCCGGTCTGGATCGCCGCGGCCACCAGATCGGCGACCGTATCGTCGACCTCAAGGGTCACGATTTCCGTTCGGGGTGTCATCAGCTCCTCGGCCGTCCGCGAGCCGAACTGCAGCGAACGGTCCACCAGTGTCGCGGTGACGGGGTCAAGCGACCCCCGCCGAGCCGAGTTGCGGACCAGTGAGCCGAGCTCCTGCGGTGAACGGGCCGAGCGCAATTCCTCGGCCGGCTCGATTCCCAGTCTGCGCAGAATCCAGTTGGCGGTGCCGTTGGTCGAGTGAATCAACGGGGTGAACAGCGTCGAGAACAGCAGCTGCGGACCTGCCACCGCACGCGCGACCTGCAGCGGCTTGGCCACCGCGAGATATTGGGCGACGAGCTCGCCGAACACCATCGACACCGAAGTGGCGATCAACAGCGCCAGTGCCAACGCAAGGCCGCTTGAGACATCGCTGCTTAACGACATCGCCGCGAAGGCCGGCTCAAGCAGGTGCGCCACCAGTGGCTGGGCGAGGTAGCCGGTGATCAGCGTGGTGACCGAGATACCCACCTGGGCGCCCGAGAGCTGGAACGACAGCGTTCGATGCGCCCGTTGCACGAGCTTGTCGCGCCGCCCGCCGGTGCGCGCATTCGCGTCGACTGTGCTGCGCTCCAGCGCGGTCAAGGAGAACTCGGCGGCGACGAACACCGCGGTACCGGCAGTGAGAACAGCGAAGGCCAGAACCGCGAGCACGGTGTACCCACCGCTCATCGCTTCATCACCGCGGATGCGCCGGGCCATATGCCCGGCCGACTAGGGGAGGGTTCCGCGTCGGACGGCTCGTGGGATGGCCGCTCCGCCGCGAAGCCCGGCTCTGAACCGGGAGCCTCCGCGGGTGCCTGCGGCACGTGATCCCTTTCGCTTGGCCGGCAATGAAAGCCCTATGTTAGCCGCCTTGGTCGCTCGGCGGCCTCACCATCCGGTGGGCAGCGGGTGGCCTTCGGCGAACCCGGCAGCGGATTGCACACCGAGCACCACCTTGTCGTGGAGTTCGGCGATGGTCGCTGCGCCGACGTAGGTGCACGTGCTTCGCACGCCGGAGGTGATGTGGTCGAGCAGGTCCTCGACCCCGCCGCGCGAGGGGTCAAGCCCCATCCGCGACGTCGAGATGCCCTCCTCGAACAACGCCTTGCGGGCCCGGTCGAACGGGCTATCGGTGGTGGTGCGGGCGGCAACCGCGCGCTTGGACGCCATGCCGTAGCTCTCCTTGAACGGCTGGTCCTCGCGGTCGCGCATCAGATCGCCCGGCGACTCGTAGGTACCGGCGAACCAGGAGCCGATCATCACGTTGGCCGCCCCGGCGGCCAACGCCAGAGCCACATCGCGGGGATGGCGCACACCGCCGTCGGCCCACACGTGGCCGCCGAGTTGCCTTGCCGCCGCGCCACATTCGACCACCGCGGAGAACTGCGGCCTGCCGACGCCGGTCATCATCCTTGTGGTGCACATCGCGCCGGGCCCGACACCGACCTTGACGATCGACGCACCCGCGGTGATCAGGTCGCGGGTGGCCTCCGCCGACACGACGTTGCCCGCGGCCAGCGGCAGCCCGAGATCGAGCGAGGACACCGACTTGATCGCGTCGAGCATCTTGAGTTGATGGCCGTGCGCGGTGTCGATCACCAGCAGGTCGACGCCGGCCTCGGCAAGCGATCGGGCCTTGGCGCCGACGTCGCCGTTGATGCCGACCGCGGCGGCGATGCGCAGCCGGCCCTTGTCGTCGACGGCGGGTGTGTAGATGCCTGCCCGGATCGCCCCGGTGCGGGTCAGCACGCCGGCCAGGGTGCCGTCCGGATCGGTCATCACCGCCACGTCCACCGGCGCGTGTTCGAGCAGATCGAACACCTTGCGCGGGTCGGTGCCCGCGGGCGCGGTGACGAAATCGGACACCGCGATGTCGCGGACCCGGGTGAACCGGTCGACGCCGACGCAGTTGGCCTCGGTGACCAGCCCAATGGGACGGCCCTCGAAAACCACGACGGCGGCCCCGTGTGCGCGCTTGTGGATCAGGGCCGTCGCGTCCGACACCGAATCGTCCGGTGACAGCACGACCGGGGTGTCAACGACCAGGTCGCGGCTCTTGACGAAGTCGACCGTCTGCTTGACCGCATCGATAGGAAGGTCCTGCGGCACAACGACAATGCCGCCGCGGCGGGCCACCGTTTCGGCCATCCGGCGACCGGCCACCGCCGTCATGTTCGCCACCACAACCGGGATGGTGGTGCCCGACCCGTCGTGCGTCGAGAGGTCGACGTCGAATCGNGACTGCACATCCGAGCGTCCCGGAACGATGAAGACGTCGTTGTAGGTCAGGTCGTAGGGCGGCGTTTGCCCTTCCAAGAACCGCATAACACCAGCCTAAGCTGGGACCTCGCGGCGGTCCCCGCTCCACAGGGTGTGGAACTTCTTGCTCGGGTCGGCGTCGATGCGCCCGTAGGTGTGGGCACCGAAGAAGTCCCGCAGGCCCTGAGTGAGCGCCGCGGGCAGCCGCTCGGTGCGAAGCGCGTCGTAGTAGGACAGCGCCGAGGAGAAGCCTGGAATCGGAATGCCCAGCTGCGTGGCGGTGGCCACCACGCGCCGCCAGCCGTCGATCGCCGACTCGATCGCGGTGCGGAAGTACGGCGCGACGATCAGCGTCGGCAGATTCGGGTCCTCGTCGAACGCTTCCTTGATCCGGTTGAGGAACTTCGCCCGGATGATGCAGCCGCCGCGCCAGATCGTGGCCAGGTCGCCGGGAGTGATGCCCCAGTCGTATTCGGCGCTGCCCGCCTGGATCTGGTTGAAGCCCTGCGCGTAGGCGACGATCTTCGACGCGTACAGTGCCTGCCGTACGTCTTCGATGAACTTGTCGGTGTCGCTTGGCTTTTCGCCGAGATCACCGGAAGCCAGGCCCGTCGTCGCATGCCGCTGCGCGACCGAACCCGACAGCGCGCGGGCGAAGACGGCCTCGGCGATACCGGTGACCGGCACGCCGAGGTCGAGGGCCGACTTCACGGTCCAGCGGCCGGTGCCCTTCTGCTCGGCCTCGTCGAGGATCACGTCGACGAGCGGCTTGCCGGTCTTGACGTCGACCTGGCGCAGCACCTCGGCGGTGATCTCAACGAGATAGCTGTCCAGGTCGCCCTTGTTCCATTCGGTGAACACGTCGGCGATCTGCGGTGCGGACAACCCGAGCCCGTCGCGCAACAATTGGTAGGCCTCACCGATCAGCTGCATGTCGGAGTACTCGATGCCGTTGTGCACCATCTTGACGAAGTGGCCCGATCCGTCGGGGCCGATGTGCGTGCAGCACGGCACACCGTCGACATGAGCGGAGATCTCCTCAAGCAGCGGGCCGAGCGACTTGTAGGACTCGGCCGGACCGCCTGGCATGATCGACGGCCCGTTGAGCGCGCCCTCCTCGCCGCCGGAGATGCCCGCGCCGACGAAGTGCAGGCCGCGCTCGCGCATCGCCTTCTCGCGGCGGATGGTGTCGGTGTAGAGCGCGTTACCGCCGTCGATGATGATGTCGCCTTCTTCCATCGCGTCGGCGAGTTCGTTGATGACGGCGTCGGTGGGATCGCCTGCCTTGACCATGATCAGCACCCGGCGCGGTTTCTCAAGGGCGGCAAGGAATTCCGGTACGGTCTCGCTGCGCACAAACTTGCCTTCCGAGCCGTGTTCGGCCAGCAGCGCATCGGTGCGGGCAATCGAGCGGTTGTGCAGCGCGACGGTGTAGCCGTGGTGCGCGAAATTGCGGGCGATGTTGGAGCCCATCACGGCCAGGCCGGTGACCCCGATCTGAGCGGTGCCGATCGTGTCAGAGTTTGCAGACGAGCTCATTCGGGCAGCCTTTCGATTTTTTGTTGTGGCACAGCGATTTTGACAGCGGAGGTGCTTACGCGATGAACAGTCGGTGTAGTTCGGTCAGCCACGGCACCGCCAGCGCGACGGTCGGCAGCACCAACACGGCGGCCGCAGCGAGGTAGGCGCCCGCNGCCAGCGCCAGGCTGTTCGGCCGCCCGCAGAGCCTGCGCAACCGCAGCACCGTGGTTGGACCACCTGCGGCAAGGGCACCTGACGGGGTGCGTCCTGATGCGCATGCGACAAGGGCGCGGGCCAGGGGAGTGGGGCCTGCGGCGCGCACGGCGGCGTCGTCGGCGAGCATTTCGATGAGCAGGCGGACCGCGTTGAGCGCGTTGGCGCTGCGCACGAATCGGGGGAAGGCGGCGTGCACCGCGGTGAACATCTCGAGAACCAGGTCGTGGCGGGCCCGCAAGTGCGCTCGTTCGTGGGTGAGGATCGCGGCGATCTCACTGTCGGACAAGGTGTTCAGCGTTCCCTCGCTGACCACTACGCGGCTGCGCACCCCGGGCAGGCAGTAGGCCAGCGGCTGTCTGACGTCGAGGATGCGCAGGCCACTGGCCTGTGTACAGACCTGAGGCGGTACCGACTCGTGGGACATGTCGAGCAGGTCGACCATCATCCGGTGGTGGGCCCTGCGGCGCCGGGTGGCGATGGCGACTTGCAGCACGGCCGTCGCCAACCGGGCACCGATGACCAGGGTGAGGGCGAAGACGAGGACGTAGGCCACCCACAACGGCCAGCCAAGCGCGTTGATTTCACTGGTGATGGTGGCGGTGGGGCGGCCGTCCGGTCCTGGCACGAACAGCCTGCTGGCGATCGCGATGCCGGCCGAGAACGCCGACAATACGGCGGCCAGCGCGATGGACTGCCACAGCACGATCGCGGCCCGCGGTGCGCGCATCGGCCACGACGCTCGCGCCAGCATTGCCGGGACTGGTCCCGACAGGAGCAGCGCAACGATGGTGAAGGCCAGCGCGGACACGCTGTAAGTGTCTCTCAGCCGGTGCCCGGATCGCCAGCGGGCGGGGATTCTCGGTGCTTACTCTCCAACTCGGCGAGCGCGCGACGCAGTGCCGCGGCTTCGTCGGCGCCGACGCGTTCGACGAAGTGCACGAGCGCGGCTTCCCGGCTGCCGGAGTCCGCGGCCTGGTCGAGCGCGTCGACCATCAGCCCGGCGACCAGCACATCGCGGCCGTGCATGGGTGCGTAACGGTGCGCCCGATCGTCGCGGTGCTGCACGACGAGGTTCTTCTTCGCCAGTCGCTGCAGCACGGTCATGATCGTGGTGTAGGCCAGATCTCGGTGGGCCGACAGTTCCTCGTGGACCTGGCGCACGGTTTGGGGCTCGGCGGAGGACCAGAGGTGGTCCATCACAGCGCGTTCGAGTTCCCCCAGACGCGTCATCTTGGCCATGTTCCGTCCATCTCCTAGGGGCAGTAAGTCCAGGGTACTACGGCGTTACTACGGTGCGTCGTATCCGACGCGCCCGAACAACTTCTGCGGCAGGGCGGAATGTTCCGACAATGGTCATCACCCCTTGGCGCGACCTTGTGAGTCCAGTCACACGGGGTACACCCCCGCATGCTGCTGACTATAGTAAGGCTAACCTAACTCTACGTCGGGAGGTGCCATGGCGGTTGTGATCGAAGATCCGCTCATCGCGGGCATGGCGATCAGGCGAACCCTGCCGCTGCACGAGTCCAGCCGACGGCTGCGCGAGCTCTATCCCGAGTGTCCGCGCGTCTACGGCGTCGCCGTGATGGGCGACCTGTCGCGGCGGCGGTGGCGGCCGCTGGCCGAGGCGGTGACGACCGATCGCCTGCAGGCGATGTTCGACATCGCCGCCGAGCAGACCGACAGCCGCGCCGCGGTGGCTCAGCAGCTGGCCGCCACGCTGGCCCACGTCGTCGTCGGGCGCGTCGTCCCGCTCCTGATGCTCGAAGGTCGCGCCTGGGACACCGGCCAGGAGAACCTGTGGGTGCACGTGGACTCGGAGGGCGCAATCGACTGGGTCGGCGTCATCGATCCGTTGCTGCGGGCGCTGCCCGGCGACCCTGCGCTTCAGGACCGAGTCACCGCGGCCGGCATCGTCGCCCTACCCAGCGAGGCGGCGTTGACCACCTGGGTCGCCCACCGCAGCCACCGCGCACTGGAGCCGCTGTTCGTGAGGCTGGCCGACATCTGTACCGGTGCCATGTCCGTCGCGTCGATGTGGCACCTCGTGGGCGCCGCGGTGGTGAGCGCCGCGACGCAGGTGCCGCTGCTGGCCGGTTCGAGCGAGCTGACCAGCATGCGGCGCGCGCAGGCGGTCCTCGACGCGCTGGTCGGATTCGGACTGCCGGTCCGCGGCACCGCGAGGATGACAGCACGGAAGGCCTTGCTCAATTAGGTCAGGCTTGCCTA
>JGI12053J15887_10000812_pt1 | contig 13525 bp, 11 predicted proteins | sample MedBloCAOM1_O3_FD_15887 | JGI IMG/M metagenome (IMG submission 15887)
TGGCATTGATCGATCTGGGACTGGCCTGAGAAGTGTTTTTTTGTCCGGGGCAGGGAAGGGTCGGCAGCGAGCAAGGCGCCTAACTGCCCGCCGGACCGTTCTTCAGACAGCAATAGACCGCGCGCCGCGGTGGTTTCCTTAGACGGATGTATGGACCATTTCATGGAAAATTTTGCCGCTGGTGTGCGTTTAGCCGACCGATCGCTCGAACCTTCGTCGAACTCGGATGCACCCATAGCTGTGCGAGAAAGAATTTTGAGGACAGCCTTTTTGATCGCAGCGGTCGTCGCAACGGGGGGCTGGGTCTGGCTACTTTACGTCGGCCTTAAATGGGTGATCGAAATCTAGGCTCCGGTCGGCCAAGCCGCAGCATCAAAGTATATTATTTGATTGTCGTACCACCTAGGACGTCTCATCTCCGCTCTTCTTAACCGGCGTCAATGTGCACGCGCTTGCTTTGTCTTCGCCTAAGGCGCGACGTCAGCGACGACACATGATAGTTCGCGGGTTTACGAGCAGTGTTTCCGTTGCGAGAAATGGCCGCAAAAAACTTTGGCACAGTTCTGGGCTCCGCTGCGGATTGTCAACGACCACTGACTCCGTGGGATGTAATGCGATGGATTGGTGCCGGTACGCCATATTGAGTGATTGCGTGCAACAGTAGTTTGAGATGGTTGCGCGTCCGGCGCAGCCTATGCGGAAGCGGATTATCAGTCGATCATCGAACTCCTGCTGCGCCATCCCCAAGTGTGGTTGATGGCTGATGATATCTACGAGCATTTCGTACGCCACAAACGTTGCCGAACTGGAAGAGGCCTTGCGCAGGATCGCGATCGCTTGCGCCGCGCTCGATTAAAATGATGACCGAAACAAACAAGGAAACGTGGACAGCCGAGACCGCGAGGCGGTTCTTGCGCACCCAGGCGGCGAAATCATGTCGTGGTGACGCGCTGCGATCCATGCCCAATGGCGCGTTCAGCTTCGGAAAGATTTCGCTGGACTATTCACAGCTTAGGCCACCTCCCGGCTGGTCTCGATCCGATCGAGCGCGCCGGCGACGCGGACGCGGACGCGCAGCGAATTTCCTGGCAGATAGGCGATCGGCATGTCCTCGATCTCGATCGTCTTGAGACTGTCCCGCTCCGCGCCGGCATTGATTGCCTTGCGTTCTGCAATTTGCAGCGCCGCCGCAATGGCTTCGTCGCGTGTGAGATCGCGAAAGACCTGATCGGCCTCGCCGCTGACGCGGGCGATAGCGGCGCCGACGGCATTGGCGCAATCGCCGAAGGGTACGCGGATGATCTGCGAAACGCCGGCCAGCTTTTCGGGCACCAGGAAGGCGCCACCGCCCACCGCAACAAGGGGCGCGTCACCGGCCTCGGTTTTCATGCGGTCGATATTCTCTTCAAGCTGCCGCGTGGCGTCGGCGAGCGCAGCGGCGATCAGATCCGCCGAGATTCGCGCGACACGCGAACGATCGCCAACATCGAGCAGCCCGGCGGCCACCGCGATGTCGGTCGCCGTCATCTGCGCGCCATCGAAGACAAGCGCGTCCTGCGTCAGACGGTAGCCGACGCTGAGTGGGCCAACCCTCGCTGACGCTGGATCGATATGGCTGCCGCCGCCGAGACCGATCGACAGGAGGTCTGGCATGCGGAACAGCGTGCGTACTCCGCCGACCTCGACGACTGTATTGGCCTCACGTGGAAATCCATGGCGCAATTGGCCGATGTCGCTGGTTGTGCCGCCGACGTCCACGACCATGGCGTCTTCGAGCCCGGACAGATGCGCCGCGCCGCGCATCGAGTTGGTCGCGCCGGAGGCAAAGCTCATCACTGGGAAGGCGATGGCGGTTTCAGCCTGCATCACCGTGCCGTCATTTTGGGTCAGGAACAACGGGGCGTCGACGCCGCTTTCGGCGGTCGCCTTGCGGAAGGCGGCCACGGTTTCGACAGCGAGATCATGCAGCACCGCGTTGAGTAGCGCCGCGTTCTCCCGCTCGAGCAAACCGATCCGTCCAAGATCATGCGACAGGGTTACGGCGACGTCTGGACAAATCTCCTGCAGGATATCGCGGGCCGCAATCTCGCAGCTTGGGTCGAGCGGTGAGAAGATCGACGAAACGGCCACCGAATGCAGCCCGAGATCGCGGATGCGTCGTGCGGCCGCGCGCATGCCGGCCGTGTCGAAAGGCATGATCGGCCGACCGTCATAATCGTGCCCGCCTTCGAGCATGAAAATCTCGCCGCGCACGCGCTCGGCCAGATCCTGCGGCCAATCGCAGAATGGCGGCAGGGAAGCGCTCGCGGGCATGCCGATCCGGATAGCCGCAACCTTCATCAAATGCCGACGCTGGACGACGGCATTGATGAAATGTGTAGTGCCGATAACAACCGCATCCACCGGCACCCGCGCCGCGGGATCGGCGCGCAACGCCTTCAGGGCATCGAGAATGCCGGAGGTCACATCCACCGTGGTGGGGCGCTTAACGGTGAAAACCACCTTGTCGCCATCGAGTAGCACGGCGTCGGTATTGGTGCCGCCGACGTCAATTCCAATGCGTCGCATGACGTTACACTCCAGCGCTAGCGCGCTCATCGAAAACGGAACGGAAATCCAGGTCGTAGCCAAAGGCGCGGGGGCCGACGAATTCGAGGCCGCGAGGGCTCGTCAGAACCGGGGGAGCCGGCAGCGCCACCACGGTGACGCGTTGGCCGTAGCGCACCGTCTCGGTACCGACCGCATGGCCCGAGACGCTCTCAAGCACGCAGATCAGGTCCGGAGACATGGCGATGGCCTCATCTTCGTGCCAAGCGACGATCCACTCGTTCTGGAAGGAGAGCTTCAGCCGGGAGCCTCGATCGCCATCGATGCCTTCGATAGCGATGGAGCCGCGCAGAAAACCCTCCGTCGTTCGGCGGGCGACATCGACCACCTTACCGGTGAAGAGCCGCTTGCCGCCTTCGCTTTCGAGCAGGGCGGCGATCGGATCCGCATGCAGCCGGTTGGCTTCGCGCACCAGCCGGCCGATCCTGATCGCAGCTGTGGTCGTGAAATGAATGCCCCAATCCTTCACTTCCCGGCCCGTGCGTGGTGCCTTGCTGGTCGAGGCGATCGAGCCCATCTCGACACAGATTTTGCGGCTCGCCCGCTCCATCCATTTCCAGCTTGGCACTTTCGTGACAATCGCCTCGATGCCGCGCGGGTCGTACAGCGTGCAGGGGTAAGGTTGCAGCCCGCCAATCGCCACCGAGGTCATCTGCGCCTCGGGAAAGGCGCGCCCCATGCAATCGGCGTCGACGACCGGTATGCCGAGATGGGCCGCTGCCATCAGCGCCTGCGTGCCGTTGCCGCCACCAATCTCGACCGACATCACGGCGCGGAATTTAAAGCCGCCGAATTCCTGCTGCATCTCCACCGCGCGGGCGATGTTGCGGCTGTCGGCGAGGCGCTCCTGACCGACCAGCGGCGCGCCCATGTTGGAGACGACCGCGACATGATCGTCATCATCAAGATCCAGCGGCGACATCAACTGCACGCGATGGCCTTGGGCGTAGAGCCGGCGCAGGTTGAGCAGACCGAGATAAGGGCTGCCGCCGCCACCGGTGCCGAGAATCCAGGCGCCAACGGCGAGGGATTCGATGTCTTCGAGAGTAATCTCGGTGAGGGCTGCTTCACTCATGCCATCAACTCCTCGACGACGCGCGCGGCGGCGGCGATGGCGAGGATCACTGGTCCGCCATAGGTCAGGCGCACACGCGCCTTGTTGGCGCTGGTGTAGCTCATGCAATCCATCACCACGAGGTCCGGCGACAGCGCCGACATTTTCCGCGCAGCCTCATCGACGGCCTCGACATCGGAGCCGGGCCGCATCGTCACACCGACAACTTCGATATTCGTTCGCTCCCATTTCCGGGCGATCAGCGCGGTCTGTTCCGGCAGCGGCGAAAAGACGCCGAGACGTCCCTTGGGCAAAACCGCCGCGACAATATTGTGCAACACGGCTGACGGCAGGATCACCAGACCATCCGGCGCGAGATTGGGAAATTTGCCGGTGCACGCTAGCATGGCGACCTTGACGCCTTCGCGGGCGAATTTCTCGATCTGGATCGCCGCCCGCGCCTCGACCGCTTTCTTGCTGATGGTGACGCCGTCGCCATTCGGCAGCAGGGTGAACAGGGCGTCATGGCCGTCGTTCGGCGGAATCGCGTCTATCTCGGCGCGCGTCATCCCGTCGAGCGCGCCGCGCAGATCGATCTCCAGCCCCGGTGATAACACCGCTGCGATTTCGTTGGCGACGGAAGGTCGCGGGCTCTGGCCGATGACGACCACGCCCATGCGTTGTTGCTGCATGGTATCAATCCCTCAAAATCACGATGTCGGATGGTTTCCAACGCAGGGCCACGGCCGCGCCGGCTTGAAACAGCTGATGCGAGCCGTTGTTCGGTTGTTGCGCGAGCAGGCGCCTGCCGCCAGGGGTCTCGATGCGGTAAAGCACCGAGCCGCCCTGGAAATTGGCGCTCTCGACGATACCGTCGAGCCCATGCCCCATTTGAACGGGCGGCGTGGTGAGAGCGATCTTTTCCGGCCGGAGCGCGATCGACAGCGGGCCGATTGCCTCAAGCCGAGCGGCAAGCTCGATTGACAGGGCTTGATCGACCTGCAAAACGGATTTGCCCCCGCCATCGCGGATCACCTCGCCGCGGAACAGGTTGGTGTCACCGATGAAATCCGCGACGAAGCGCGTGCTTGGCCGGTCGTAAATATCGGACGGTGCGCCGATCTGCTCGACCTTGCCGGCATTCATCACCGCGATCCTGTCGGACATGGCAAGCGCCTCTTCCTGGTCGTGGGTGACGAACACCATGGTCAGGCCGAGTTTGCGTTGCAACTGCTTCAGTTCGAACTGCATCGCCTGGCGCAGCTTCTTGTCGAGCGCGCCGAGCGGTTCGTCGCAAAGCAGCACGCGCGGTTCGATAACGATGGCGCGGGCGAGCGCGACACGCTGCTGCTGGCCACCGGAGAGTTGTCCGGGGCGGCGATCTTCATATCCGACGAGCTCCACTTGCGCTAGCGCATCGGCGACCTTGCGAGCAATCGTCGGGCGATCCATGCCCCGCATGCGCAGACCGAAGGCGACGTTTTCGCCGACCGAGCGGTGCGGGAACAGCGCATAGTTCTGGAACACCATTCCCATGTCGCGCTTGTGCGCCGGCACATGGGTTACATCGGCTCCGCCGACCTCGATAACGCCGTTGGTCGGCGTCTCGAAGCCGGCGATCATTCGCAGCGTCGTGGTCTTGCCGCAGCCGGAGGGTCCCAGCAGCGAGAAGAATTCTCCCTCCCGGATGCTCATATCGATGGCATCGACGGCACGCGTGATGCCGTCATAGCTCTTGGTGACGGCGATAATGTCGATACCAGCGCTCATGCGCGGAAGATGCGGTTGACGCGGGCATCGATCTCCTCCTTGCGCGCGTTGTACCATTTCCAGTCGGGCTGGATCAGCTTGGCCACCTTCTCCGGCGTGGTCAGAAGTTTGTCGTTGTACCTGTCATCGAGCTTCACCTTGCTGTTGGCAGGCGAATACCAGACCGACTCCGCCAGCGTCTTCTGTACGCTCGGGCTCAACATGTAGTTCACATAGGCGTTGGCGAGTTCGCGGACCTTGGTGCCCGGTGTGAGCGTGAGGACCTGTTCGAGCGAGAGAACGCCCTCGGACGGCGCGACGAACGTGGTCGGCTGGTTCTGGCCGTCATAGCGCAGGATACCGGAATCGTGGATCACCGCGACACCGACTTCGCCTGAAAGGATCATCTTCTCCATCGTGCCGGTGAAGTCGACAAGCTTGATCGGCTTGAGCTTCTCCATCGCTGCATAGGCGGCATCGAGATCGGTCATGCCCTTGCCGTAGAGTGCGCCGCTCATCATCAGGAAGGCTTGGCCGAGGCTGTTCACCGGAATGACATAGCCACCGCGCACGCCGTCATAGGCGCGGTCCCAGAGATCCTTCCAGGACGAGACCTTGCCGTAGCCTTTGTCGGTGCGCATGCCGAGACCGATGGCGCTGGTGAAGATACAGACGCCGACCATCTTGTCGCTGATGGCGTAAGGATAGACATCGGCGATGTTCGGAACCTGCTTGGCATCGATCTTGGCTTCGACGATCTCCATCTCCAGAGCAGCCCATTGCTCATTGGAATTGGTGTGCAGCACGTCATAGACCGGGGCCGAACGCGAGCTTGCCTGCAGTTTGGGCAGGAACGGAAAGGCCGTGTCCGTCTCCACCTTGCACTTGAACTCCTTCTCGAAGGCGGGGACCAATTCGTTCGACATGGTCTGTCCCCATTTGCCGCCCCATCCGGTGATGCGCAGCGTCGCGGCATCGGCGCGAGCGATATGGGGAGCGGCGATCACGCCGATGCCGGCGGCGGCGCCGGTGGCGAGGAATTGACGGCGGTTCAGCGGCAGGCGGGTCTTGGTCATGGAATGATCCTCTCTCCAGGAAAGACAGTCAGAGCTTCGCATAGGACCTGAGCCCGACCGTGCGATCGAGCCCGAAGACGACCAGCACGGCGAGCAGGATCGAGACCACCGAGGCGGCGCCGATTGTTCCGTCCAGATCGAATTTCAGATAGTTGAACAACGTGATCGGCAGCGTTTCGCGGCCCGGGGAGACCAGGAAGAGCGATACCGGAAACTGGTCGAAGGAGACGATGAAGGCGAAGACGGCTCCCGCCATCACGCCGGGCTTGGTCAACGGCAGGGTCACCTCGAAATAGGTCCGCAGAGGGCCGGCGCCGAGGTTGCGCGCAGCCTCTTCCAGGCGGGTATCGAAATTCTGCAGGACCGCCAGGGTGGTGCGCACCACATAGGGAATCGACACCAGCGTATGGCCGAGCACCAGCCCCCAGAGCGGCCGGCCGACATCGAGCAAGACATAGGTTTGGAACAGCGCCAGGCCGGTCAGGATCGCCGGCAGCATCAGCGGAGACAGCATGACCGCCGTGATGACGCGCGTACCGGGCAGGCCGCCGCGTGCCAGCGCGAGCGCAGCGCTGGCACCGAACAGCGTCGCGGTGATGGTCGTCATCGCTGCGACCTCAAGGCTCAACCGTAAGGCGCTCATGAAATCGCGCGAGGAGAAGAACTTCTCGAACCAACGCGACGAAACGCCAACCGGCGGAAACTGGATGTAGGGTGTCGGATTGACGGCGAACACGAAAACGATGGCGATCGGAGCCAGCAGGAAAACCACGACCGCGACATTGAGGGTCAGGTAGCAGAAGCGGCCAAGGCGAAGAGTGAATGGCGCGGCGGTCATCGGCGGCCTCACTGCAGATCGCGCTGGCCGGAGACCAGCCCGAGGATACGGTTATAGGCGATGACCAGAACCAGCGAGATTGTCAGCAGCACCATGCCGAGCGCCGCGGCAAAGCCGACGTTGAAGCTCGAGGATATCTGCTGGTAGATCAACATGGGCAGCGTCATGATCTGGAAGCCACCCATCAGGATCGGGGTGACATAGGCGCTGATCGCCAGCGCGAAGACCAGGAGCGACCCGGCCAGGATGCCAGGCAGGCTCAAGGGCAGCGTCACTTCAAGGAAAGCCCGCAGCGGCGAGGCGCCAAGATTCTGCGCTGCATGTTCTAGTCGCTCGTCGATCCGCCCGATAACGCCGACCAAGGTCAGAACCATATAGGGCACGTAGATATGCGTCAGGCCCAGCACGATGCTGAACTCGTTGTACATCAGCGGCAGCGGCTTCGAGATCAGGCCGAGGCCGGTGAGGGTCTGGTTGATCGCGCCCTTGTCCGACAACAGCGCCATCCAGGCAAAGGTGCGGACAACGATTCCCGTCAGCATCGGGGTCAGCACGGTCATCATCAGCACTGCATAAGCAGTGCGACCACGGACGCGCGCCATCCAATGCGCTAGCGGATAGCCGATCAGCAAGGCGGCCAGCGTGGTGAGCAGGCCAATCCGGAGCGTGGTCCAGATCACCTCGAAATAATAAGGATCGTTTAGAATCCGCTGGTAGTATTTGCTCGTGAAGGCGACATTCCGCTGCACAACCGGATTGCCGGTGAGCAGGCTGATCATGGCCATCAGTCCCATCGGCAGGAAGAAGAACAGGGCAAACAGAAGAGCGCTCGGTGCGATCAGCCAGGCCATAGGCGTGATGCCTGTGCGGACCGCGCTCATCGTGCCGCGGCCTTGCGCCTTGGTGCGCCGTTCTCAAGCGCGACCCATATCGGGTCATCGAAAAGCCGACCGAGTTCGACGGCCATGGCGCGCAAAGCCTGCCAAAGCCCGACGCGCTCTTCGGCCGATGTCAGGTGGCTGGGATAGGATACCGCGACCCCTATCGTTTCATTGGTGTCACCACGGGTGAGGGCGAAGCCGAGCGAGCCCACTCCCGGCAGTGATTCATTGCTGGATTCGGAATAGCCCGTGCGGCGGATTTCGGCGATGCGCGCCATCAGTGCCGCCAAATTCCGTGGAGCCGACGGGGAGATGGCAGGTAAAGGCTTCGGCAAGCGGCCGCGAATTTCGACATCGCTCAGGCGCGCCAGCATGGCCCGGCCGTTGGATGTCGCGAAGGCAGGCGCCCGCACGCCCGGCGGCGTCACCACCTGAAGCGGATTCGATCCGGGGACAACGCGCAGCACGATCTGCTCGGCGCCGTAGAGCACCGAGATGTAGCCGGTATGGCCGGTCCTGGCGCAGACCGCGCGTAACCGCTGTTCGGCGGCGGCCACGAAGTCGTTCTGGGTCCGATGCAGCCGCCCAAGTTCGAACAGCAGCAGGCCCGGTCGGTAACGGCGGGTCAATGCATCCTGCTCCAGCAGCCCACATTCCCTGAGCTGTCGCAGCAGCCGCGAGGTCGAGCTCTTGGGCTTGCCGGTGAGCCGGATCACGTCGGCATTGCTGATCTCCGGCTGATGCGGGGAGAAGCAGCGCAGGATTTCAATAGCGTTGTCGAGGGCGCTCATGGCCTTGCCAGCCGTCCAACCGGTTCCGGAAAATGGAACCATGTTTTTAATTTTGAGACTCGGAAGTGCATCCGTCAATCGGTCGACGCGCGGCATTTTTGAACAATCCGCGCTCAAAATTCGCGCAGATGCCTGCAAATTGATTGTTCCGAGGAGTTCGAGAGCGTCGGCTCGATTGGGCGACCGCGCGTTGTGCGTCACACGATCCCGCGCCGCCAGGACGAGACGATCATTACCACATCCGTGCGGAGACAGCTCGCGCGCCTGCCTGTCGAGACAACGGTTTATAATGACGTTCGCTGTGCCGCTCAGAGAGCTGCGCCCGCGCTCGGAAATGGAATCGTTGTTGGAATCGTTGTTACCTGGATTTCTCGCTAGGCTGCGCGGTGCAGCTTGTCGAGCGTGATCGGCAGGTCGCGCACTCGTTTTCCGGTTGCGTGATAGACCGCGTTTGCAATGGCCGCCGCGACGCCGACGATGCCGATCTCACCCAGCCCCTTGATTCCGAGTGGATTGATAATTTCATCCGGCTCATCGACAAAGATCACCTTGATATCCTGCACGTCCGCATTCACCGGCACGTGGTACTCGGCGATGTTGGCATTCATGATGCGGCCGAACTTGTGATCGAACACCGTCTCCTCGTGCAGCGCCATGCCGATGCCCCACACCACGCTGCCCATGATCTGGCTGTGCGCGGTCTTGGCGTTGAGGATGCGTCCGGCCGCGACCGCGTTGACCACTCGGGTGACGCGGATGACGCCGAGCTGCTCATCCACCTTCACTTCGGCGAACACAGCCGAATGCGTGTTGCGTGCGTNCGAGCTGCCGTCCGGGAAGCTGTTGGTCTTTTCCTTTTCGATCCTGTCGATCGCGCCGTGCCGCATCGCGTCCGCAATCGAGACAGCGCGACCTGCATCCTGCTTGTGGACGAGCTTGCCGTCCGCAAGTACGACGTCTTTAAGTTTTGCATTTGCCAGCGGTGAAGCTTTCATCGCCTTGGCGAGCGCCAGCAGCTCTTTGCGGACCTCCTCGGCGGTCGCCGCGACCGCGTGTGAGGCCGAGGCTGCCATCCACGATCCGCCTTCCACCGGCGCCTGCGGCAGGGTCGAGTCGCCGAGCTTCACGCTAATGTTGTCGATCGGAAGGCCAAGCGTGTCGGCGGCAACCTGCGCCATGATGGTGTAGGTGCCGGTGCCGATGTCGGAAGCCGCGCAGAATACTTCCGCGTGTCCGTTCGAGGTCAAGACGATGCGGGCAGCTACCGGCACCTGCAATGCCTCCCAGACGCCCGTCGCCATGCCCCAGCCCACAAGTTCGCTACCATCGCGCATCGAACGCGGTTCCGGTTTCCGCTTGTTCCAGCCAAAAGCTTCCGCCCCCTGGCGGTAGCATTCGCGCAGCGCTTTGCTGGTGTAGGGAATGTCCTCGTTCTGGTCGCGGTCAGAGTAGCAGCGCAGCCGCAACTCCACGGGATCGAGCTTCAGCGCCACCGCAAGCTCGTCCATCGCGCTTTCGAGGGCATAAACGCCGGTCGCGGCACCCGGCGCGCGCATGTCGCTGGAGGTCGGGACGTCGAGCCGCGCCAGCCGATGCACATATTTCGCATTGGCGGACTTGTAGAGCTGTGCCGCCCAACCGGTGTCGTTGCGCGAGAACTCCTCGAATTGCGAGGTGACGGCGATCGCCTCATGGGTGATCGCGTCAAGCGTTCCATCCGCTTTCGCACCGAGCGCAAGGCGCTCAATGGTAGCCGGCCGGTAGCCAAGCCCATACATCTGCTGCCGCGTCAGCACCAGACGCACCGAGCGTTCCAGCGCCAGCGCCCCGAGCACGGCCAGCACCACCTGATATTGCGGACGCAGCCCTGCGCCGAACGCGCCGCCGACGAACGGCGACATGACGCGTACATCGTCCGCGTTCTTGTCGAACACGCTGCACAGATAACGCTGCACGTTCTGCACGCCCTGGGTCTTGTCATAGACCGTGAGCTTGCCGCCGCCGTCCCATGTCACGGTCGAGGCGAACAATTCCATCGGGTTGTGGTGCTCGGTCGGGATGAAATACTCGGCTTCGTGACGCACGTCGGCTGCCGCGTAGGCTTTCTCGGCGTCGCCGCGTGGCTTGTCGGGTTTCTGGACGACAAAGGCCTGATCACGCTGCTTATGCAGGTCGGTAACGAATGCTTGCTTTTCGTACTCGATGCGCACCAGCGAAGCCGCATAGCGCGCGATCTCCCATTCTTCGGCCAGCACCAGCGCGATCGGCTGGCCGCTGAACATGATCCTGTCGTCGTAGAGCGGACGGAACGGCGAGCCTTCTTCCGGTGCAACCTCGTCCTTCCAGGCCTCGTCCGTGCCGGCCATGCGGGGCCGGTTCTCGTGGGTGAGCACGTCGAGCACGCCTTCGATACGCAGCGCCTCGCTGGTGTCGATGCGCGCGATGCGGCCCTTCGGGATGGTCGATTCGATGACGCTGCCGTAGACAAGGCCGGGCGCGTTGAATTCGCCGGCATACTTGGCCTCGCCAGTCACTTTGGCGCGGCCGTCGACGCGTGAGGTGGCAGTACCGATGTAATTCATCATGGGTCGGCTCATCGAATTTTCTTGTCGGACTGAGACTGCGGCGTCGCTTGCGCCGCCTGCGTCAATGTGCGGACGATGCCTCGCCGCGCCAGGTCGATCTTGAATGCATTGTGCTCGTAGCCTTTGGCGTCGCGCAGCAGCAGGTCGGCCGCGCGCGTAAAACTGGCCTGGTTTGCCGGTTGTCCGCGCAGCATCGTTTCTGCCGCGGCGTCACGCCACGGCTTGTGCGCGACACCGCCGAGCGCAAGACGCGCCTCCTTGATCGTTCCGCCTTCGAGTTCCAAGACGGCAGCGATCGAGACCAGCGCGAATGCATAGGAGAGCCGGTCGCGGATCTTCAGGTAGGAATAGTTTGCCGTGAACCCTTTTGCGGGAAGCTCCACCGCGATGATGATCTCGTTCGGATGCAGGTTAGTATCGAGCTGCGGGGTATTTCCGGGCAGCCGATGGAAATCATTGAATGCGATCGCCCGGGCGCCTTCCGGTCCCATCATATGCACCCTTGCATCGAGTGCTGCGAGCGCAACACACATGTCGGATGGATGCGTCGCGATGCAGGACTCGCTGGCGCCAAGGATCGCGTGGCCGCGGTTGACCCCGCCAATCGCCGAGCAGCCGGTCCCGGGCTCACGCTTGTTACAGGGCGTTGCGGTGTCATAGAAATAGGCGCAGCGCGTGCGTTGCAGAAGATTGCCCCCGGTGGAAGCCATGTTGCGCAGCTGCTGGGAGGCGCCGGCCAGGATCGCGCTGGAGAGCAGCGGATAGCGTTGCTCGATCAGCGGGTGATAGGCGAGGTCGGAGTTCGGCACCAGCGCACCGATCCGCACGCCGCCACCCGCCGTCGCCTCCACGGTTTTAAGCGGTAGCCGCGAGATATCGATCAGCCGCGACGGCCGTTCGACCTCTTCCTTCATCAAATCGATCAGGTTGGTGCCACCTGCGATGAACTTTGCGGTCGGATCGGCGGCAATCATCCGCACCGCGTCGGCGACGTCGTTCGCCCGCGCGTATTCGAAATTGATCATGACTTGTCACCCATCGCGCTCATCGCCTGCTGGATCGCCGCCACGATGTTGGGATAGGCGCCACAGCGGCAGATGTTTCCGCTCATCAGCTCGCGGATTTGATCTGGAGTCCTCGCTTTGCCCTCAGCGATCAGACCGGCGGCCGAGCAGATCTGTCCCGGCGTGCAATAGCCGCACTGGAACGCATCATGGTCGATGAAAGCCTGCTGGAGCGGATGCAACGCGTCATTCGTTGCAAGGCCCTCGATGGTGGTGATTTTAGCGCCATCCTTCATGACGGCGAGTGTGAGGCAGGAATTGACCCGACGTCCGTCCACCAGCACCGTGCACGCGCCGCATTGGCCATGATCGCAACCTTTTTTCGTACCGGTGAGGTCGAGGTGATCGCGAAGCGCGTCGAGCAAAGTCGTCCACGGGGCGACCTTCAGTTGCCTCGGGCGCCCGTTGACATCGAGCGCAACCGAAATTTTGGCCGGCGCCGGGCTCGTTGGTGTCCGCGCCACAGTACGGGCTTGCATCATCTTGAACTACTCCTCAAGTACTGCATTTTCATCTTGCGATCGACATTGTTCTTCTTGATTTGGACTTCGGCTTTCACCTCGCGCGCCATCCCGCAAATGTAGATAAAGCCCTAGTCGCGACTAACTCACTGGCCTCCGAATAGAAGCGTACAAGTTTGAAAATAAGCCGGCCGCTTCGAATGACCGGAATCCCAAACCAAGGCTACATAACGTTTTCGGCTTTAATTGGATGCCTTCACGAGAAGCATAATTCCCATGCGGAGCTGCGGAGCCGCCGCTTGCCGGCGCGATTGAAATATGGTGGATGCGTGATACGCTGCAAGCGCGAACAATGCTGATTGATGATGCCAAGCTGTGCACCGGCGACGCGCCGCAGCTTGATCGACGAGTGCGGCCTT
>JGI12053J15887_10000813_pt1 | contig 13522 bp, 15 predicted proteins | sample MedBloCAOM1_O3_FD_15887 | JGI IMG/M metagenome (IMG submission 15887)
GGATCTCGTCCCGCATCGATTCTGTTCCATGACCAATGAGAGCTATTCGCTGAGCATTCATCCTAATGTCGCGGGTGCTCNTCAACTCCGCGACATGCCGCTCCATCGTCATGATCTGTTGGATAAGCGCCTCTCGGACCACTAATCGTTNGTCTAACTCTTTTCGAAGTGGTTCTACTTGTTGCAAGACCTTGTGCCGNTCCTCATGCACAGCGGTAGCCTCGCTCTTCAAGCTCTCTATCCCGGNGCGAACCGTACTCTGCTGGAGCTGCAATTCGGCCAGCTCGTCAGATGCCGCCGTCTTCTCCTTTCGTGCCTGGTCGATCTCGTTCCTAATCGCGATAAGTTCGTTCTGAAACTCTAGATATTTAGATCGCTCCCCTTGCAGTTCGGACCTGGCTTGCGCAATCTCATCAACAACTCGCTCATGATCGGCTAGACGAGTGTTGAGCTCATCCTCCGCGGCCGCGACTTGGCGCTTGACGCCCGCGACCTCTTGCTTCGTCTGGTCGATCTCGAGCACGATGTGAGCAAGTGCCCGTTGTGCTTTCTCATATTCAACCTTGTTCCGCATCAACGCCGACAATGAGCCGAGGAGCTCCTCTTCGGTTTTTGATAAAACCGTCCGGCTCATTTCCGGATCCATCCGGAGCCACGGAGGCGCATAGCCTTCTACCGAAAGATGCGGAGATCGTTCCGATCCTAAAGTTAGCTCACCGAGGGACTGGTCTGACTTCTGCTTTTCCTCTTCGGGAACCCCGCCCGGAGCGTCGGTCTCATTCGCCATAAAAATATATTTCCAGGCCGGCATTTTCCAGGTTAGTCCTCACCTGTCGAGGAAAAACCGACGGCCGGAAGCAGTGCGATGCTCCGCTCCGTCAATTTAGATTATTCAATGCGTATATTACCTGTTCTTATTATGGCTCTGGGCGGCGCATGCGTTAGCTTGCAGGGACCTATCAACGCTCGTCTTCGAACCGCAGTCGGATCACCGGTGATGAGCGCAGCAATCTCATTTCTCTCGGGCGGCCTCATTCTCTGTTTTATCATGGCAACCGGCGCGTTTGGCGGTACCGGAACCGGATGGAAAGGACTCCAAACCGCGCCCAGTTGGGCTTATCTCGGTGGCGCCATGGGAATAACTTTTGTGCTGGGATCTGTCTTCTCCATCCCCCAAGTCGGATCCGTGGTTGTAATCTGCGCGGCAATCTGTGGTCAAATGATTGCCTCGATCCTCATTGATACATTTGGCTGGTTTGAATTGCCCGTCGTTCCGCTGAGTTCTTGGCGTTTATCGGGGATTCTGCTGTTGCTGGTCGGAGTCGCTCTCGTCCAGAAGAAATGAATTGACACAGCCGGCGATAACGCATCACAACATCGTTCCTCCCCAACCTTGACGTTTGCTTGCCCTGCTTATAGCTTGCCCTCCTCTTCGCCGGTATAGCTCAGTGGTAGAGCAGCGCATTCGTAATGCGCGGGTCGTCGGTTCAAGTCCGACTACCGGCTCCCTCGCAAAAACACCCTAAGTGGCTAGACACGGCGGCTGCGACGTTTTCAACGTATCTCCGACTCCACCGCCAGTTGCTTAGGAGCGGCCCAGGCAGTGGGTGTCAGTTCAGCAACCCGATTGACCGGAAGGTCGGCTAGACCAAGCGAGTCATCTTTCATCCCGATCGAATAGGGAATCTTTCCTCCGATTACTTTCTTCCACTCATAAAAACCGTGAGCAATCAGCGGTAAAACTGAACCACATTGGGGAACCAGCAGCTATCTGATAGAATATCTGTGCTGTCGCTGAAGAGATCGACCGAGCCAATGAGTCGTTTACTGGCGAGAGCTTTAACCCCGGGGTCTTCGATCTTCTTCTTGATCGCTGCGGAGAACCTACCCTTACTGATCACGAAGAACGGGCGAACAAAGAATGGTTCGACTGTTACGGGGAGAGGTTCGGTTACGGCACAGGAGTTGAGCATCCCTGCCAGGACCTGATATGCCAATGACAGGTAACTCTGACGCTGCTTCCAGCTACTCGAGGTAAAAACAGCTTCCAATAAGGGCGTCAGTTTCGCGGCCGATGGTAGTAATTTAAAGGCTGTGCCGAACCATTTTGGATAAGGAATGTATTGCTTCTCCATCAGGAAGCACAGGCGCATGATATCTCGGACTAGACGGGCCCCGATGACGGCAGAACCTAACTCATCGCCAACGTAACCGCTCCGGCCCACGAAGTGCTCTTCCTGCTCGATCCGCATCCAGCCAGCGGCCAACAGGTACAGCCACACGTCTTGCGGATAATACGTAAACCGGGCGCGAGTCCTATTTAGGTCAAGATCGTCGCGGAATACCCGTCCTCCGGTGATTGTCCGCAGTTTGTGCTGGGGTATCGCCAACCAATGACGCGGCCTGAGCGTTTCCCTCACGTCGAAGCCCGTGTACTCCCGGAAAAAATCCCTGATCGTCCAGACCTCGACGCGATGATTGATCGGACCTGACTCTTTCGCCTCTAGCATTTGCGTGCCGCTATCGTTTGGGTCTGGGTCAGTAAAATTGGTTGGATAGCCACGGAATTCGCGGGGCAGAGAACATGCCAGGAATTCGGTGATCCGAGGGCCTATTTGCCCACGATCGGCGTCGCTCAAAAATAACAATGCTCTGGGGCCCCAATGATGATCCGATGACATCTGGTCATCGAAACCGAGCACCTCCGATCCGGATCCGATCAACCCACAACTGTACCGGAGTTGCGGCAACTCAGTCTCCAGAAGAGGGGCAACGGCTTCGGTAAAGAACGCTTCGCTAAGATCAAGTCCCGAGAGAAATTCCCTTCCACTCATTTGTTTCAGGCTGTCACAGTCTGATACCGGCCGCACATAACTGTTTTAACCTTGCAACAAACTCTCCGGCCGGACGGGCTCATTTTTTGGCTTCCGCCGGTCCGCGTATTTGGGTAAGCCGCTCGGAGATCCAGATTTTGAGCATCGACTGGTAGGGTACATCCCTACGATTGGCTTCGACCTGAATGTCGTCGAGCATACCGGTCGGCAACAGGAGGGAAATACTGGTGGTCGAGGGCTTTAAGTTAGGAAAGCGCACTCTTTGGCTGCGAGAGTGATCGGAATAGACGGTCGAATCGTGAGTTTCCCAGAATTTTCGTTCTTCTTCACTGCCGAACTTCGGAATCGGTAGTCGTTTAGGATTCTTCACATTGTTTCCTTTCTTTTCTGGACATGTCTCGCGCCGAAATTACTCGGATTCGCGTCCCGTCTTCTCTAAGAGTGAAGAATATAGCCAGCTTCCGATCTTTTTCTGTCACACCTAGAGCTCGATAGCGCTGTTCCTTGTGGATGTGACGAGCGCGTTGACTTCCCGGGAAACCCAAAGTCTTATGCTGCCACCCTGTTTTTGCGTTTCAACGCTTCCTTGTTTCCCGCCAGCATCCCTTCCAGGCTCAAATCAAAATCCAGGGCCTCCCAGGAAATTCCGAATCCTTTAGCTGAAATCCGAAAGCTTCGTCTTTGAGCAGGGGCCGCCGCTTTCAAAGTTGGATACCAATCTAGGGGCGTGACGAGCCAGCGACCGTCATGGATACGGACCTTCAATTCAGTAGGAGTCACCAATACCTTGACGATCCGAGACTTCGGAGGTAAGCCCAGCGGAATTAATCTGGGATCAGTCTTAGAATCGGAAGTGGGTTTTCCAAGCTTCTTGGATGGCATATTGATTATCCTCTACCAGTTGAAGTATACGACGAATTTGCGGCTGTTTAAAGCCGGCGTTCCACGCAAATCGGATTTCCGTTTCAAGCCAGACTTTGGCTTCTGCCTCGCCCTTTTCGACATGAACATGAATCGGTTCGTGACTTTCGTTCGACCAAAACGAGAAGCGATATCCTTCGATTGCTCTCGGCATTCAGGGCCAGAGAGATTAATTCAAGAGTGCTTGATGCGCCTCAAGGGAAATCTCTAGTGCGCACGAGCGCTCACAGTCTGCTCTTCTTCAATCGTCCGTTAGATTCTCGCTGCGTCCGAGTGGGCGCGGTCGAGTTCTTGTTGAAGTTTTGAGAGCTCTTCAGGAACGTTGGTGCCTTTTCGGCGTTTTGAAGATACAAAGACGGCGAGCACCGAGGTACCAGCGCAGAGTAGCGCACCGACTATGGCGCATAAGATGTTCATCTTTAGAAGAGTTCTGTTAGAAAGTTTGCAACAAAGCTTTGGCGAGGTCGATGGCTTTTAAGAGTGACTGGTGCGCTTGTGGAAAATCCGCGCCGGATCCAAAGGCAATTGCCGCGAAGCGGCGATCGAATTACAACCCTGAGGATGCAAAGGTGGACGCCCGGCATTAACATGGTAACGTACATGTGAATGAAGACCGAACGAGTGACCCTGCTAGCGACCAAGGAATTTAAACGATTCTTGGAAACGCAAGCGAAGAAAGAAGGAGTAAGCGTTTCGGAGCTGGTGCGCAACCGATGCGAAGACGGAGTCAGTGAAAACGAGCAATTGCTGGTTGAACTGACCGCTCAGGTGGCCCAAGCGCTGCTGGAGGGCCGGAATGCTCTCAAAAAAGCCAACGAAAAAGCCGAATCAGTCATCAAGGAGCTGCGAGCTAAACGGCAAGAGGCAGCGACTCAGAGATGAGTACGTTGAGCGAAATACTAAATGTGCTCCGCAAAGGTCTTCTAATGGCGGAGGATCTCAAACGTACCAGCGAAAACCTGGACCACTTGACTGAAGAGGTGCGTGAACATGATCGCCGAATTACTCGACTCGAAGCCCAATGGGACACGGCCCTGAAGCTCTCAGGAGGCAAGGAAAGACGCAAGTAAACTAGATTGAATCGGCGGATTAAGGGGGGATGGACTTTAACGAAGAAAATTTGCCGCCGAGCGAGAGTCGAGCTAGTTGCGTAACTGATTTTCCAGGGCCTCACGACATTAAGAGGGCAACAAACGCTTCCGCCCGGTCGAAAGCCTTCAAAAGTGATTGGTGAGCCTGAGGGAAATCAGCGCCGGATCCAAAAGCAGCTTGGTCGACACGCCTGGCTGCGTCCGCGAGCTGGGCGAGAGTTTTCCAGCTGTGCTTCCCCCCACTCTTGTAAGAAGTAGGGGTAGCCTTGGGTTTGCAGCAGAATTTCTTCGATAGCTCCTTCGGTAAACTTCACACCTTCCCGCTCTGCTGGTTTACAAAGCGCATCGCGAGCAGCCTGTTCGTCGAGGCGATCGATTGGAGTGAATTCGAACAATCGTTCCGCGTAGGATTTTGCTTTGCCTGTTTGTCCAACAAGCTGTGGAAGACCGCCAGCCATCATGGTGATGGGAAGCTGGCGCTGACTGATCCGGTGCAATGCGGAGATGAGCGCGGCAAGCTGTTATTTAGGTAGGTATTGGAGTTCATCGATAGCGAGTACAACGGCTGTTTGGCGCTTGGCAGCAGCATGACTGATCTGGGTTAGCAAATCGGAGAGGTCTAGTTCTAGGTCGCCTGAGTCGGCGATGCCTTTTTCGGTTCCGAATTCAGTGCTTAGTTCTATGTCGTCGAATTTGACCTTAAGGGCGTTGACAAAGCTGCTTAAGACTTTGACAGACCGAAGCGCGACTGAGCCTAGGGCTTCGCCACGATTCAAGCGAATCAGCGCGGCGCGGAGAGCTGGCGCTAAAAGGCTTGGAAGCGAGCGCTCCTCTGGGGCTTCATTCGGGACGGTAACGAAGCCTCGCGCTTTAGCGTCTAAAGATATCTTGTTGAGAACGACGGTCTTACCAACGCCGCGTAACCCGTAAAGTATTAAACTGCGAGCGGCACGCTTAGCCCGGATTCGATCGAGAGCTACGGAGGCTCGTTCTATTATTTCGTCTCGCCCAGCTAACTCTGGCGGCGGACTCCCTGTCCCTGGAGCGTATGGATTGTCGCGTGGATCCATTTATAGAGAGTTTAGTGTAGTTTATCGAAATATGATAAACTAGGATAACTTCGCTATAAATCGCCCGAAAGCACTTTCAGTTGGCGACGGAGCCGGCGCCAGTAATACTCGGCCCGAACAGGTAATTGTTGGACGTGTGGTTGAAGTTAATCACACCTATGCCATTGCCAAAGAAGACCTCTCCGTCAGTAGTCGATGTAAGCGTCAACGTTCCCGCCCCGAAGGTAACTTGCATTGGTACGCATTTGAAGCCGGAGGACTTGCACGGCTGGCAAAGTCACTCCTTTCTGAGGACGAAGTTGCTCGTTGGGCCGACGAGGTCACGGAAGAAGTACCGAACCGCCTGATCCAAAATTATCTTGAACCCGATGGTCGACTCCGCCAAATCCCAGCCACGCGCAAGAAGCGCCGCACGGTGCTAGCTTGGCTGGCGACGCACTTTGATTACGACCGTCGCTATCGTGAAGCGGAAGTGAATCAGATTCTGCAGACCCGGAATTGGGACAGCGCAACGCTCCGGCAAGAACTAGTCGGGTACCGGATGTTGGNGCGAGAGCGGGGAATTTATTGGCGTTTGCCCGAAGGGCGCTGGCTGCAAATTCACACTTCTCGGGCTCCAGCTCTAAAATAGAGCGCCCGCTTGTCATTAATCTTCGCACGGGCGCGTGCTAACGGAGATATCGGTTCGAGAAGCCACCGTCTCTTCACCGACTTCCGCCAACGGCCGGGGCGGACGCGTCAACCGGTCGCTTTTGGGCCATACCTTAAGACAACGGAAAATAGACGTTTTAAGTATAGGGCGAAAGGCCGGAATTCATGCTCCGTTCGGGAAAGAGCAAAAGCACTATCAAAAAAAGGAGTTCCAATATGGATACATCCCAAGAAAAGACAGCGGAAACCACCGAAAAACCCAAGCGTCCTTTTCCGATTGTCCCGACGACCAAATTCTGGCTACAGGCCGATTCACATCCCCTCCTACGCCCGAGCAACTGAAGGCGATCTTTCCGCAGGAAGTGCCAGCGACGCTTAAGCTGTATTTGGCAGGTAAGATCGACCAATGGTGGGCTCGCCAGGATCAGAAAGGCCCCGTATTTCTCATGAACGTTACAACAATCGAAGAAGCGCGGGCCTTGTTGGATGAGCTGCCTTTGGGCCAAGCGAAGCTGATGGAGTTCGAATTCACGGAGCTTAGTCCATTGACCCCGCTCCACCTCCTCATCCAGGAGGCCTGAGAGAGAACTCAAGGGGCCCAACCATATCCGGCACGTAAACCACAGGAGTAATTGACACGCAAAGTACTGATCACGGGCGCAACCGGAGACACCGGTCGCGCCGCCGTTAAAGAGTCGCTTGCCCTCCGGCTTAAGGTTCGGGCCATGGTGCACAGCAAGGACGAACGTTCAGCAGGGCTGGAGAAGCTGGGGGCCGAGGTCGTAGTCGGTGATCTTCTAGAGATCAACACCATCCGCGCAGCAATGGAAGGTGTCGATGCAGCTTACCTTTGTTGGCCGGTCAAGCCTGGCCTGATCCATGCGACCGTAAATTTCGCGCAGGCCGCGAAGGAAGCGGGCGTGTCGACGATCATCAATTTGTCGCAGCGCTCGGCAAACCGCGACTCCACGAGCGACTCGTGCCGGGATAGCTTTATCGCCGAAGAGGTGCTCAACTGGTCGGGTCTCCCCGTCATTCATCTCCGCCCGACCTATTTCCTTGAATGGCTCCTCTACCCGTGGCAGCTGCCCTATCTGCAGCAGGGTGTTCTCCGCATGCCAGTCGGCAAGGGACGGCATTCGCCAATCGCGGCGGACGATCAGGGCCGGGCTATCGCGGTACTGCTGAAGAACCCTGCAGATCACATTGGCAAAACCATCCCTCTCTCCGGCCCGGTCGAGATGAACCATGAGCAGATGGCGGCGGAGTTATCCGAGGCACTTGGTCGCAAGATCGTCTTCCAGGATCTGCCGATCGACGAATATTGCACCTCGATCGAGGCAGTGGGCGTTCCGCCTTACGTCGTCCAGCATCTCCGTGGCGCGATGGCAGACTACCAGGGCGGCCATATGTCCGGCGGACAACAACGTCGAAAAGCTGACCGGACTCAGGTCCATGACCGTCGGGGAATTCGCTCGCGCACATGTGGACGTTCTCAACGCGAATCACGTCAGCCAGTAGCTCCATGCGGGCCAAAGCTGACGCTTGGCGAAAACCGACCATTTCGACGGACGGCGTGGCCTGAACACATTTAGCCAACCCACAGTGGCGAAAGGAGATCTAGTGAAGCATATCGTTGTGTTTAAGTACAAGGCCGGCGCTACGTCTGGCCAGATCAACGAAGTAACAAAAGCTTTCAAGGCGTTAAAAGGCAAGATCCCGGGAATTGCTTCATTTGAATACGGAGTGAATAACAGCCCCGAAAACCTGAACAAGGGATTTACCCATGTTTATCTTATTACGTTTGAAAATGCCGGGGCGCGTGATGCTTATCTCCCTCATCCGGAACATAAAAAGTTTGGAGAACTGTTAGGGAAGCTGGATATTTTGGACGAAGCGTTTGTGGTCGATTTTCAGGTCGGAGAATAAGCACTAGAGTGGCTCGACTCTGGCCTGACTCCGAAAAGTGGGGACAAAATTAAGACGGGAGCTCTCCAGGTCCCTTACTGTTTTTGTTTTCTTTGATGGCCACGTCTCAGTGTCATGGACAGCTTCTCCCCTTCAATTGAATTCACGCGCATTGCGTTTTGGCATCGGTGAGGCTAGGCGATAAAGATCGATTCCACGATTCTCGACATAACCGTCGACCTGGATCTCATCAACGGGAGTAATGATCTGCCCGGAGCGTCGCGAATGATTCGCGACATCGGATAGTATTTGGCGGCCAACTAATCCTAAAGCGTCGATTGCGTCACACCAGCGCGATCCTGTGGTGGGATTCGCAACTTCTCGCGAAATATTCGCGAAATTCCCGCATCCTTGCGACTGGATCGAAGTGTGGTCCTTTTCATGGATCGATCCCGATTGGACGAAGTGAGTATGCTTTGAACCCGAAAATTCATCCTGCTTGGCTCCCATTTCATGAACAAAGCCTTCATGTTCATCTAACGACTCGATGATTCTGGCAACATCTTCGCGATAGCGATTGCTCACCTTTGTTATGGATTCTAAACATCGATTCCGCGATAACATGGATCCTCTCCACGAAATACCTAATTCTCATTGCCATATAGGTCAGCAGAACCCTTGGCGGTGGAATACGAAGCGGATTTACTACACGCCGGCAGATCTTTAGATGAGCTACTGTGAGGTCGCTCCGCCCGAGTAATCGGTGCAGCTATAGGAGTGTGCGGCAGGAGATCGCGAACTTGACTTCGTCGGCGTCATTCTGGTAGTTCTTGTTTTTATATCCACTGTGCTGTTTCCAATGCGCTCACTGGATCGATGAATTTGCGGTAGGGATGTGTAAATCCCAAATTGTTACACGGACTCTAACAAGAATGGACTCAATGACATCGGCTGCCGGCCACACCGCGATCTCTAAATCACCCAACCACAGCAAACCAAAAGCGCATTGTTTCATAAACCGCGTGGGGATTTGGATAGCGGCCTTCGTATTGCTAATTCTCTCGCGACCATGCGAGGCCCAAATTGATGTGTACGGCTTTCTCGCCGACATAAATTCAAATCCCGGCCGGGTATCGATGTTTGACACTCAAACGAACAACATAATTGGAGCATCGATAACCGTCGGGAATCTTCCTCAGGGTGTTACAATCGCTCCTGATGGTAAATATGCGTATATTGCGAATGAAGGCACGAATGCCATTTCAGTGCTTGATGTAGCGACAAGGAATGTTGTCGGCACAATCTCGGTAGGTTCCGGCCCATCTGCTGTGGCAGTGAGCGCCGACGGCAAATTTGCATACGCAACAAATTCCAACAGTAACACGATTTCGGTTATTCAAACAGCAACGAATCAAGTTGTTGGATCGGCTATCCCAGTGGGAGCAGAACCGCTAGGCATAGCGGCATCGCCAGACGGAAAATTTCTGTACACATCAAATTTCGGCAGCAATACCGTGTCGATCGTTAATACCGCGACAAATACGGTGGTTAACACCATTCCGGTAAATCCCGCTCCTTTCGGGGTAGCCGTAACCCCTAATGGTCAGTATGTGTATGTTACTAACGGGTCGAACGGGTCCAGCAATACGGTTACTGTTATTAATACAACAACGCTCGCGACCACAACCATTGTAGTTGGAGGCGCTCCACTAAGTGTAGCAATTACTCCAGACGGAAAATCTGCGTATGTCACCAGCCAATCCGGTTATGTATCGGTGGTCGACACTGCGACCCAACAGGTGGTGGGAACTATTCCGATCCCCAACGGGGCGATAGGTGTAGCAATAACCCCCAATGGTCAATTTGCATATGTAACCGAGTCGGGCGGCGTATCAATCGTTGCGACGGCGACCAATACGGTCGTAGGATCATTTCCATTTTCCGGAAATGCGGATGTAAACGGATCGATTCTTGGACCCAACATCATCGTAGCTCAAGGAGGCCCGTTGCTGGTCGGAAGTGATGCGGCATTATCGCCTCTGGGCTTTGGCCGGTTCGTAGATTTTAACGGTGGAACGCTAAAACTCACTGGAAATATGACAACCTCGCGGACGATATCGCTCCTAGCGCAGGGAGGTACGATAGATACCAATCACTTTAATGCCGCTTTCTCCGGAGACATCATTAATTCGGGTTCGCTCACAAAGACTGGCTTGGGCGCGCTCACTCTGTCCGGTAATAATACTTACAGCGGGGGAACGAGCTTTAACGGGGGCATCCTTGCGGTAAGCAACGACGGCAATTTGGGGACCGGGCCACTCAGCTTTGACGGCGGCACGCTCCAAGCACTGGCGGCTGGGGGCGGCATCACGTCGACCAAGGCGATTACGCTCAATGGCGGCGGCGGCACGTTTCTTGCCGATACCGGTACCACATCGACTTTGAATGGCGCAATGGGCGGCGTGGGGTCCTTCACCAAGGATGGTTTGGGGACACTGACCCTTGGCGGAGCAAATGCCTACAGCGGCGGCACCGTACTCAACGCCGGTATCCTGGTAGTAAACAACGCCCAAGCACTGGGCCTTGGTAACGTTACGGTCAACGCAGGCACCCTGGAAGCCGATCCGCAACCGATCAACGTGAAGGGAAATTATACGCAGAACGCGGGAGGCTCTCTTTTGCTGCAAGTTGCCGGCGCCGGCTCTGGTCAATACGACTTTCTCAATGTCAGTGGCAACGCGAATCTGGGGGGAACATTGCAACTGACTAACCTCGGATACAAACCCAAGGCGGGCGATCAGCTAACCTTGGTAACGGCCGGAGGCTCGGTGACGAGCCGGTTCGCACGCTGGGTAGATCCATTCACGACGGGGCCCGGGATTAACACGATTGACCTCATCTATAGCAAGAATTCCGTTACGCTGGCATTCCTGAACCTGACAACTCCGGTACCACCAGTAGGACCAAACCCGCCGCCTGTCGTCATAACCACCGTCGTCTTTGCCTCGTTCGCTCAAACTCCAAATCAGCGAGCGGCGGCCAACTTGCTCGACGATGTGCAATTGGATCCCAGAGCATCGAACCTGATGTCCTTCCTTTATAAGGAACCGTTTGGCAATCTACCGAGAGACTTCGATAAAATCTCGCCAGAGTCGCTGACCGCTTTTTATGAAATCAGTTTTTCCGGAGCCAACATCCAAAGATTAAACCTGGAAAACCGGCTCGAGGATATCCGCAACGGTTCTGGTAGCTCGAGCGTCACTGGCGCCACGGTGTATTTGGAAGACAAAGCCGATGGCAAGTCTTCCAAGAATCCGCCGGTGCTTTCACCCGTGCCGGAGAAGCGTTGGGATTTCTGGTCGACCAGCTTCGGCGACTTTGTTCACGTCGATTCTGATTTTAATGCTCGCGGCTATAAATTCACTACCGGTGGGATCGACCTGGGAATCGATTACCGGCTCACCGATCATCTGGCGTTTGGGCTAATGGGCAGTTATGCGCATACGTGGAGCGATCTGCGGCCGGGAAGTATTGATGTCGACAGCGGCCGTGGCGGGCTCTATGCCACCTATTTTAACCGTTGCTTTTATCTGAACGGAGGGATCTACGGCGGCTACAACAGTTATGACTCAAGTCGGCGAGGACTTCAGGGAAATGCTAACGGCAACAGTGATGGCGCAGAGTTCAGCACTTTTGTGAGTGGCGGCTACGATTTTCACTTGGGTCATCTCACCGTTGGTCCGATTGCTTCGTTACAGTACACTAACGTTTACCTAGACGGCTTCAGCGAGAAAGGTTCCTTAGCGCCGCTCTCTATCCATTCCGATTCGGAAGAATCGCTGCGCAGCGATGTCGGTTTCAGGGCCTCTTACCAATGGCAGGTTGGAACGGTTCATATCGAACCATTTCTTAAAGCGACTTGGGAACATGAGTTCAAGTATTCGACGCTTCCGATCACGGCTGGATTTGCCGATATTTCCGGTCCATCGGCAACCTTTCTTGGGCCATCCGAAGGCCACGATAGCGCCGTTGTGGATGCCGGCATCTCAGTGTCCTGGACGCCGCGCATTTCGACCTACGTCAGTTACAATGGCCTGCTTGGGCGTGATCGATACAATTCGAACGGCGTAAGTGGTGGGGTACGGATCAGTTTCTAATTTTGGCTCATCTCACAAAAATCGATAACGGTCGAGTTTGGTGTCGAAAATCCAATCTGGATCGCCGGTGTCCAAATTTTGGATCTCTGTTCCACCATTAACCGCTAAGGGCAATCGCCAGTTTCTTGAAACGAGCTGCAGCGGCTCGCCCGCAACCGGGAATCAGCGCCACCCACTGCTGCGGATTTTATTAAACACGTGCGAATGCTTAGCAAGCATAGCTGGAAATCATGATCAGGCGTTCTCCGCTCAATCGGAAGGCGTGAATCCAGTGTCACCGGTTCGTGAAATGCGCGATCCAGCTTTACTCGGAAATCCGCAATCGGATACTTTGATTGCATATCAGCGGGCGTTATGGCACTAGCCAACTCTTCGGGAAACCCAAGTGGCAATGCCAGAACGGCATATCGAGTATGTCGATTCGGCATTAGCCGACTGGCATTGTTCAATCTTATCTTTCATGCGAGACGGCACACTGGCCGTCAGTAACCGTTCAGTAAGTTTATGAAGTTGGTTTTCTCACAGTTGCGTTGTTTCCCAGAGTCCCTTTAAATGAACGATTCCGGGTTTTCGCGATGGATAGTCTTTCAACGCCATTTAGCTGGACCCACAGTAATCAACCTACCGGACGCCTTCTGGGGTGACATATATGAGGGAACAGGTTCAGGCAACAACGAGAGGATAGATCCATAAAAACAGCCGATCTGATTGCCTGCATCCATCCTGTTGAAACTCAATTTCCTAATACTGACAACGAGAACCACTGATGAATATGAATACAAATACGAGAAGAGAATTTCTGAGCCTCACTCTCAAAGGGGCGACCATGGTGGCAGCGACAGGGTTTCTTGCCGAAGCAGTTGCCGCGTCAGACACGGCGGATATGGCTG
>JGI12053J15887_10000814_pt1 | contig 13513 bp, 11 predicted proteins | sample MedBloCAOM1_O3_FD_15887 | JGI IMG/M metagenome (IMG submission 15887)
TGGAAACCTATCCGATGTTCTCGGCCGATCGCATCGCGCCGCGCATCAACTGGAAGTTCGCCATCGACACCTTCCTCGAGGGCTATCACATCCCGCATCTGCATCGGAAAACCATCGCGCCGTACTTCATCGGCAATTGCGGCACCTTCGACGGCGCCGGCCTGCACGGGCGCATGTGCGTGGCTAGAACCTCGATCGAGGGCGTGCGCGGCGTGCCCGAGGGCGAGCGCAACTACCGCCCGCACGTCATCTCGATCTACCAGCTCTTCCCCAACACCATCGTGATCTGGCAAGTCGACCATATCGAGATCTGGCGTGCCTTCCCCGGCCGCGACGATGCCGGCCGCTGCGATGTCGAGATGACGATCTACAAGCCCGCCGACAGCCAGAGGCCCGACGCCTATTGGGAGAAGAACCGCGACATCGCCATCCGCACCGTGATGGAGGAGGACTTCCCGCTGGGCGAGCGCATGCAGATCGGTTTCGAATCGGGCGGCACCGACGAGGTGATCTACGGCCGCAACGAGCCGTCGCTGGTCCATTTCCATACGTCGATCCGCAACGCACTCGGCGTGGCGGCATAGGTCTCGTCCGGCAACCCTGGCAAAGCTGACTCGATTTGCGCCAATTCCCGCAATTTCCGCAAGCGCTTCGCCAATCAGGGCGCCGGCACGAAACAACATTGCGGCTACACGACCGCCCGCGACCGGTAATTCTTTCGTACCGTATATAGGCCCGGGAATGCCGCTGTGTGTGAGCGGCGAGATTGCGTCATCGCGTGCTGGCACTGCAGGCAGAACGTCGCGGCGAGCGACCATGATGCCGATCCTTCCAAAGAGAGAGGTCGGCAGGCATACGCCACAACATTGCTCAGTTTTGTCAAATAGTGGCTTCCTCGATTTATGCTGTTTAATGGGACCTCGGGCCGGAAGTGGTCCGTGCAGGGAGAAGACAATGCAACGCACCAAGCCGCCGTTCCGCGCCGACCAGGTCGGAAGCCTGCTGCGCAGCGCGCCGGTCAAGGAGGCGCGCACCCGGCGCGCCACGGGCGAGATCACGCCGGCCGGGCTGAAGGCGGTCGAGGATGCCGAGATCGCCAAGCTCGTCGCCAGGCAGGAGGCGATCGGCTTGCAGGCGGTGACCGATGGCGAGTTCCGGCGCTCGTGGTGGCACTACGATTTCCTCAGCCATCTCGACGGCGTCGAACTGGTGAGCGTGGCGCAGGGCCTGCAGTTCAAAGGCACGCAAACCAAGGCCGAAGGGCTGCATGTCCACGGCAAGATCGATTTCTCGCCCTCGCATCCCATGATCGGCCACTTCAAGTACCTGAAGTCGGTGGCCAAGGCGGTGCCCAAGATGACCATCCCGTCGCCGACCGCGCTGCATTATCGCGGTGGCCGTCAGGCCATCGAGAGGTCGGCCTACCCCGAGATGGAACCGTTCTTCGCCGATCTCGGGAGGGCCTACGCCAAGGCCGTGCGCGCCTTCGGCGAAGCGGGATGTACTTACCTGCAGCTCGACGAAGTCTACGTGGCCTATCTCTGCGACGAGGCGCAGCGCGACTACCTGCGCGGCCGTGGCGATGACCCGGACAAGCTGCTGGATGTCTATGCCGACCTCGTGAACGCCGCTTGTGCCGGCCGCACGCCTGAAATGACGATCTCCATGCATCTCTGCCGCGGCAACTTCCGCTCCACCTGGATGGCGCAAGGTGGCTACGAACGTGTCGCCGACATCTTGTTCAACAAGATGGGCGTCGACGCCTATTTCATGGAGTACGACACCGAGCGCGCCGGCGGCTTCGAGCCGCTGCGCTTGCTGCCGAAGAACAAGCAGGTCGTGCTGGGCGTGATGACATCGAAGACCGGCGCGCTGGAAAGCAAGGACCAGCTCAAGCGTCGGATCGACGAGGCTTCGAAGTTCGCGCCGCTCGAGCAGCTCTGCCTCTCGCCGCAATGCGGCTTCGCCAGCACGGAGGAGGGCAACCTGCTGGCCGAGGATGAGCAATGGGCGAAGCTCGGCCGCTGCGTCGAAGTGGCGAAGGAGGTGTGGGACTAAGCCGTGTACTCATTAAGCGGCTGGCCGACTGATGTCCGCTCAACGCCCAATAGCGGCGGGAATGCGGAAATCGCCCGAGGTTGCATAAGGGACAGGTGCATTCCCGCCGACGGGTTCCTTGCCTGCACACACGTTGTGTGACAGCTCCTCCCATGCAAGCGATGGGCATCATTTCGAGGCTCGGGTCAAAGCCTGCGTCAACCATCGTCGATCAGAAGCCTGGGTATGATCGTGCTAGATACATCCGTGCAACAATCTTCGAGGCCATTCCGGGTCGTCGTTCCGCAAGCCACAATTGACCGGATACTCAATCGCGTGCGGGAAGCGCAATTCCCAGACCGACTCGACGGGAACGATTGGCGGTACGGGACCGATTGGGATTACATGAAGGCGCTCGCCGACTACTGGGCGAAGGAGTACGACTGGCGCAAAGCAGAAACGAATCTGAATCGGTATCCGCAATTCGTCGCGCGTGTGAACGACTACGATATCCACTTTTACCATGTTAAAGGACGCGGGCCGAAGCCGATGCCGCTTGTCCTGACCCATGGATGGCCGGGATCGGTGTTCGAATTTCTAGAAGCTATCGGGCCGCTGAGCGACCCGGCAAGTTATGGCGGTTCGCCTGAAGATGCGTTCGACGTAATTGTCCCGTCGCTGCCGGGATATGGTTTTTCGTCTAAGCCGAAAGGGAAACCAATCGGCCCCGCGACAACAGCCGCCCTCTGGGATCATCTCATGACGGGCGTGCTCGGATACGCAAAGTATGGCGCGCAGGGCGGCGACTTGGCCAATGGTATCCAAGTTCAACTCGGCCGTACGTATCCCAACTCGCTTGTGGGCCTGCATTTCAACGGGATCGCCATAAGCGCCGCACCACTGCCTCCCGAGGCCGAACAGACACCCGAAGAGCGTGCTTACGTGCGGGCGCTGGCCGCCTATCGACTTACGGAGTTGGATTACAACAGTGAACAACGCAATAAACCTCAGACGGTGGCGCTCGCGCTCAGCGATAGCCCAATTGGCGTGGCAGCGTGGATTGTCGAAAAACTCAAAGCTTGGAGCGATTCGCCGTCACGAGAGCCGGTTTTCACGAAAGAGCAAGTGATCACGAATGTGATGATTTATCTTGTAACTAACACCATCGGTACAGCGGCCTGGTTTTATCGGGGACTTAGCGAAGATGCCGGGGCTCTTGATGGTAGAGTCACTGTTCCAACCGGTTTTGCATCCTCGCCGCACGAAATGACGCTACTCAACCCGCCAAGAAGCGCACTGGAGCGAAATTTCAATTTGGTTCACTACACCAAGATGTCGCGTGGAGGCCATTTCGCGTTCTGGGAGCAGCCCGAGGCGATGGTGGCAGATGTGCGGCAATTCTTCAAAAAACTGCGCACTTAGGCCCAGAAATTTGCTCTGACGCGTTTGCGACTGGATTCGGAGCAGAATGTCGCCTTAGGGTCACGAGCCGAAGAACTCAAAGTGAGCATAGTGCGTCCGCTTTCGGGCGCGTCGCGACTAGACCGCCGTCGGACCAAAGCTCGTTGAAGCAGGCAGCCAAGCATGATTCAGGCCCCTTACCACAGGGGACCGATCATGCGGCTGGTGAGGCCCATGACAATCGCCCCGCAGAAAAACTCCTGTGTCGCTTGAAGGCGGGAGCAATGCTGCTCGCGGACCGAGGCTATAATGCGGACTGGATCAGAAGCCTTGGCGGCCGAGAAAGGCGCATGGGCCAACATCCCGCCACGGTGCAATCGCAACGAACCGATCTGCTTCAGCCCCTATCTCTATCGAGCCCGGAATCTGGTCGAGCGGTTCTTCAGCAGGATCAAGCACTGCCGGCGCGTAGCAACACGCTACGATAAACTCGCAGCCAACTACCTCGCATTCGTCCAGCTTGCATCCATCCGCCTATGGCTGCGCGCTAATGAGTCCACGGCCTAGTCATGTTCTTCCCCTCCGTACTTCGCCACATTGGCGAGATCGTCGTCGCCGATTCAGTGAACGTGCTGTCCGTCGAGGCGGCCTAAAGTTTCGTTTCTTGCAAAACTGGCGAACGAAATCCTGCGATCACTCGCGGCGTCTCCATCTAATTGTCACGTTTGTGGCCCAAGCGACGATGATATAAGTGTCGAAGAGCGGATCAACGTCGCAACGGCGCGGCGCGATCCGACCGAGAGCCCGAGCATTTCACAGTCAAAAACGGAGCTCGAAGATGGCATCCGCAAATAGAGCTCGTCAGGCGTTCGGTACCAAGCCGCACGGCGACGCCCCGCCTACCGCGCAGGCGACGGCGCCTTGGCCGCAGACCGGAGGCTTGCTGCGCGTTCTCGTGGTCAGCGAAGTCAGGCTGTTCCAGGATGCGTTCGCCGCGTTGCTCGGAGACCAGGCCGGCGTCAGCGTCGTCGGCGCGACCAGCCCGCTGCAGGCGTCGGCGCAAACCAGTGAGTTGCGCCCCGACATCGTGCTTTTCGATGCGACGCGAGCGGGAAATCTCGGCTACGCAAGAACTCTCGCGGACCAGGTACCGGCTGCGAAAGTCGTGGCGTTCGGCGTTGCCGAGACCGATGCCGAAATCGTCGCCTTGGCGGCCGCCGGCATAGCGGGATACGTGCGTGATGATGCTGCGACGGAAGATGTGGTCGCCGTTCTCAAGAGCGCGATGCGCGACGAACTCCTGTGCTCGCCGCGCGCTGCGGCAACGCTCTGTCACCATGTCGCGGTGCTGTCGCGCGATGGCCACGGCGGTCCGCCGACGCAATCTGTTGTCCCCGCGCTCTCGAAGCGCGAGCTGGAGATCGGCGGTCTCATCGACCGCGGCCTGTCCAACAAGCAGATCGCGCGACAATTGGGAATTCAGGTGACCACGGTGAAGAACCACGTGCACAACATCTTCGACAAGCTCAAGGTCCATCGCCGCGGCGAGGCCGCCGCCTGTCTCAGGACGGCCTTGCGACGGACGCACCCGCCGCTTCCGGATCGCGCGCCTCAAGGCGCGGAGATTACCCCGCGCGGCGCGGGCTCATGATCAGGCCGCGGCCCAGAAGGCCGCGGCTCCCGATTCGTGGTCAGATCAACCCTGCTGCCCGCATCTGCATGACGGCGTGCCATCCCTGAGCGTAGCCGTGGGCGTAAGGAAACGGCTCGACTCCCGCCGCCGGGCCGCTCATTCCTGCACCGAACAAGTCGGCATACACACCTGGCGCCGTCGTGCCGTACAGGCCCGGCACGCGCCGCAAATCCGGGACGCCGGCTCCGCCGCGCAAGGGGTCGGCGAATTGCGGCACCGCGCACGCCGTGATCAGGCTGAAGAGGGCGGAAACGCGCTGTTCCGACCGTGCCTTCAGCGGACCCTGAAAGAGCGGATGGTGGGCAAGAATCAGCGCCGCCATCCCGGTCACCTGGGCAGCGGCGATTCCGGTGCCGTCGAGCGCCGCATAGCCGCCGGGAACGCTCGACAGGACCGCCACCCCCGGCGCGCCGACCGCGATGTGCGGACCGACGCCGGTGAACGCCGCGGGAAAGAGGCCGCCATTGCCGATCAGCTCCGGCATGACGGCGTACGCGTGACAGGTATCGGGCGGGAATTCGCGCAGCTTGCCGATCGCGCCGACGGCGAGAACGGCCGGCAGCACGGCCGGAAACTGCAGAGGCCCGCCGGAAGTCCCCGCCGCGACGATGCAGGCGGTGCCTTTGTGCCGCAGCTCGTGCATCTTCTGATCGAGCAATTCCGATCCCTCGTCGCAGCCGACGCTCAGGCAGACCACGTCGACCTCGCGCGCGATGCACTCGTCCAGGGCCGCGAGCAGATCGCTCAATCGGCCGCCGGGGAAGACCTTGAAGGCATGCACTTCCGCCCCGGGCGCGCAGCCGGCAATGCCCTGGCCCGCGCCCGGCGCGGCGGTGACCAGCCCGGCGCTGTGCGTGCCGTAGCCTAGCAGGTCGTCGGTCCAGCCAGTGTCGCTGCGTCGGCCCTCACTAGCCTGTCGGCCCGTTTGGCGGCTCGTGAAGTCCTTGCCGTGGACGACGTGGCGCAACGCCGGATGGGTATTGTCGCAGCCCGAGTCGATGATGCCGACGCGAATTCCGGCGCCGGTCAGGCTGCCGGGCTGATCCATCCGCATGAGGCGCTGGCTCCATTGGACGACGCGCTCGCTGCGCTCGCCGACAAGATTCGGGAAGGTCTCCGCCAGCGGCCGCAACCTGATCGTGGTCGCGCCGCTTTCGTTAAGCTCAGGCGCCGGGATCAATCGCTCCCAATAATTCGCCTTCGGCTTGACATAGAGTGCCCGCACCGACTCAGCTCCGCCGCCGAACAGGCTGAGCCGCGCGACGCCGGTCTCGTCGGTGACGGCCTGGATGGGAAATCCCGGCCCGTAGACGACCACCGCCGCGCGCGCCAACGGCTGATCGCGCTCGCCCGCGATGCGCAGCGAGATTTCGCCGGCGACCGACGAAATCGGGACGGTGCCCGCCCCGCCGGAGGCGTGCATCGGCAGCGGCAAGCCGTCTGCGAGGTTGAGCGGCCCGTCGCGCTCGACGATGATTTGCGCCTGGGCAGCGGCCCGCAAGCTTTCCGCCTCGCTCTCTGCCATGCGCGCCACCACGATCTCCCGCTCCCGCGCGGACGCGCCATCGAAGGCAAAGGGCTGGACGCCGGCCGGCTTCACTCGGCCGACGATCTCGAAGCCTTCCTGCCGGCTCAGATAGTCGACAACCGCGTCGAGGGACGGCGGTTGGTTACCCGCCATTGCCGGGCCAAGCCGCCGCAGAGCGATCAGATACTGTTGCCGCCGCGAGGCATGGATGTCCTGAGCGGTTCCGCCGTTGCCGGTCGCCCGCGGGGCGCTGCGGTCGGAGGTCGCCTTCTTGTCCTCGGTCTCGGCAGCCTTTCGCGGCGAACCCGTTCCCGCCCCTGTTCCGGTTGGGCGCTCGTCCTTGTCCTGGGCCATGTCTGCCTCCTCTGAATCGACACGCTGGTCATCGCATTGGGGTCATCGCATTGAGGTCATCGGATTCTCGACGGGCGAGTCGGGTCGGCGCACGCGATCACGTTTCGTGCGCCGACCCTGATCTGCGCGTCACCAAAGGAGGCGGTTGAAGCCCCCCGCCTGGCCAAACGGCGTCCCGTCGGCCTGACCGTAACCATAAGGCTGGCCATAGACCGGCTGTGAGCCGACGCCGCCATGGCGGTTCTGCGCAGCCATCTGGGCTTGCCAGGCGCATTGATGGGCGAGCTGGCTGAGCACAGCGGCGATCTGCTGGCCGAGCATGGCCTGCGTCGCGGCGTGGGCAGCGGCGTGATGGGCAAGCTGGTGGAGCGTGCCGGCGATCTGCTGCTGGTGCTGCGCGGCGAGCTGCTGCGGTGCCGCGAGAGGCTGGCCGAGACCCTGCTGCTGCAGGCCCTGATAGCCGTAGCCTTGCCCCTGGTAGCCGTAACCCGGCTGAGCCGCGTTGCCGCCGGGCCAGGCGCTGTTATTGCCTTGGCCCGGCTGTCCGAACGGGCCCTGTCCGAATTGGCCTTGTCCGAATTGGCCTTGTCCAAACTGGCCGAGGCCTGGGTTGCCGAATTGGGGGCCGAACCCCTGGGTTCCTCCGTAGCCCATCATTCCGGCCGCCCCGAGGATCGGGGGCGTCAGCGCTTGAGCGAGATACGGCGCATGGTTTCCGTTCGCCAATAGGTCTTGCTGCATTGGACGTTCTCCGAATGAGAGTGCGGGTGAGCGCTGCCTGAAGAGGGGGATTCCTCGTCGACAGCGACCGCGATGATCATTCGTCGTGCGCCCGATTGATATGGAGCAGAGGTTTCAGCCGAGGTTACAGGCGGGGATCAGGGCCGGACCTGAGCCGGAATGATCAGTACCGGGGATCCCCATCCGATCGGAAGCTGGCCGATCGGAAGCTGGCCTAGACGGCTGGCCTAGACGATGGTGGCAGCTTCGGCCTCGCCGCCGGCAAGAACCTGCCGGATCGCGGTCAGTATCTTGCTGAGACTGGGTGCGGTCGCGACGACCAGCGGGCCAACGGTCAGGGCATAAGTGCCGGTCCGTTTGAAGCGCGCTATCGCGAGATGCGGCGGCTCCGAATGGCCGGCGTCCATGGCCCAGGCGGCCAGGTAGTCGGCAAATGGTTCGTGGACAACCTGGCACCTGCTCCACCGCTGCTGGCCGAGCGCGGCAACGCTAAGCTCGTTGAGAGCGGCGAGATCGGTCGGTGTGAATCCGGACGCCGGGTGACCGGCGCTCTCTGCAGTCGAAGTGGCCATGACGTCTTTATTATATAGTCCATATTTCTCGAAAACTGAACCTTCGTGAAACAAATCTGCCTCCATCCAGGCGGGGAAAGCCTCGGTGATGGAATCGACAGCAAGTTTGGGGCCACGGATATGCACAACCACCGGCGACGAGGGATAGCCCTGCGCTACTTCATCGAAATCGGCGAGAAATCCTGGAACCAGTTCTGGGCCTGGACGAAGCCGGTGACCTTGCTCGACATCGCGCGGGGATTGACGTCATGCGTGACGAACAGGAACAGCGCCTCGTCGACGATCTTCTCGTGGATCTGCTGCAGGACCTGATCCTGCGCCGCCGGATCGAACGTGGTGCGCGCCTTGTCCAGCAACGCGTCCATCGCCGGATCGATGTAGTAACCCCAGTTGGTGCCGTTCGGCGCCACCAGCTTCGAATCGACGTGGCGAATGAAGGCGGTGAAGGGATCCTGGATGAAGTAGGTGAAGTTGAGACCGTTGGCGCCGTGCACCGTCTCGGACTTGGCGCCCGCGCGCCACATGTTGATCATCGTGTTCCACTCGACCACGTCGAAGTCGACCTTGATGCCGACCTCGGCGAGGTTCTGCTGGATATACTCGTTCATCGGCAACGGCTGCATCTGGCCCGAACCCGAGGCCGAAATCAGAATCTTGACGTTCACCGGCTTGGACGGGCTGTAGCCCGCTTCGGCAAGCAGCTTCCTGGCCGCCTCGGGATCGAATTTGACGTCGAAGGTCGGATGGCCGAACCACGGACTGCCTGGAACGACGAAGCCCTTGGCGGGAATCATCAGCCCGTTCAACAACACCTTCAGCCCGTTGCGGTCGATCGCGAGGTTCGCCGCCTTGCGCACGCGGATGTCGTTCCACGGCGAGCCGTCGATTCGGCTGAGATGCCACGTCCAATTGTGCGGATAGGCATTGGTGACGATCTTGAAGCCGGCCTTCTCGAGGCTCGGCACGGCGTCCGGCGACGGCGCCTCGATCCAGTCGACCTGGCCCGAGCGTAGTGCGGCGGTGCGGGTCGCGGCTTCCGGGATCGGCAGCAGGACCAGCTTGTCGAGCTTGGGAATTCGCGCCTTGTCCCAGTAGTCCTTGTTCGGCACCAGCTCGGCGCGCGTCTGCGGCACGAAGCTGGTGAGCTTCCACGGCCCGGTGCCGGACGGCGTCTGGGCAAACTTGTTCCAGTCGCGGCCGACCTTTTCCCACTGCGCGGGGCTCGACATCATCACCCAGCCGATCTGGTAGGGCAGGAAGGCATCCGGCGTGGCGGTGTGGATCTCCACCGTCTTGTCGTCGAGCACCTTGTAGGATTTCACGCTGGGGATGCGCGAGCGTCCCTGAGCCGCCTGCTTCGAATCATATTGCGGCGACTTGTCGTTCAGCAGCTTGTCGAGGTTCCACACCACCGCATCGGCCTTGAAATCGCTGCCGTCGTGGAACTTCACGCCGTCGCGCAGGGTGAACACCCAGCGCGTCTTGTCGCCGTCGTCGACCTTCCAGGCGGTCGCCAGGCCCGGCACCAGCCCCGATGGCTTGTCGGCCGACGACAGATCCCAGTTGAGCAGCCCGTCATAGACCGTGTAGCCCATGAAGCGCATGCCTTCGCCGCCCTGGTCGGTCTGGCCGGTCGTGAGCGGAATGTCGGCCGCCGTCATGCCGATCCGTAAAGTGCCTTGGGCCAGCGCCGGGCTGCTGCCGATCGCCATCAGCAAGCCAAGCGCCGTCAGTCGGGCAAGCGCGCGGCGCTCGAAAGTCCGGTCCGTTCTCGCCCATGGTTTCAGCCTGAACACACCGACAATTTCTTTCAGCGAGCGATCCATGGTTCACGAATTCCAATTGGCTTGAGGGCGCCTTGCGGGTCGATGCTTTCCAGATGACCAAGGCATCTCACCCAAAACCACCGGAGCACCGAGCGACGGTGCAGTCGACTTCAGACCGGCTGCCTCTCGCGTGATGCTGCGAAGCCAATAACGTGCCAAACCCAGGCCGTTCGACATCGGCTTGATCGACAATGTCCCGTCTGCCATAACCTGCGCGCAAAGCTCCCTGAATCGTTGCGAGAGACACCTCGTTGAGTCCGATTGCCATCTTCAGTGGTAGTGCTCATCCCGGATTGGCTCAGGAGATTTGCGCGAAGCTTCAGGTTCCGCTCCTGCCGACGAAGCTGAAGCGATTTTCAAATGACTGCATCGAGGTGCAGCTGCAAGCGAATTGCCGCGAGCAGGATGTGTTTCTCATCCAGCCGCTGAGTTCGCCCGTCCAGGATCATCTGGTCGAACTCCTGTTGATGCTCGATGCCGCCCGCGGCGCCTCCGCGTCGCGCATCACGGCCGTGATCCCTCACTATGCCTATGCGCGATCCGACAAAAAGGACGCGCCTCGCATTTCGATCGGTGGCCGTCTGGTCGCCGACCTGTTGGTAACTGCGGGAGCCAATCGGGTCCTCGCGATGACGCTCCATTCTCCGCAGGTTCATGGGTTCTTCAGTGTCCCTGTCGATCACCTCCATGCGCTCGGCGAGCTCGCGCAATATTTCCGGCGCTACGATCTGACCAACGGGGTGGTGGTGTCTCCCGACTTGGGAAATGCCAAGGGTGCCGCAGCCTTCGCCAAAAGACTGGGAGTGCCTGTGGCAGCGGGCGCCAAGGAACGGCTGAGCGACACACAGGTCAGAATTTCGATGTTGATCGGCGATGTTCGCGGCCGTGACGTCATCGTTCTTGACGATGAGATCGTGAACGGCGGATCAATTCTGGAACTGCTTCGGCATTTGCGCGAGCATGAAGCCCGTTCCATCCGGATCGCCTGCACACACGGAATTTTCTCCAATACCGCCACCCAGCGCCTCGCCGCCGAGCCGGACATACTCGAAATAGTCTGCACGAACACGGTTCCCATCCCAGCCGAAAAACGGGTGCCGAAGCTCACGGTATTGTCCATCGCGCCGGCCCTCGCCGAAGCCATGCGGCGGATCAATAGCGGTGAGTCCGTCAGTGCCCTGTTCCATTCGGAACCGACGACCCGAGACGACGAGAGAACCGCGCNGCGCGCCTGAANGCCGACTCATGGCGNCAGCNNAATANTCCGTGACGNAGCAATCGCGTNTACAAACGCTCANACAGGAGCGCCTTANNAGCAGCGGGGGGTAACGCATGACCATTGTTCTTCGTCCGGGCACGCCAGCCGACGCCACGGCCTGTGGCACCATCTGCTANGAAGCCTTCAAGGCTGTCTGCACGGCTCACAACTTCCCGCCGGATTTTCCATCGCCGGAAGTGGCGAGTGGCCTGCTGTCGATGCTGCTTGCCCATCCACGCTTCTATTCGGTCGTCGCCGAGGCCGAAGGGCGCATCGTCGGCAGCAACTTCCTGGACGAGCGTTCCTGCATCGTCGGCCTCGGACCGATTACCGTCGATCCGACGGTGCAGAACCGCGGCATCGGTGCGCGCCTGATGCAGGATGCCATCGATCGCTCTGCGCAGCGGCAGGTCGCGGGCGTGCGCCTGCTGCAGGCCGGCTTTCATAACCGCTCGCTGTGTCTCTACACCAAGCTTGGCTTTCGCACCCGCGAAGCCGTGTCGATCCTCCAGGGCAAGGCACTGGGGCTGAAGTTCCCGGGCTACGAGGTCCGGAGCGCGACGGCGGCCGATGTGGCCGTCTGCAACCGCATCTGCCACCAGGTCCATGGTTTCGACCGCGGAGTCGAATTGCGTGACGCGATCGATCAGAAGGCCGCATCGGTCGTCGAACATCTCGGGCGCATCACCGGCTATACGACCGGGATCGCCTTCTCCGCCCACAGCGTCGCGGAGGCGAACCAGGGCTTGATGTCCCTGATCGGCGCGGCGCCTGAATTCGGCCGACCCGGTTTCCTGCTGCCCACCCGCAATCACGAAGTTTTTGCCTGGTGCCTGGAGGCCGGCCTGAAGCTCGTGTTTCAGATGACGCTGATGACCACCGGTCTCTATCACGAGCCCGATGGGGCCTATCTGCCGTCTGTCTTGTATTGAGGCGAGCGCTCTACGCCTGGGTTTACGAAACACCGACATCAATTTGGATCGAAGTGCAGAAAAGCCCTTGCCTATTGTCAGCACGGCGTAACGCAAAGGTCCGATTGCGGCCGTGTTCAGCGCACAATTCTTCGTGGCTCGATGATCGAGCAATGGAGAGAATCATGAACACTTCCCTGAAGGGCTTGCTGGCTGTCGTCGCTGTCGCCTTGCCGGGTGTTGCGTTCGCGCAATCGAGCGACGCCCAGTATTGCGCCGCGCTCGTCAGCAAGTACGAGCAGTATCTCGACATGAGTTCCAAGAGGGGACAGCAGCCCCAGAGTCTCGAGGCCAGGTCGGCCGTCGATAAGTGTCAGGCGGGCGATTCTGCCGGCATTCCCGGCATTGAGAAGGCGCTCGAGGACGCCAAGTACGGCCTGCCATCGCGATCCGCAACGCCTGTTGCCTCCACGACCAAAGCCGCGAATTGCGGCGTGGAAACTTGGTCGACCGAGCAGATGATGTATGTCGGTACTCCCTGCACGTCCGGAACCACCTACGAGAATCCGGCAGGTGCCTCTCGCTAGTTTAGACGGCCGGAAATTCCTCCCCAACGAAGTTGGGGAGGTGTCGGCCTCTTAGGCCGACGGAGGGGTCATGAGCTTCATCGCTGCTACTCATGACCCCTCCGGCCCTAACGGGCCACCTCCCCACTTCGTGGGGAGGAAAATCTCACCGCCCCTCGAGCTGCTGGTTCACCCAGACCTGGACGGTGTTCGACTCGAGAAAGCGGTGCGCCGACTTGCGCTCCTGCTCGTCGGCGACGTTGCCGATGATGACCGCGACCACGAGATCGCACTTGTAGGAGACGGCGATGCCCTCGGCGAAGCGCTGGGCGCCATTCTTGAGCTTGTACTTGTAGAGTCGCGCGCGGCCGACGAGATCCGTGATGCGGATCCGGCTTCCCGCCTGCGTTGGCTGGAACCGCTCGTCCAAGAGATCGATGTCGGTGACGCGGTCGACTTCGTCGTCGGTCACCACGCCGGTCTCGCAATTGCCGCAGAAACCGAGCTTGGGGCGGACATAGACGTCGGTCGTGTCGCGCCGCCAGCCGCGCCCCGGCGGCCAGCCGTCGCGCGGAAACGGCCAGGCGACGGGATGCCAGCCGGCGCCGTCGGTCGGTCCCAGCTTC
>JGI12053J15887_10000815_pt1 | contig 13511 bp, 12 predicted proteins | sample MedBloCAOM1_O3_FD_15887 | JGI IMG/M metagenome (IMG submission 15887)
GACCTGCGCCGCGAAAGCTTCATCGCCATGGATCAGCCGCGCCATGGCGCGCAGCGCAAGACCGTCGCGCCGATGTTCACGCCGACGCATCTCGACCAACTCGCGATCAACATTCGGCAGCGCTCGGCTGAATGCCTTGACGATCTGCCGAAGAACGATGTGTTCGACTGGGTCGACAGGGTTTCGATCGAACTGACCACCCAGATGCTCGCCGTGCTGTTTGATTTCCCCTGGGAAGACCGCCGCAAGCTGACGCGCTGGTCGGACGTCGCCACAACGATTCCCGGCCCGGACGGCGTCGTCGCGACGGAAGACGCGCGACAGGCCGAACTGCTGGAATGCGCGACGTATTTCGGGAAGCTCTGGAAAGAGCGCGCCAATCAGCCGCCAAAGAGCGATCTATTGTCGATGATGGTTCACAGCGAAGCCACGCGCGACATGGACCCGAAGAATTTCCTCGGCAACCTGATCCTGCTGATCGTCGGCGGCAACGACACCACCCGCAACACATTGTCGGGCAGCGTCTATGCCTTGAACAGGAATCCGGATCAGTACCGCAAGCTGCGCGAGAATCCGGCGCTGATCGACAGTTTCGTGCCGGAGGTGATCCGCTGGCAGACGCCACTGGCGCATATGCGCCGGACCGCGCTTCAGGAATTCGAGTTCCGCGGCAGGCGGATCAAGAAAGGTGACAAGGTCGTGATGTGGTACGTCTCGGGCAACCGCGACGACGAGGTCATCGAGCGTCCTTACGACTTCATCATTGACCGGGCCAGGCCGCGTACCCACATCTCCTTCGGCTTCGGTATTCATCGGTGCGTTGGGCTCAGACTGGCCGAGCTTCAATTGAAGATAATCTGGGAAGAGATCCTGAAGCGGTTCGACAATATTGAGGTGGTCGGCGAGCCCAAGCGGGTATATTCGAGCTTCGTCAAGGGCTACGAGACCCTGCCCGTTCGCATCGCCGGCTGACTGCGGCGCGCCTGATTTGGAATCGATCAACGATGAATATCCGGACATCCGTCAACGCCGACAAGGCCGAGCTTTTGCGCCTGGCCCGTGAGGAGGCCTATTCCACCCCGCTGAAGGATTTTCATCCCGGCGCGCCGCGACTGTTCCAGGACGATACGCTGTGGCCGTGGTTCGAGCGGCTGCGCAAGGAAGAGCCGGTGCATTACTGCACCAACGCGCCGATCGAACCTTATTGGTCGGTCACCAAATACAACGACATCATGCATGTCGACACCAACCAGGGCATCTTCTCCTCGGATGCCAGTCTCGGTGGCATCTCGATCCGCGACGCGCCGGCGGGCTATGACTGGCCGAGTTTCATCGCGATGGATCAACCGCGGCACTCTGCCCAGCGCAAAACCGTGTCGCCGATGTTCACGCCGACGCATCTGGACGAACTCGCCGTCCTGATCCGCGAACGCTCCGGCAAGGTGCTCGATGCGCTGCCGCGTAACGAGACCTTCAATTTCGTCGATCGGGTGTCGATCGAACTGACCACACAGATGCTGGCGACGTTGTTTGACTTTCCCTGGGAAGAACGGCGCAAGCTGACGCGCTGGTCCGACGTCGCGACCGCGCTGCCCAAAAGCATGATCGTCGAATCGGCCGAACAGCGCCGGGCCGAGATGGACGAATGCGCGGCCTATTTTACCAAACTCTGGAATGAGCGCGTCAATGCCGAGCCCAAAAATGACCTGATTTCAATGATGGCGCACAGCGATGCCACGCGAAACATGGATCCAGACAATTTGATGGGCAACATCATCCTGCTGATCGTCGGCGGCAATGACACCACCCGCAACACCATGAGCGGCTCCGTGCTGGCACTGAACGAAAACCCCGACCAGTATCAGAAACTGCGCGACAATCCGGCGCTGATCGACGGCATGGTGCCGGAGGTGATTCGCTGGCAGACGCCGCTGGCGCATATGCGGCGCACCGCGCTGGTGGATACCGAAATCGGGGGTAAGAAAATCCGCAAAGGCGACCGGGTCGTGATGTGGTACGTCTCGGGCAATCGCGACGAAGAGGGTATCGAGAACCCCAACGACTTTATCGTCGATCGCGCCCGGCCCCGCACCCACCTGTCGTTCGGATTCGGCATTCATCGCTGCGTCGGCATGCGGCTCGCCGAACTGCAGCTGAAAATCGTGTGGCAGGAGATGCTCAAGCGCTTTGACAGGATCGAGGTGGTGGGCGAGCCGAAGCGGGTGTATTCCAGCTTCGTGCGCGGCATCGAATCCCTGCCGGTACGCATTCCAGCGTAATGCGGGCACGCTTGCACTTTACCTGCCCACCATGCTGAGATCGCCGGGCGGGGAACGGCGCATCTGCGCCGTGCCCCCCGCTCGCCGGATGCAAGATATACCGCCAAGATATACCGCCATGAACAGACCCGCACCTTGAGCGCCGCCCTGAACCCGCCGAGCCTCGCCGAGACCATCAACGCGAAGGGTTTTGGCCACGCCGCCGGTTTCCGCATCGTCGCCGTTGAGCCGGGACGCGCCGAAGTCGCGTTGGCACGCCGGGACGACCTCGTGCAGTTCTTCGGTCATTTTCACGGCGGGGTCATTACCGCGCTGGCCGACCAGGCCGCCGGAATTGCCGTTACGTCAGGCCTGCCGGCGGGCCGGATCGGGGTTACGGTCGAGATCAAGGTCAATTTCCTCTCGCCCGCGGCCGGCAATGAGCTTGTGGCCCGCGCCAAAACCCTGAAAATGTCGGGGTCGATCGGGGTTGCCACCGTCGAAGTCTTCAGCAAAGACGGTGCTTCCGAAACCCTTTGCGCATTCGCTACCGCCACCATGCGCGCCCTCGATCTGCCAGCCGAGTTCCGATGACCGCAACCGAACCACAGGACGAATTTGCCGACATCCGCGACGCCGTCGCCAAGCTGTGCGCCCAGTTCCCCGGCGAATACTGGCGCAAGCTCGATCGCGAGATGGCCTATCCCAGCGCGTTCGTCGATGCGCTGACGGAAGCCGGCTATCTCTCGGTCTTGATTCCCGAAGAATATGGCGGCGCCGGCCTAAAACTATCCGCGGCGGCGGCGATCCTCGAAGAGATCCAGCGCGCCGGCTGCAATGGCGGCGGCTGCCATGCCCAGATGTACACCATGGGCACCTTGCTGCGACACGGCAACGACCAGCAGAAATCGAAATGGCTGCCGAAGATCGCCAGCGGCGAATTGCGGCTGCAGGCGTTCGGCGTCACCGAACCGACCAGCGGCACCGACACCTCCTCGCTGAAGACGTTTGCCAGGCGCGACGGCGATAACGGCTATGTCGTCAATGGCCAGAAGATCTGGACCAGCCGCGCCGAATATTCCGACCTGATGATCCTGCTGGCACGCACCACGCCGAAGGAGCAGTCCCAGAAGCGCACCGACGGGTTGTCGGTGTTCATCGTCGATATGAAGGCGGCGAAGGGTCACGGGCTTTCGATCAGCCCGATCCGCACCATGATGAACCATTCCACCACCGAGGTGTTCTTCACCGATCTTCTTGTGCCGGCGGAAAATCTGATCGGCGAGGAAGGCAAGGGCTTTCGCTATATCCTCTCCGGCATGAATGCGGAACGCATTTTGATTGCGTCCGAATGCGTCGGCGATGCCAAATGGTTCATCGCCAAGGCTTCCGCCTACGCCAGGGAGCGCGTGGTATTCGGCCGTCCGATCGGCCGGAACCAGGGCATCCAGTTTCCGATTGCCAAAGCCTATGCGGCGATGCGCGCCGCCGAACTGATGGTGAGGGAAGCCACCCGTAAATACGAAGCCGGGCTCGATTGCGGCGCCGAGGCCAATATGGCCAAGATGCTGGCGGCCGACGCCTCGTGGGATGCCGCCAACGCCTGCGTACAGACCCATGGCGGTTTCGGCTTTGCGGAAGAATATGACGTCGAACGCAAATTTCGCGAGACCCGGCTCTATCAGGTGGCGCCGATCTCGACCAATCTCATTCTGTCGTACCTCGCCGAGCACGTGCTGGGCATGCCCCGTTCCTACTGAGAAGAAAAAATGCTGCCGCTCGAAGGACTGATCGTCATTGCCGTCGAACAAGCGGTCGCCGCACCGTTCTGCAGCTCGCGGCTGGCCGATGCCGGCGCCCATGTCATCAAGGTGGAGCGGCCCGAGGGTGATTTTGCGCGCGGCTACGATGCGGCGGCGAAGGGACAGAGCAGCTATTTCGTCTGGCTCAATCGCGGCAAGGATTCGGTGGTCGTCGACCTCGCCACCAGGGAAGGACGCCAAAACCTCGAAGACCTGATCGCTGGCGCCGATGTGCTGATTCAGAACCTCAAGCCGGGGTCGATGGACAAGCTCGGCTTCTCGCTGGAGCGCCTGCGCAAGGACTATCCGGCGCTGATCTGCTGCACCATCAACGGTTATGGCGACGACGGCCCCTATGCCCATCGCAAGGCCTACGATCTCCTGATCCAGGCCGAGAGTGGCCTCGCCTCGATCACCGGCGGTCCGGACGGACCCTCGCGCGTCGGTCTTTCCATCGTCGACATCGCCACCGGCGCCACCGCCCATGCCGCCATCCTCGAAGCCTTGATCGCGCGGTCGCGCAGCGGCAAGGGCGCGGACATCCGGATTTCGATGTTCGACGTGATGGCCGACTGGCTGTCGGTGCCGCTGCTCAATGCGGAGGCCGGCAATCCGCCGCAACGGATGGGTCTCGCCCACCCCTCGATCGCGCCCTACGGCGTGTTCCGCTCCAGGGACGGCAAGGACATCCTGATTTCGATCCAGAGCGAACGTGAATGGAAAAAATTGTGCGCGGACGTCCTGGGTCAGCCTGCGTTGCCGGATGATTCCAGGTTTTCCAACATGGTCGAGCGCGTTCGCAACCGCAAACTCACCGACAAAACCGTCGGCGACAGCTTCGCGACCATGACGCGCGACGATCTGCTGAAACGCCTGTCGGACGCCGACATTGCCTTCGCCGAGGTCAACACCATGGCCGATCTTGCGGTGCACCCGCATCTGCGCCGGATCGAAGTAGACACGCCGGCGGGACCCGTGACCTATCCGGCGCCGGCCGCCATCGTTGTCGGTCAACCGCGCCACTATGGCGCCGTGCCCGGCATCGGCGATCACACCGACATCGCCAGATCTTCTCATGTCCGGACCAAATCGTCATGACCGACAAACCCGATCTCGACCATTTGCGCCAATGGATCGGCCGCAACAACGAAGCCTCCGACATCGTTACTGCGCAACTGGTGAAGGGGTTGCGCGCCACGCTGTTCCAGGAGATCGGCGAGCCTAAACCAGGCGATCCGGCGCCGTGGACGGTGCATTGGTGCCTGGCGCAGCCGGTCTATCCGATGTCGCAACTGGGACCCGACGGCCATCCCACGCGCGGCGGCTTCCTGCCGCCGGTGCCGCTGCCGCGGCGGATGTGGGCCGGCGGAGAGCTGGAATTTTTCGATAGCTTGCGCGTCGGCGACGAGACAACGCGAACCTCGCGCATTGCCGATGTGACGATGAAGACCGGCAGCACCGGTGTACTGTGTTTTGTATCCGTCGAACATCTGATCACCACGCCGCGCGGCGGCGCGATCAGCGAGCGGCAGGATATCGTCTATCGGGACATATCGACCGCGCAGGCAGCAGCCAAGCCCGCCGTGGCGCCACCGTCGGCGCAGCATCGCGAGAGCCACATGGCCGATCCCGTGCTGCTGTTTCGTTATTCGGCGCTGACATTCAATGGCCACCGCATCCATTACGACCGCGACTACGTCACCAAGGTCGAGGGCTATCCCGGCCTGATCTTCCACGGCCCGATGCAGGCTGCGTTTCTGGTGGAGTTCGCGGCGAAGCTGCATGGCGGCGCGGCGCCGAAGAAATTCAGCTATCGCGGGGTGCGGCCGCTGTTCGAAGGCAGCGAGTTCAGCGTCAATGCCAACGACACCGGTGCCGGCATGGAAATGTGGACGGCGAATTCACGGGGGCAGCCGACGATGAAGGGGACCGCCACGTGGTGAGGTCGTCATTGCGAGCGAAGCGAAGCAATCCAGAGCCCCGGATACCGCGGCTAATAGATGGATTGCTTCGTCGCTTCGCTCCTCGCAATGACGGTCATTGCATTTCGCGTGATCGCTAAAGGCTCGAGACATTGTCCCGCAAACCCGTAAAGAGCAACGGCGTATCGGTCACCGTCAAGCATGCCACGCTTGACTTGTTGCGCGCCTTCGGAATCAAAAAAGTGTTCGGCAATCCCGGCTCGACGGAATTGCCATTCCTGAGCGATTGGCCTGACGATATCGACTATGTGCTGGGCTTGCAGGAAGCATCCGTGATCGGCATGGCCGACGGCTATGCGCAGGCGACCCGCAATGCCGGTTTCGTCAATCTTCATTCGGCTGCCGGCGTCGGCAATGCGCTCGGCAACATCTATACCGCACACCGGAACCAGACCCCGCTGGTGATTACCGCGGGCCAGCAGGCGCGCAGCATTCTGCCACTGCAGGCGTTCCTGTACGCCGAGCGTGCGTCGGAATTCCCGCGGCCCTATGTCAAGTTCAGCGTCGAGCCCGCGCGTGCCGAAGACGTGCCGGCCGCGATCGCGCGAGCCTACCACGTGGCGATGCAGCCGCCCTGCGGACCGACTTTTGTTTCGGTGCCGATCGACGACTGGACTCATCAAACCCAGGCGATAGAAGCCCGTAACATCAGCAGGGAGCTCGGCCCCGATCCCGAGGCGATGAAGTCGCTGGTCGCAGCCCTTTCGGCAAGCAAGCGCCCTGCGATCGTGGTCGGTCCCGGCGTCGATCGCGCGCAAGCCGTCGATCTGATGGTGCGGGTCGCGGAAAAGGCCAAGGCTGCGGTCTGGGTCAGCCCGTTTTCGGCACGCTGCGGTTTCCCGGAGCGGCATCCGCTATTCGCAGGCTTTCTGCATGCTTCTCCAGGTCAGCTGTCGGACGCCTTGCGTAACTATGATCTGGTGGTCGTGATCGGCGCGCCGGTGTTTACGTTCCACGTCGAAGGCCACGCCGCGATCTTCGACGGCGCGACCACGCTGTTCCAGATCACCGACGATCCCACGGCGGCCGCGGTATCGCCGCGGGGCAACAGCATTATCGCGACGATGAAGCCCGCGCTGGCGACGCTGCTCGAGCTGCTGCCTGAGACAAGACGCGCGACACCGGCGGGCCGCGTTCTGCCACCTTCGCCGGTCGCCGCCGATCCGATACCGGTTGAATTCCTGTTGCACACGCTATTTGGCGCCATGCCGGACGACGCCGCGCTGGTCGAGGAAGCCCCGTCGCATCGCCCTGCCATGCAAAAGTTCATGCCGATGCGCGGCCAGGACAGTTTTTACACCATGACGAGCGGCGGCCTTGGGCACAGCCTCCCCGCCTCGGTCGGCATCGCGCTCGGTCGACCCGACATCAGGACCGTCTGCCTGATCGGCGACGGCTCGGCGATGTATTCGATCCAGGTGCTATGGACCGCGGCGCAGCGAAAACTGCCGCTGACGGTGGTGGTGATCAATAACGCCGGCTACGGCGCGATGCGCTCGTTCAGCCAGGTGATGCAGGTGCGCAACGTGCCCGGCCTCGATCTGCCCGGCATCGATTTTGTGAAGATCGCAGAAGGCATGGGCTGCCATGCGGTGCGCGTCAGCAGGTCATCGGAATTGGCGCCGGCGCTCACGCGCGGCCTTGCGCATCACGGCGTCAGTTTGGTTGAAGTGATGGTGGATTCGGCGGTGCCGCTGCTCTACGCGCAGAAAACTTAGCCTCGCTCAGGAGGCCAAAAAACCTCCGTCCGCCGCCAGGATATGACCGATCACATAAGACGCGGCGTCGGAAAGCAGCCAGACCACCGCCTCGGCGACTTCCTCGGGCATTCCCATCCGCCGCAGCGGCAGCGCTGCCGCAACGCTCGACATATCGCCGACGCCCGAGCGAAGCATCATGTCCGTCACAACGCGGCCCGGGGCGATCGCGTTGATGCTGACCCCGCGAGGTGCCGCCTCCATCGCGGCCGAGCGCATGAGGGAGATCGCCGCCGCTTTCGACGCGGAATAGAGCGATAATCCAGGGTTCGGATTCCGTAACCCGCTGACCGATGCATTGACCACGATCCTGCCCTGCCCGCGCGCGAACATGACCGGCAGCTGATGGCGAAAGCACAGGAAAATGGAGCGCACATTGGCGTCGAATACGTCGTCGTACACCGTATTGCCTTGCTGCTCGAGCGGCGCGCGCCGTTCCTGGAAACCGGCATTGTTGAACGCGACGTCCAGCCTGCCGTAGCGTTCGACCGCGGTTCCGACGAGGCGCTCGACGTCGTTCTCCCGTGTGACGTCGGTCCTTATCGCAAATGATTGCGACCCCAGGGTTCGGCACTCGGCTGCGGCCGATTCAATCTCGGCCTCGCGCCGGCCGCCGATCAGTACCGCCGCCGCGCCCTCTTCCGCCATCTTCAGCGCCGTGGCACGACCGATGCCGCTGCCCCCGCCCGTCACCAGACAGACTTTTCCCTTCATCCGATCCGCGGTCGTGCCCTGAGACCTGTTTGCCGGCAAAGACTCACCCATGACGCCCAACTCCCGGACCGTCGCCGCATGCGGCGTTGCACCGGCGTATAGTTGTATGATACAACTATTATACCGGAGTCAAGATGACCGCCCCCGACCTGACAATGATTGACGATATTCGCGCCGCTTCCCGGCAGATGGTTCGCGAGCTCGGCTTCATGGAAGCGACACTGGCGGCGACCGACTATCCACCATCGGCCGTCCATACCATCCTGGAGATCGGCGCCCGCGGCCTGATGACCTCGGTTCAATTGGCCGAATTCCTGCACCTTGAGAAGTCGAGCGTCAGCCGCATAGTCCGCAAACTGATCGAGTGCGGCGAACTGAGAGAAACATCCGACGCGGAAGACGCCCGGATCAAGCCGCTGTCGCTGACGGCGAAGGGGCGACGTACGCTGGCTACCATTCAGGACTTCGCTCGACGGCAGGTTTCCGGCGCGCTCGGGCTGCTGACCGAGACCGAGCGGCGAGTGGTGCACGAGGGATTGGTTATTTACGCGCGCGCGTTACGGGCCGATCGCATCACCGAAACTCAATCAGTGCATCCGGTCGCCTGAATTCTGTTCCTGCGGGCCTGGGATGCGTGTCGCGCGTTACTTCCCGTAACTTTCCCGCATCTTGGCCTGGATCTTCGCCATGCCTGAGATCCAGCGATCGTAATTTTCGGTCTTCTTGCGCATGTAGCCCAGCACTTGCGGATGCGGCAGGATCAAGAAAGTTTCCTGCTCCAGTCCGGCCAACGCATCGTTCGCGACTTGCTCCGCCGTCAGATCGCCGTCGCCGGATTGCGGCCCCTTCGGGATCGAGCGGAGCATGTTGGTATCGACGCCCTGCGGACACAGGATCGAAACCTTGATGCCGTCGGCCTTGTGCGAGATCGCAAGGTTCTCCGCAAATCCCACCGCTGCATGCTTGGTCGTCGAATAGGCCGGACTTCCCACCTGTGACAGCAGTCCGGCGGCGGAAATCGTGTTGAGGAAATACCCCTCCCCGCGCGCCTTCATGCGCGGGATCAGATGCCGCGCGGCATAGATGTGCGCCATGACATGAACAGCCCAGCTCCTCGCAAACGGCTCGTCGGACGTACCGCCGGCGTTTTCCGATAACGGATCGAACCCGCCGCCGATGCCGGCATTGGAACAGAACAGCGCGATCGGGCCGAACTGACGCTCGGTTTCCTCGATGACGTTGAGAATATCTTTCTCCTGCCCGACATCGCATTTGAACGCCGCGCCGTGAACCGAGGCGGCGACGGCCTGCGCACCCGCCAGATCCAGATCGGCGACGACCACTTTGGCGGCACCGGCACGATGAAGGGCCTCGCAGAGCGCCCGGCCGATGCCGTTGGCGCCGCCGGTGACAACCACGACTTTGCCGGCGACCTGCATGGTTAAATCAAATCCGCTTCCTGGAAAGTCTCAGGCCAACACGAGATCGAGCACGGCGGTGTAATGGCAGGCCGCGCCGAGCAGCACGAAGGCATGCCAGATCGCGTTTTGAAAACGCAGCCGCTGCCACGCATGAAAGATAACGCCGAAGGTGTAGAGCACGCCTCCAGCCGCGATGAACCACAACGTCAGAGGCGGCAGCGATGCCACCACGGTGTCGTAGACCATGAAACCGCTCCAGCCCATCGCCAGATAGAGCACGACCGCGAGCCGGTCGAAACGGCCCGGCAGCACCAGCTTGATCACGATTCCGACAATCGCCAAGCACCACACGCCGGTCAACAGCGCGATGGCAAAAATGCTGTCCTTCATCTGGGTGATGAACGGCGTGTAGGTCGCCGCGATCAGCACATAGATCGCCGAGTGATCGAAGCGGCGCAGCACCCATTTGGCCCGCGAGATCGGCCAAAGATTATAGGTCGCCGACAACACCAGCATGGCCAGCAATCCCGCGACGTAAACCGACACCACCGCGACTTCAAACCCGGTGGCATAGACCGCGGTGAGCACGACCAGCACGGTCGCTGCGATCAATCCGCCGAACACGCCAATTCCATGCACGACACCGTCCGCGATCAGCTCGGCCCGATCGTAATTCCAGCGCACGGCGCCAGCCACCGCATGGGCGGACGTCGAAGCGAGTTGCTTAAGCCTGAAAATGGTCATAGCGGTCCCGGCGAATTCATACGCGAAGCGATAAAACATAGGTCTCGCGAGGTCAACGAAGGTTCAAAATCCCTCGCCCCAACCGCGTCCAAAATGTGAAACTTGATTTTGGCGTGCTAATCGCCACTTTACGGGTGGTTCTACAGCCAATTGCCCCCGTCAGATCGAGTTTTCCGCGCCCGCATGGCCCTCAGCTTTTCCGAAATCGTCGAAGAAGCGCGGCTTTCGGCGCGGGCCTTGCTGGATTATGGCGATCACTTTTTCAATCCAACGGTGCGGCTCGGCGTCACCGGGCTGTCACGCGCCGGCAAGACGGTGTTTATCACGGCGCTGATTCACGGCCTCACGCGTGGCGGCCGCTTTCCCATCTTCGAGCCTTTCGCCACGGGGCGGATCGCTCGCGCCCGGCTTGCGCCGCAGCCCGACGATGCGGTGCCGCGTTTCGACTATGAAAACCATGTCCGCACCTTGATTGAGCAGCGCCGCTGGCCGAATTCGACGGTCGATATCAGCGAGCTGCGACTGGTCATCGACTACCAGCGGAAAAATGGCGTGGACCGCACGCTGACGCTCGACATCGTCGATTATCCCGGCGAGTGGCTGCTCGATCTGCCGCTGCTCAACAGGAGTTTTGAGCAATGGTCCACCGAGAGCCTCGCTCTGTCACGGGAAAGTCCGCGCGCGTGGCTGGCTGAGCCATGGCACGCCCATCTTGCGACGCTGACCGCCTCAGGCCCCGAAGACGAGCAGGCCGCGCTGGCTGCCGCGCGGCTGTTCACCGACTATTTGCGCACCTGCCGCGACGAACGCTTCGCCATGAGCCTGTTGCCGCCCGGCCGCTTCCTGATGCCGGGAAACCTCGCGGGCTCGCCGGCGCTGACCTTTGCGCCGCTCGGTCTGCCGGCCGACAGCACCGCGCCCGATGGATCGCTGTGGGCGATGATGCGGCGGCGTTACGAGGCCTACAAGGACGTGGTGGTTCGTCCGTTCTTTCGCGATCATTTTTCGAGGCTCGATCGCCAGGTCGTGCTGGTCGATGCGCTCTCGGCGTTCAACTCAGGGCCGGAAGCGCTGCACGATCTCGAAGCAGCCCTTGCGGGAATTCTGGATTGCTTCAGGATCGGCCGCAGCACGCTGCTCAGCAGTTTGTTCCGGCCGCGGATCGACCGGATCCTGTTCGCCGCGACCAAGGCCGATCACCTGCACCATTCCAGTCATGATCGTCTCGAGGCGGTGCTGCGGCGAACCGTCAACAGGGCTGTCGCAAAAGCCGAGGACACCGGCGCCGATATCGACGTCGTTGCGCTGGCCGCGGTGCGCGCCACCCGCGAGGCCCAGGTGCAGCGCGGCCGTGAAAAACTGCCCTCGATCCTGGGCACCCCCGCATCAGGCGAAATGGCGGGTGGCGAGGCCTTCGATGGCGAAACCGAGGTCGCGACCTTTCCGGGCGATCTGCCGGCCGATCCCGAAGCGCTCTTCAAGGGCGACAGCGCGTTTCGCGGCCTTTCCAGCGCCAGCGCAGAAAACAGCGATTTTCGCTTTCTTCGCTTTCGGCCGCCGCATCTCGAGAGCCAGGATGCGGACGGTCCCATGTTGCCTCACATCCGCCTCGACCGCGCCCTCCAGTTCCTGATCGGAGACAGACTGCAATGAGCGAGCGCCCCCGTCATCGCAAGCCGGCGACCTTCAAGCTCGACGACCCCGGCGTGACCGTGATGGATCCGGACGATTCAAGCCGCCCATCGCGCGGCGCGATTCACATCACGCCGGAACTCGAGCCTGCGCTGCTGCCGGTGCCGGTTGAGGCGCCGGTCGTTGCCGCGCGGCGGGGTTTTCGGTGGGGCGCCGTGTTCTGGGCCGCGGTCGGCGGATTGATCCTGCTCGGGGTCGGGCTGAGCACCACGCGTTTGATCGAGGATCTGTTCGCGCGAAGCGAGGGGCTCGGCTATCTCGGATTGGCATTTGCCTTTGCTGCCGCGCTCGCCTTTGTCGTCGTCGTCGCGCGAGAGGCGTTCGGTCTGGCGCGACTTGCAACCATTGAAAAAATGCATCTGCGCGCTGCCGCGGCGCTGCTCGGCGATGATCGTGCGGAAAGCCGGACCATCGTGCAGGATCTCCTGAAACTTGCGCACCAGAACCCGCAGCTGGCGCGGGCCCGCGCCACGCTGCAGGGCCACGCCGACGACATCATCGACGGCGCCGATCTGATTCGCCTCGCGGAACGCGAGTTGATGATGCCGCTCGACCAGGAGGCGCGCCGCCTGGTCTCGTCGGCGGCGCAGCGCGTCTCGATCGTCACCGCCGTCAGCCCGCGCGCCTTGATCGACGTGCTGTTCGTCTTCGCGGCATCGCTGCGCCTGATCCGGCAGTTGGCGCGCCTGTACGGCGGACGGCCGGGCGCGCTCGGCATGATCCGGCTGATGCGTCATGTCGTTGCGCATGTCGCCATTACCGGGGGCATGGCGGCAAGCGACAGCCTGGTCCAGCAGGTGCTCGGCCATGGCATCGCGGCAAAACTGTCGCAGCGGCTCGGCGAAGGCGTGCTCAACGGACTGCTCACCGCGCGGCTTGGGCTTGCGGCCATCGACGTGACGCGTCCGCTGCCCTTCACCGCGTTGCCACGGCCCGCCCTCGGCGATCTCGCCAAGGACCTGTTGCGCAAGCGCGATGCCGACGAATGAGCTCTAACCGGGCGCGACGACGCGCCCATGGCGGGATTTGTCGGGCCAGGAATACGCGATCAATTGCAAACCTGGACCCGGCGAATTCGCCAGTCATATCCATCCCAGTAGCGCTCGCGCACCAAACGGCAAGCCGGTTCATCGACGTACAC